>Ga0256829_1002222_pt1 | contig 14722 bp, 16 predicted proteins | sample 131447metaG_FD_185979 | JGI IMG/M metagenome (GOLD analysis project Ga0256829, IMG submission 185979) | Hydrothermal vent microbial communities from Lau Basin, Pacific Ocean - 131-447 | ecosystem: Environmental > Aquatic > Marine > Hydrothermal vents | place: Pacific Ocean: Lau Basin | collected...
TCGTCAAATACTTTGTAATCTTTGAAGTTGTTGAGGGCAAAACTATCAAAAAATTACCAAGATACCAACAACTTCGCGCTGTAAATAAAATAGTCGATAGACTTAAAAATGAAAATCGGGGCGGTGTTGTATGGCATACCCAAGGAAGTGGTAAATCTATCACGATGATTTATCTTGCTACAAAGCTTAGAGCTGAGACAAGTGGGTTTGACAATCCTACTATTTTGATTTTAACAGATAGAACAGATTTAGATAACCAAATAAGAAGCACTTTTAACAGAGTGGGTTTTTCAAATGTAAATCAAGCAAATTCAATCGCACACTTAAAGATACTGCTAAAAGATAGCTATGGTAAAACAATCACCTCAACAATACAGAAGTTTCAAGAGAGAGCAGAAGAGAAAAGAAAAGTTGAGGTTTTAAGTGAGAAAGAGAATATATTTGTATTGATTGATGAGGCTCATCGTTCACAGTATGGACTTACTGCTTCCTATATGAGACAATCTTTGCCAAACGCCAAGTTTATCGCTTTTACTGGAACGCCAATAGACAAAGAAAATAAATCAACACTTCACGAGTTTTACGGTGGCGATTACATAGATAAATACACCATAAAACAATCCGTAGCAGATGGAAATACACTACCTATTCTTTACGAGACAGGACTAAGTAAGTTTTTTATAGAAAAAGAGCTACTTGATGCCCAGTTCAACAAGATGTTTGGCAATGAGAGTGCTAAAAAACAAGCGATATTAAAAACTAAAGCTACTGGGCTTGATAAAAATGCAGTCGCAAGAGTTGAAGAGATAGCAAAAAGCATTGTAGAACATTATGAAAACAAAAGCTATTTAGATGGTTTCAAAGCTATGATAGTGTGTCATAACAGATACCAAGCAATAGCTTATAAAAAAGCATTTAACAAGTTAGCTGAACAAGGGCAAAACAACTTCCAATCAAAAGTTATAATGAGTTTTGATACAAAAAAAGACCCACAAGAGTTTTATGATTTAGCAACACCCGAAGCCGATACAAAAAAAGCGATAGAAGATTTCAAACTACCATTTGGAGATGAAAACGATAAAAGCCGTGGTGGTAAAAGACAATTTGATAACACTGCTTTTTTAATAGTAAGTGATATGCTACTAACGGGATATGATGCACCCATACTGCAAACGCTGTATGTTGATAAGATACTCAAAGAGCATAATCTACTTCAAGCAATAGCAAGGGTTAATAGAACTCGTAAAGGGAAAGTAGCTGGGTATGTTGTTGATTTCGCAGGAATAACAAAACACCTTGTTGATGCTCTTGAAATATTTAGTGGAGATTTAAGCCCGAATGATGTTATGGTGGATATAGCAGACGAAAAGACTACACTTGAAAACAGACACACTAAGCTTGTTAATTATTTCAAATCAGTGAAGAAGAACAGAGAGACAGAGAGAGATGATTTTATACTTCAAGCTATAAACTACTTGAAACCACAAGATATAAAAGACAAGTTTAAAGAGCTGACAAGTGATTTTAATAACTCAATGAACATAGTGCTTCCAGACCCTTTTGCTTCAAAGTATGACTATGATTTCAAATTGTTTAATGAAATAAAGATGATGGTTAGAGAAGCACAAGAGAAAATCACTCGTGAAGATAGCAAGAAGCTTCAAATGATTTTAGATGAACATTTAAGAGCTAATGGGATTGAGTATCTACTTGAAGAGGCTATTGATATAACTGATTATAAGAAGTTTGTTGAAGCACTTGCACGAGAAGGGAGACACAACCCACTTGATCGTGCAAAAGCAATAATAAAAGCTAATGAAGAAGAGCACCCTGCATTAGCACTTGAACTCTCTGAGCTACTTGAAAAAAGATTAATTGATGCTAAAATTGACCGAAAACAGGCTGTTATAAATCTGTTTAGCGATATGGAAGAGATTATTAATCGCCATAAAAACAGATATAGTAGTGTTGGTTTAAGTGATGAGAAGCACCTTGTAGTCTATGACATGGTAAAAGATATGAGTGATGAAGCAGATAAGCTTACACTTGAAATATTTGATACATTAAAAGAGGAGCTAAAAACTCCTGCTGTACTGACTCAAAGTGATGCCCAAAAAGAGATGAGAAACTCTATCAAGCCACTGCTTGCTAAATATTCAGTTGATAGAAAAATGTCAAAAACAATAATCGCTAAGTTGGTAGAAACATTTGTATAGTGTAGAGTATGGCACTAAAAGTATTGCGTTTGATGTAGCACGAAAACCTAATCAAAAGAACACCTATATCAATGTAGATAGTGATGGGGTGCTTGTAAAAACAAATGATACCACCACCATAGAGCAGATTAAGGAAATGGTTCGCAATAAATCTGCTTGGATAAGTAAAAAGCTTGAACTCTTCAAAGCAATAGCACTCAATCGTGATATAAGCACGGGTTCAAGACTTTATTATATGGGTAAAAGCTACTATGTTGCAATGTTTCAAGATGAGAGTGCTGAGACTATCACAATTAACTTCACTCACTCCAAATTTCATATAACTACACCACTAAAATATACCGACAGAGAGCTACATAACGCCATTGAAAGCTTTTATAAGCAAAAGGCAATAGAAAAAATAGTACCACTAACTAAAAAATGGGCTAAAAATATGGGTGTAATTCCTGAACATATTAGTTTTAGATACTCCAAGAAAAGATGGGGTTCATGTAGTGGGGAAAATCGTATCTCCTTTAACTACCATTTAGTAAAATTATCTTCTTCATTGATAGAGTATGTTGTTATACACGAATTAGCTCATATAACTTTTGAAAATCACTCTAAGGAGTTTTGGAAGTTGGTTCATAAACACTTGCCAGATTATAAAGTTAAAGAAGAAAAAATAAGAGTGTTTGAGAAGCTGATTTAATAGATTTCATTCTCATTTCATTAAGTTACACTATAATTTTAGTATGGAGCAGAACGGATGAGAACTTTTTTTACTTTAATCTTACTTTCAGTAGTAGGGATAGGCATAGCCTTTGGTGTAAGCTTTTATGCTGATATGGAACAGTCAGGAGACAACACTCCACTCCCCTCAATGCAACTTCCATATAACAACTTTATAGCCGCTACGGGAGTTGTAGAAGCGACAAGTAAAAATATCTATGTTGGGTCTTTGATGCGTGGCATTGTAAAAAAAGTGTATGTGCAAAGTGGGGATAGCATTCAAAAAGGGGAGTTACTTTTTGAGATAGATGATGCACAAAAAAGAGTTCGTATTCCAGTTTTACAAGCACAAATCGTGAATGCTCAATCAAAACTGAAGAGTGCAAAACATCAGCTAGAACTTTTAAAAGATATGAAAAAACTCTCTTCAAGTATGGTAACAAATGAGAAATACACAAAGGGAGTAGATAATTACAATGAAGCAAAAACTTTCTATGAACTCTCAAAAGCAAAACTCAAAGCGCTTCAAAATGAACTAAAATTTTATAAAGTTTATGCACCCATAGATGGAAAAATTTTACAATCAAATATTACCCTCGGTTCTTCGTTTAACACAAATACAAAAGCACTTATAATAGGAAGTGATAAACTCAATGTAAAAGTAAATATCAATGAGTTTGATAGCTCAAAATTAGTTACAACTGCCAAAGCTATGGCATCTGTACGAGGAAATGCAAAAGAGCAAATAGCTTTAAAGTACAAATATACTATCCCTTTTATAGTGCCAAAGAAAAATCTTACAGGATTAAGCACAGAACAGACAGATACAAGAGTGTTGCAAGTTGTGTATGAGATACAAAACAGAGCTGATTTTCCTCTCTATGTGGGTGAAATGCTTGATGTTTTCATAGAAACTTCTAAGGCTAAGTAGTGTTTAGAGTTGCTATTGAGATGCTTATGCACGATAAAACAAAATATATGGGGCTTTTTATTGGCATAGGTTTTACAGCTTTTTTGGTTACTTTTTCTATGAGTTTTTTAGCAGGTTTTATGAGTAGAGGATTTGCTCTTGTGAGTGAAAATCCATCTGCAACTGTTTGGGTAATGGATAGTGCAGTAAGTTCTCCAGAAGCGACTGTAAATATGAGTGATGCTTCGCTTGGGCTTGTTTGTGGTGTCAAGGGTGTAGAGTATGCTACAGCTTTATATATCGGTGATGTCACGGCACGGTTTGCCAATGGTTACTTTCAAAAGTTTCAAGTGATAGGGGTGGATGATGCAACACTGAGCGGTGCGCCTAAGAATGCATCTGCTTTGTGTTTGCCTGAGAGTGTCATCGTCGATAGTGGTGGCACAAGTGGAAAACTCCAAACGTCACGCTATAAAAAAGATATGTGGTCACATGATGGTTCTCATCTTCATGCACCAATAAGAGAGCTACAATACGGCGATAAACTCCTTGTGAACGATAAACGAGTCATAGTTGCCGATGTCTCACATACGATTGCAAGGTTTCCGCCACGACCTCTACTTTATACGACCCAAGCGAATTTTAAACGTCTTATCCCCGCTCAAAAAAGATATATCACATTTATAATGGTTCGCTCTGCAAAAGGAGTCAGTCCAGAACAACTTTCCGTTGATATTTCAGCTCAAACAGGACTCAAAGCTATTACAAGTCAAAGGTTTAAAAAAGAGACGGTACTATGGTATATGATAAACTCTGAAGATGTTGGCGATATGATAAATATGGTTGTATTAGCAATGTTAGTAGGCTTTGGAGTCACGGGGGTTATGCTCTATATGTTTACCTATGAAAACATCAAACAGTATGCCGTCCTTAAAGCGATGGGAGCTTCAAAAAAACAACTCAGCGATATGGTTTTTACACAAGCTTTTGTGGGTGTTATCGTAGGTAGCGGCATTGGCATAGCCGTTGCTGCACTTATTGGGCAAGCTATAGCAGGGACAGATTTTCCTTTTCGCATGATGTGGTTTGCACCACTCTTTGGCTTTTTAGGGGTACTGATTGTAAGTATTACTGCGGCGTTTATTAGTTTGCGACCTATTGTAAAGATGGAGAGTGCTGTTGTTTTTAAAATTTAAGGAAAGCATAGATGTTAAATATAATTAAAATAGACGATATAAGTATAAAAGAGTTAGAAATATACCATCATCTGAGAGAAAATAAATTTGCGAAAGACCGAAGTTTTATCGCCGATAGTCCCAAGGTTGTGAATTTACTTTTGCAAGAAGATATAGAGATTAAAAGTATCTTAGCAACGCAGGAGTATTATGATGAATTTGCTGAACTTGTGCAAAAGAAAAACATTCCTAAAGTCTATTTGACGACAAAAGCAGAGATGGGAAAAATTGTGGGGCATAAAATCCATCATCATTGTATGATGCATGGCATACGACCAGATGATAAAAGTTTAGAAGATTTAGATGATAACATCATCATGCTTGATAACATTACATCGAGTGAAAATGTTGGCTCCATTGCACGCAGTGCTGCGGCACTTGGGGTAAATTCTTATCTTTTACCGACAGCTTCACCACACCCATTTAATCGCCGTGCTTTGCGTGTCTCTATGGGGCATAGTGCGCTTTTAAAGAGTTCTATTTATGAGGATATTATTCCTACGATTGCAGCTCTGCAACATTTAGGCTATAAAGTTTTTGCAGCAGAAGTGAGTGAGGATGCGATTCTCCTTTCAGATGTCAAAGTACCGCAAAAATGGGTGCTTTTGATGGGGCATGAAGGACGAGGTATCGATGCAAAAATCTTAGCGGTATGTGATAATGTTGTGAGTATCGAGATGCAAGCGGGGATAAAAAGTTTTAATGTTGGTGTTGCAGCTGCATTGATGATGTATAAGTTCACAAGATAGGGTATAATTACAAAAAGATAAAATTATGAACTTTTCAAAACTTCCACTCTCTCAGGAGATGCTCCAAACCCTTGATGCTTTAGCATATAAACAAATGACTCCTATTCAAAGTGAAGCAATTCCTTTGATTTTAGAGGGAAAAGATGTGATTGCTCAGGCAAAAACAGGAAGCGGAAAAACTGCCGCATTTGGGATAGGACTTTTAGAAAACTTAGATGTGAAAAAGTTTCGTGTACAGTCACTTGTTTTATGTCCTACTCGTGAACTCGCTGACCAAGTGGCAAAAGAGTTACGTCGCCTTGCAAAGTTTAAACATAACATCAAGATTTTGATTTTGTGCGGTGGGGACTCTTTTGGAAAACAACTCGGTTCTTTGGCACATCAAGCACATATCATTGTTGGGACACCAGGACGTGTTTTAAAGCACTTAAACAAAGAGAGTTTAGAACTCTCAAATCTCCAAACTTTGGTTTTTGATGAAGCCGATAGAATGCTCGATATGGGCTTCATTGAAGAGATTCAAAGTATACTCTCTTTTGTACCTCAAAAACGCCAAACTCTGCTTTTCTCCGCGACTTATGATGATGAAATACGAGCGGTAAGTAAAACATTTCAAACGAATGCAGTGAGTGTGAAAACGGCAAGTGTTGAGGTTACAAATGAGATTGAAGAGAGTTTCTTTTTGACTGACAACAAGATAGTGAGTTTGATTCAAGTTTTAAGCACATACAAACCAGAAAACGTTATCGTCTTTACAAATACAAAAATCGAAGCCAAAGAGTTAGCCCTCGCACTGCAAAAAGAGAAGATAGATGCTTTAGCCATTCATGGAGATTTAGAGCAGTACGAACGTAATGATGTCTTAGTACAGTTTGCCAATGCTTCATGTTCTATCTTAGTAGCGACAGATGTAGCAGCTCGCGGACTTGACATCAAAGCCTTGTCCATGGTTGTGAACTTAAATTTACCTCATGGTGAAGAGACGTATACACACCGTATCGGCAGAACAGGGCGAGCAGGTGAAAAGGGGAGTGCGATTACTCTCTATGAAGCCTTTGAAGAAGAGAAAGTAGCCCTCTACAAAAATGAAAGAAGAGTCTTTAAAGATGCATCGAGTTTAAGTAAAACAGCAGGCTTTACAATGCAACCAAAGTATGTTACCTTAGTCATAGAAGGCGGTAAAAAAGATAAACTCAGAGCAGGCGATATCCTCGGGGCATTAACAGGCGAGGGCGGACTTAAAGGGAGTAGTATTGGGAAAATTGACATTTATGATAGACAAAGTTATGTGGCTATCGAGCGTGCATTTGTAGAAGAGGCACATAAAAGAATGGGTCGAGGTAAGATTAAAGCGAAGAAATTTAGTGTATGGATTTTGGAATAACACTTGCTTTACAGAAGAGAAGAGATAATAATTAGGCTAATGAATTGGATAGAATAACAGCGACAAAAACAGCCCTTTTGGCAAGTGAATGTGACAAGATTTTTAAGCTCAGTGATGCGGTGAAAAAAGCGATAGAAAAGACAAGTAGAGAGGAGTTCGTTCCCTCTGGATTTCGTCATAATGCTTACAAACTTGATGCTTTGCCTATTGGTTCCGCACAGTATATTAGTTCACCGCTAACAGTCGCAAAAATGAGTGAGTATTTAGAACCAAAAGGTGCGGATAGAGTCCTTGAGATAGGGTGTGGCAGTGGGTACCAAGCAGCCGTTTTGTCACATCTTTTTCGGGGTGTTTTTACGATAGAACGCATCGAATCATTAATGTTAGAAGCGAAGAAACGGTTTCGTACTTTGGGGATAGATAATGTTCATACAAGAACGGATGATGGGCAAAATGGTTGGGTGCAGTATGCTCCTTATGATAGGATTTTATTTTCTGCAACGGCAAAAAGTATTCCACAAAAACTATTTGAACAGTTACGTGATGGGGGGATTTTAGTCGCTCCTATGCAAAAGGGAAGTAAACAAATCATTACAAAATTTAAAAAAAATGGCAATCGGATTGAAAAAATAGAGCTTGAGGCTTGCGACTTTGTACCAGTTTTAGATGGTGTGCAGAAGTAATATGCTATAATAAAGCATATTTTATGGAGTGCATTATATGGAAAAAGTTTATGGAATCGCTTATAATAAACCTGAGGTAGTGCTACTTCAAGATACAGGTATTGGGGTGGCAGAGAGTGCTGCTCGGACTTGTTATGACTCTTTTTCAAACAGTGAAAACGAAGTGATACAAGCCATAGAAAATACTCTTCCAACAGAGACAATGTGCAAAGAGATTAATAGCATAGATGATTCGCATCTCTTAGATGACCTTGCTTGGACATATTTTCATCACTCCATCTTAGAACATGCAAACTTGAGTTTTCTCATCCGTGGAACTTCTCGTGGGGTACTGCAAGAACATGCTAGACACCGAATCCAAGCTATCAGTGTTCGGAGTACTCGCTATACTATGAGTGGGATTATCAATGCTTTTGTTGCTTCGCAAGTGGCAGACGATAAAGAGTTTTTTATCCAACAAGTACTTGCGTTTGATATGTTTGTGACAGCTGATGAAAAGTATAATCGCCTTGAAATTGGGGGGATGTATGAGAAGTTATGCTTTCAAAAGGAAGCGGTGGAAGATTTTTATGCCATTGCGGTGGCAAAGAGTTCTTTACCTCTTTTAGAAGAGTTCTCTCATGATGCACAAGCCCTTTATACTGCCCTCCAAGCAGGAAAGAAGAAACGCAATGTCGGGGATGCTTTTAAGCATATAATCTCTGATAATGTGAAAGTAGATATGGTTGTGACTTTTAACCTCAGAAGTTTGAAAAACTACTTTACACTGCGTGATAGCGGTGCTGCATTTTTTCAAATCCGCTGGCTCGCACAAGCGATGATAGCTGTGACACCAAAAAAATATTTAGACCTAATAATAAAACAAAAATAGGAGAAAATTATGTGGAAATTTATACCCATCTTAGCAGTTGCTTTTAGTGGTTGTTCAGGCTTTAGCATCAATGCAAGTATGTGTGACAAGATAGCCAATGACCCTCACCAAATGATGCCAGAAGAGTGCCGTAACTACTCAGAAAAAGAGGCAACAAAAGCCTTTTTTAAAGGGAAAAAGAAAGCACAAGACCGTAGTGATATAATTAAATTTTCTAAGGATGCTGATGAACAACAAAATTGAAACAGCACAGACCCTTCTTGAGGCACTGCCATATATCAAACGCTATGCAAATGAGATTTTTGTCATTAAGTATGGGGGTTCTGCACAAATCAATCCCTCTTTAAAAGATAAGTTTGCACAAGATATTATCTTACTCTATCTTGTGGGGATTAAGCCTGTTGTTGTCCATGGTGGCGGTAAAAAAATCAATGCGATGCTTGATAAACTTGAAATCGAGAGCAAATTTGTCGATGGTATGCGTGTGACTGATGAGCAAGTTATGGAAGTTGTTGAGATGGTTTTAAGTGGTAATATTAACAATGAAATCACAACACTTCTCAATATGCACGGTGGAAAAGCTCTTGGCATGAGTGGAAAAGATGCAAACTTCATCACAGCTGAACCTAAAGCAAATGGGAAGTATGGACTTGTTGGTGAAATAGTCAATATTAATAGCGGTGTGATAGAAAAACTTTTAGCAGATAAATTTATTCCTGTGATTGCGCCTATTGGTTCGGGAAATGAAGTGAATCATCCTGGATTTAACATCAATGCAGACTTAGCAGCGAGTAAAATTGCAGCAGCAATCGGTGCGAAAAAAATCATTTTTATGACAGATATTGTGGGTGTTCTTGATAAAGAGAAAAACTTACTTGAGACATTGACTCAAAAAGAGATAGAAGCTTATAAAGCAGATGAAACCATCGTAGATGGGATGATACCAAAAGTAGATGCCTGTCTCGAAGCGGTCAATGCAGGTGTAGAAAAAGCCCATATTATCGATGGGAGAGTCGACCACTCGATACTTTTAGAAGTCTTTACTAGTGAGGGAATTGGGACGGTGATTAAGCAATAAAAGTTTAATCATTTTTCTGATGATTAAACTCAGGCACTATTTTTTGGAGTTGCTTAAGTCTCTCTTCATTGCTTTTGCACTCTAGTAAACTCTCTATATCTTTTTGTAGTATTTGTAAGTCATAAGCAGTAGGTTGTGCAACAGTGATGGACTCATACTCAGTTGAAGCATCACTATCGTCTATGAGTAACTCTTCATAGAGTTTTTCACCAGGACGTAGACCAGAAAACTCTATCTTTATGTCTTCTCTTCCACTTAAATCAATCATTTGCTGTGCTAAGTCCGCTATCTTGATAGGGTCTCCCATATCTAAGATAAATATCTCTCCACCTTTCCCAATAGCACCTGCTTGCAGTACAAGTTCACACGCTTCAGGAATAAGCATAAAGTATCGTGTGATATTGGGATGTGTGACCGTAATGTTCTTCCCTTTTGCGATTTGTGATTTGAACTTAGGAATGACACTCCCACTAGAACCGAGAACATTACCAAAACGAACAGCAACAATATCTGTCTTTCCTCTTCCATTAGAGTTTTGAGCATAAAGTTCACAGATACGTTTTGTAGTACCCATAACATTTGTCGGTCTTACTGCTTTATCTGTGGAGATTAAAACAAGTTTTTCAACTCCAAATTCTATGGCTGTATCGACGACATTTTGTGTGCCTTTGATGTTGTTTACAATCCCTTCGTAAATATTTGCTTCTACAAGTGGTACATGTTTGTATGCTGCTGCATGGATGACTACATCTGGTTTGTACTTTGCAAAAGTAGAAGCTAAGTCAGTTTTGTTGACGACACTCTGCATAACAGGCACAGTTTTTGTCTGCTTTAACTCTTCTGTAATTGCATAAAGGTTAAATTCACTATTGTCAAGAAGTATCAATTCTTTTGCTTCAAAATTTTCACATTGACGACAAATCTCACTGCCTATACTCCCTCCTGCACCTGTTACAAGTACGACTTTTCCTTTGAGAAAAGAGTGTATACGTTCTTTATCAAGGTCTTTTGGATGCCTTGCTAAGAGGTCTTCGACAGAAATATCGGTAATATGCGCACCATAGTCATTGTAATCATTTGCAACTTTAATCTCTGCAATACCGAGTGCATTCAAGCTCTCATAGATATTTGGCAATTTTGTGGATTCATCCACAATGGCAATATCACAATTTATACCGAGTTCTTGAAATCTTTTCAAAGAATAAACTTCAATCCCATTTACTTTTATATTTCTATGGATGTCATTGATGATGGCAACTGGATAGTAGCCACTTCCTTTTCTATCGATTGTTCTTAAAATCGTATTTGCATTATCTAGTGTCGCTATAATAACAGTGCTTTTTCCTTGTATATTTCTCTGCCTGATTTCAAGATAAACTCTTTTGCCTACGCGTAAACTCATCAAAAAAAAGAAGGAAAGAAAAAATTCTATAGGAATGATAGAACGAGGGATGACATACTCACTCCCTCGAATAAAGTAAGAAAAAACTACCAATAAGAGTGTTGTTCCTGTGGTTAAAAAAGTGAGCTTTAAAGTATCGTTAAAACCAAAATGTCGCCAACTAATATCGTACACACGCAAAGAGTAAAACAGAGTGATACGGATAGTGAGTAGAAAGAGTATAGTTACCACTATAGAGTTATGATAGTGTGTTGGTATATCAAAATCAAAACGCAGTGCAAAAGCAAAATAACTTGCAGTGATGATAATGAAAAAATCTATAATCATAAAAAAGAGTTTTCTCCTTAATTCTGAGACTTGTATAATCATATAAATCCTTATAAATAATCAGTAATAGATAGCATAGATTATGCTAAATAAGATAATGTTTAAGAGTAGGGCAGTAAGTGTAACTTTACTATGTGACCAACCCTTTTGTGTGAGTTTTTGATAGTAATGTTTTTTATGTGCTTGTGAAAGCTTTTCACCATTTCTGTATCTTAAAAAAAGTGTGAGTGTTGCATCAAACCAAAAAACACTAAAAAGTATTATCCATATCCAAAAGTTACTGCTTTCTTGATTTGCATAGTAGAGAGTAAAAATGGCAACATTGTACCCAAGAAGTGTACTCCCTACATCTCCCATAAATATCTTAGCAGGATGCCAGTTCCAAAGTAAAAATCCAAAGACAGATACCGCTAACACAAGAAATACACTATCTCCAAAGAGTAAAAACCCTGCGATAGCTAAAAAGAGAGACTCACTACCCGCATAGCCATCAATGCCATCTAAAAAGTTGTAGAGATTGATAAACCAGATGATCATTAACAAAGCAAATAGGTTTGTAAAAAGCTGATTTTCAATCGTAAAAAAGAAGAAGTTTAACTCTTGAAAGCCACCAAGAAAATAGAGTCCTCCAAATGCTACAAGAGCTTGAGCCATAAGCCTAAGCTTCGGACTCAAGTCATATAAATCATCAAAAAAGCTTACAACTGAGATAATGACACCCACGATGAGTGCAAAAAAAAGTGAAGAGTCTATCTCATGAGTAAAGTAGAGATAAAAAAGACCACTAAACCAAGTCAAAGCAATAGCAATCCCCCCTCCATGAGGAGTTGGAACAGTATGGCTACTTCGCTCATTTATCTCTTCAAGGAGTGCATGTTTGATGTAGTAGTTTTTTATGAGGTATGTTAGAGCAAAAGAGAGAACTAAAAGGAATAAATAAATCATCTAGTTTGTCCTTCTTGACATATTATTATTATTATTATATACTTTCATTCTACAAATCGCTTTTATGCGCACCCTTTGGTTCTTCCAAAGGGGTAACAATCAAATCTAATAATTTATTTTGTAGCTTATAAAAACTCTCTTTTGAAATTTGTCCATCTCTATATTTAGCTCTTTTTATATCAAATAATTTTAGTTGTGAAAGGATAGCAAAACTTCTAGTTTCATTAGTATAATTAAACTCATAATGAAATTTATCTTCTTTTATTTTGGATGTAAGTGGAATACCTAGAAATACATGTTTGTTAAACTTTTTGTAAACCAATACAGGTCTTAAAAAATTCGTATCTCCATCCTGCTCAAATCCTACATTAACCCCAACATACATAAAAAATATATCTCGCTCTCTAAATCTAAAATTTAGTTTTCCATTATGGAGTTGTTCTTTTGTGGTATTCCAAGCTGTAAAATCTTTAGCTTTCATCTACTCTCCTCTATCATCTTCTTGTGTAATTACTTTATAAACTATGCCATTTCTATAAACTCTGTACAATTCATTATCTTAATACCACAATCATAAAACTTTTTATCATTAGTAATAAACACATCACATCCATTTTCATTTGCACATAAGCATTGTAGAACATCTTCTAAATCTAAATCTTTTTCTAAAGATAAATCAATAGACTTTTGTATAACATCTTTTCCAAATGGAACGATTTTCCATCGATGTTGAATAAGTTTAAAAAACTCTAAAATTTTTCTTTTTTCTTTAGAAATATAAAAAACATTTGTAAGTATATCTTCACTTAACAATATTTTTATATTCTTAAGTACTGCTATTTTCCACAACTCTTTAGCTTCATTATGCTTTGGTCGGTTTGAACCTATAATATCCAGGATGATATTAGCATCCAAAAATATAACTTTAGATTCCATATTTTTCTTGTCCGATTTTTTCTCTTATCTCTTTATCTGTAAGATTTACAAACCTTTCTTCAATCTCTATACTACCTGAGAACCTTTCGATTTCATTAAGTTGTTCTTGTAGATTATCAGCTATTTTATCTTCCAAAAATCTTTTAAATTCATCAGCATATTTTGGAGACACAAAAAGGCCCTTATATTTATGTGTTTTCTTATCTTCAACATCTACATAATCATAACCATCTAGTATATTAGAATTTCTAGCTAACTCTCTCATTCCTACTACAATTGTCATCATATATCCTTTGTTGTCTTTTGATATATTATATCATTATAATGCTTGATATAGTAGGTCGATCTTTCCAAGAGAGCTTTACATCTCTATAAACTCAAATGATTTTTCAACTTCAACTCAACTTCTTCTAACTCTTCATCAGTCAACACTGTCAATAAATTATCAAGATAAATTCTACTGATATCTAAAGTACACAGTTCATTTATACATAGTTCACTTACTTGTTCAAGCTTATCTCTCTTTGGCACCTGAACTCTTAAATCACCACCAAAAAGATTCGTTGACATAGGCATAACTGTCACACCCTTAAAATCTACTCTATTTATGTTTCTATTTGCTACATCATTTTGTATGATAAGAGCAGGACGAACCTTTCCAAACTCACTATTGTACTTTTTACCAAAATTCACAAGGTAAACTTCAGCTCGTTTCATTTTACTAACTCTTCACTGATGGTCTCTATACTCAAAAACTCATCATATGACTTTTTTGATAAAGCTTGTTTATTGTTCATCAGATAGACTTCATCTTCTATCTTTTCTCTTACTCTTTCATAGAGTTCATAGGGGAGTACTACACTGCGTTTTATATGTTCTTTTGCATCCTCTACTAATGTAATCTCAGTAGGTCTAGTTATGTACGATGGTTTTTTTATAATATCACTTGCACTAATAGTCATCATGATTTACTCCTAGTATATTTATAGTATTTATTATACTGCTATTAAATACTATTGTCAAACCTTAGACTAATTCACCATGTAGCATTAACTTTATCCCCTCTTCAACACTATAAGGGTTCTGGAAATTTAATATCTCTTTAGTCTTAGTGTTATCAACTTCCAAACTCTCATATAGGCGTTTATAAAAAGATGGTTTGAGTTTTTTTAGTAACCATGGAAAAAGTGGAATGTTTAACAAGTAGACTTTTCTGTCTAACTCTTGTGCAATAAGTTCTATAAGCTTTGTTGTACTCAATGGCTTATCATCTGC
>Ga0256829_1002223_pt1 | contig 14715 bp, 13 predicted proteins | sample 131447metaG_FD_185979 | JGI IMG/M metagenome (GOLD analysis project Ga0256829, IMG submission 185979) | Hydrothermal vent microbial communities from Lau Basin, Pacific Ocean - 131-447 | ecosystem: Environmental > Aquatic > Marine > Hydrothermal vents | place: Pacific Ocean: Lau Basin | collected...
TTTTGGATATATGCTTTTTATACAAACCAAAGTAATACTTGTAGTTACAAAGGCAAAACTATAGATGCAGGAGATTTTGTTTTAATTGATGTCAATGGAACATCAACAGCCAACTACAATATACTTCTTACTTGCATTTAAATATTTGTAATTTTCTTTATAATCCAAAATACAATACCAAGTACTATGGTACTAAGAATTGCCACTGCTATACTTCCAGCTTGCATATCCATGTCAATTACCCACTGCCTCAGCTATAGACCACATAGGTAAAAATATACCTAATGCCAAAAGCAGAACAAATCCCGCTATGGCTGCAATCAAAAGAGGCTCTATCATCGTTGAGACATTATCTACTAGGTAGCTATACTTTTTTCTAAATATATCAGAAATCTTATTTAGCATTTTACTAAGAGAACCGCTACTCTCACCAGCACTTATCATCTGGATAATCATACTTTCAAACTGTTTTGTATCTTCAAAACCCTCTTTTAAGCTTTTTCCCTCTTCTATGGCTTCAATTATCCCACTTAGTCTTTGTCTTAAATATGAATTTTCAACTATATCGATAGCAGTACCAAGGGCATCAATCATGGGTATCCCCGAAGCTGATAGTCTATCAAAAACATATATAAATCTACCTATCATGGATAGATATATGACCTTACCTACTATATAGACTTTTAGCATGTATCTATCAAAATTTAGTTTAAATTTTTGGCTTCTCTTATATGCCATAGACAATACCATACTTATAGCCACTGCCCCTACAAGCACAAATAGACCATAGTTAACTATCGCATGCTCTATCCATAAGAGTAAGATAGTAGGAAAAGGGAGCTTTGTATTATACTCTGCAAACATTGATTGAAATTGTGGAACTACTAGAGTAATCACAAATGAAAAAGCTACAATCATAACAAATATAACGACAGTTGGATACCTTGTTGCTTTTTTTAGTTTCATTCTGTTGTCATATACTTCTTGCAGTATATCTGCTAGTTTGTCTATAGATTCATCAAGCGTACCTGTTTTTTCACCCAAATCAAGCATCGCGATAGAGATGGCACCAACTTCATCTTCAAACTCCTTGAATGCTGATGAAAGATTCAAGCCACTCTCTACCTCTCTTAAGACAATTGTATATATGCTATTTAATCTCTTATGCTCGGTCGTTTGGATAGCATCTTCTAAACAAGTTGTTATGGGAAGACCAGCATTTAGCATCGTAGAAACCTGACGCAGTGAAGCAATATATGGCTCAAGAGGTACTTTTTTTGCTCTTAGCTTGTCTTTGATTTTATCTTTTAATCTGCCTAGTTTTACAGATATTGGCTCAGGAGTTTCATGTATATTTAAAAAAACTCCCAAAGTTTTTGATTTAAAACCCTGTATAGCTTCGAGTTTATTAGAATATGGAAGAATTATGGTATTTTTAACACCATTTTTTATATACTCTATCTCGAAGTATTTCATATTATTTTGCCACTCTTAGAACTTCATCTAGTGTTGTTATGCCTTGCAATGCTTTTTTGACACCATCAACTCTCATCGGCACAAAGCCATCATTTTCTTCTGCTTTTTTGGCTATTTCGTATTTATTCATGTTTATCGATATCAGATGCGAAATGGTTTCGCTGATTTGGAGTATCTCGCTTATCATAGTTCGTCCACTATATCCACTAAATCCACACCTTATACAGCCCTCACCCTTGTAAAATTTGTAATCTTGTGGCAAGTATTTTTCTATTTTTTCTACCATCTTTTTTGGGGGATTGTGTTCTTTTTTACAATGTGGGCAAATCTTCCGCACGAGTCTTTGAGCCATAACCCCTACAAGTGAATCAGCTATAAGGTATGGCTCCAAATCCATCTGTATCATCCTTGTTATCGCACTTGGAGCATCATTTGTATGAAGCGTTGTAAAAACTAGATGACCAGTGAGAGATGCTTGAACTGCGATATTTAGAGTTTCACTGTCCCTTACTTCACCAATCATTATGATATCTGGATCTTGCCTTAATATGGAGCGAAGAGCCTGTGCAAAAGAGTAGCCTATCTTTTCATTTATCTGGATTTGTTGTGCCAAGGGGAGTTGATATTCTATCGGGTCTTCTATGGTTATCATTTTGTTTTCTATGCTTTTTATCTCATTTAATGCAGCATATAGAGTCGTAGTCTTTCCACTTCCTGTTGGACCAGTGACAAAAATGATACCATATGGGGATTTTAAAATCTCTTCAAAAACCTTTATATTGTGGTCATCCATACCCAAATCTCTTAATTTTAAGAGTATCTTTTGTTGGTCCAGTATCCTCATAACAATAGATTCACCAAACATAGTAGGAGCAGTTGAAAGTCTGAAGTCATACTTGTGTTTTCCGATATTCATAGAAAATCTTCCATCTTGACTTTTTCTTTTTTCGCTAATATCTAGATTTCCCAAGATTTTTATACGAGATGCGAGTGCATTATAGATATCTATATCAAAAACAAAATTTTCTCTTAGCACTCCATCAATTCGACTTCTTATAGAGACATTGAAACCTGATGGCTCTATATGGATATCACTAGCATTACTTTTAATAGCGCTCTTTACAATTTGCTCTATAAGTTGCATAACGGAGCTCTGTTCACTATCGGCTTTATAGGTATTTGAGGATATCTCTTTTTTTATATTATCCACTATAAATTTTGTTGTAGAGATTATCTCAAATCTTTCAAATATATGATTAATATCGTTCTTTAATGACATATATAATTTTATAGGCTTAGTAGCGATACTTCTCTCTAGTAGTTCCAGTGCCTCATAATCAAGCGGGTCAACAACTGCTACATGTATAAACTCATCATCTTCTTCAAAAGGTATGGCGAGCGAAGTTTTTAAGAGCTTCAAAGAATATCTTAAAATAAGATTGAAGTCAACTTCAGTGCCATACAAATCTACAAACTCTATATCTAATTGTTCAGCCAATATCTCTGCAAATGTTCGCTCACTAAGATACCCATCATCTATAAATATTTCACCAAGTTTTTTAGAATAATTACTCTCTTTTTGCTCTTTTAGTGCGTTCAAGAGCTGATCATTTGTGATAAGCCCTTGCTCAACTAATATATCACCGATTCTTATCTTTTTTTGGATCATCCGATTATCCTTATCTATAGATACCAATAGTGTTTAAACAAAACACCATCTCTATACTCATCAACATATATCTTGGTAGGCTTCGAGTTTGAACGCCAGAGTATATATGTTTTATTTTTTAAAACTATTTTGATTTTATCTGTTTTTTTATCTATTATTTTATAGTTTTTTTTAACAAGATTTTCAAATATCACAGATAGTATATATGAAGTCCTAGGTAGTCTCAGATTGCTCAAATCTATACCATCATTCATAAACTGATAAATCAACTTTTTCTGAAGAATTATAGTCGCAAAATATGATGCATTTTCTCTATATTTTTTGGTTGAAACCATTTTTTTTATGATTGTTCCTAGAGGATTTATACTGTCGATTTTTAAGCATGCATTTGCTATCAATGACAAAATAGCCTCATCTTTACTATTTGCAACCGTACCATATATACAAACTTTTTTATAGTTTTCATTCTTGTAATCATCAACTATTTCACCTTTTGTATATGAAAAAGCTATAGTCGAAAAGCTTAAAAATACAAATAATACTTTTATCATTTTTTGCCTCCTATCTCTTGGAGCAACTTCATTGCCTCATCAGAGTCAAAATATGACAAATACTGTTTTATCGCCTCAATAGCTTCAGGTTGTTTGTTTTGTTTTGTTTTAGATTTAGCATAATATTCCCAGGGTTTAAAGGATGATGGCTTGTAACGATTTGCTTTTTTTGCAAAATATATCGCTTTTTCATATTTAGAGTGTTTATAATAGTACTTTGCCAAACTAAGAGTGGAGTTAAAATTTTCATGCTCTTGATTGTCCTTTATCAAGGATTGTTCATCTTTTAATAATGTAACTTTTATATCCACTACTTGCTTCTGTTCTTTTTGCATAACAGCTACTTTTTTTATCTCTTTTTTTACAACCAATTTTTTGGTTTTTGGTTGATGAATTGTCACTTTTGGTATGACTATGGTTGAATTTAAAACAATAGTATTATATTTATCTTTTTTTGTAATTTTCTTTTTTATTGGCTTTTGCGTGGTTTTTTTAATTTTCAATAAGACTCTTTTAGGCTTAGCTGGTTTGACTACTTTCTTTATGGGTAACTCTTTTTTTACAGGTTTATCAATATAAAAATTAAAAATAACAAACATTACGACTATTGCAAATAGCACTAAAGCTAAAAACCACTTCAAAAATCTTTTGTTTTTTAGCCTTTTACACCTTCTTTGTAGCTCTTCAAATGCTCTATCAGTCATGAATCACACCTATCTCCAATGCACTCATCTGCAAAAGACAAGAGTTGATATCAGAGTATTTTTTCAATCCATTTTTCTTAGCATATTCCAAAAGAGATAAAAGCGTAAAGACAATTTTTTTGACAGTCCTAAAATTGCCTTCGCAGTATTTTGTTATTTTTAGAGCATCTTTTTTTGAAAACATAAGTGCTATCTCACTATGGTTTTTCATCAAAAGTGTACTTTGTATATATCTATAAACTTCATTATAATGCAATCTTCCGTACTCAACAACAACTTTTGTTCTTGATTTGAAGTGTTTTTTTTCAAGTATCACGCACCCTTCTTCTTTGTGCATTGAAAGCACAAATTGAAAAATCTTTGTATCACCTAAAATCCTGATAAGCTCAAACTGATCCTCGTTTAAGAGTTGCGCTTCATCAATAAAAATAGTATGTTGGTCATCCTCGTACTCTTTCAAAAGCTTCTCTTTTAAAGCATTAAAATTTATAGTTTTATCAAACTCTAAGTCTTTTGCCTCATACAAAATCTTAAGTAAATCTCTTTTGTCAAAAAATGGATGGTCTATAAATATACTGAGTTTTTGTTTTTCTAATTCACCACTTATGAGCTTTAAAATATAACTCTTGCCAACGCCTGGGTCTCCTATAAGAAAAATAAGAGGTGCATATCTCTCTTTGATGGCATTTTCTATCTTGTATCTTGAAACTTCCGCACTTGTACTATCAAAATAAAATTTTGCATCTATCACATCAACAAAAAGTCTCTTAGCTTCTTCAAAATCTCTCATTTTTTAGCTTTTTTAGATATAGATATATCGAACTCACTTAAATTTGGTTTTCTATTCACATCTACGATATGAGGAATCAGTACGATTATAAGCTCACTATTTGTGATAACTTTCGCACTACTTTTAAAAGCTCCACCTATAAAGGGCAAGGAAGAGAGAAGCGGAACACTTGTATTTGTCAAGCTCTCATTTTTATTTATCAAGCCACCTATGAGTATCTTATTGCCATCTTTCACTTTCACTACAGATGAGAGTTGTTTTATCTTTATATCTGGTGCTAAAAATGGCACACCATTGGCATCTACATGCTCTTTGGATATCTCACTTACTATTGGGTTGATTTTTAACATGATAAAGTTGTCATCTGTGACCTGAGGAGTGATATCTAGCGTAACCCCAACAAATGTTGAGTCAGTCGTATAGCTTGGAGTTGTCGTGGTTCCTCCACTTGAAGTAGTTGTGGTGCTGCCACTATTATACCTATAGTTGACTTCAGTTCCCACATTTATGACTGCTGGTTGGTTATTTAATGTCATCACTTTTGGATTTGATACTACCTTAACATCACCTTGTGTTTTTAAGAATTTTATCAAGCCAGTCATGGAAAAATTGTATCCTATCAAATAGTTTGGCTTTTTAAAACCTGTTGTTAAGCCTCCACTTGTTCTTTGTCTTGCTGCATCACTAGAACCATTTATGCTTAACTGAAACTTGCTCCAATCTACACCATCTGTCTTGTTATGACTATATGTAACTTCTATCAGTTTTGCCTCTATGAGTATCTCTTTATGTAGTCTTTTCATCATCTCTTTTAGATACAATTCAACACTATCGAGTTGTTTTTTATTACCTGTGACAGTGAGCATTCCCGCATCTTGATTTACAAGAGCTTTTGATTGTGCTTTATTTCCATCTTTATTCCTTGTCAATATACTGTTGATTTCAGATTCTATTTTGTTCCAAAATTGGAAATCTGATGTAAAATCCATAGTTGTAGAAGAATCTTCTGCACCACCAGCTCCACTTGAACCTGTTTTTATGGTTTTGTTTGTTGTGCTTGTTCTTTTTGTAAAACTAACATAATCTATAAAGTATGTTTTACTCTTTACATATGAGATCTTTAAGACTTTTTGGTTTTTGTCTAGCGTATAAAAAAGATTTCTATCACTAAGTAGCATATTCAAAAGCTCTTTTAGCGAGAAATTTTTAACATTTATATAATTTAGTTTTTTTTGCAATTTTGTCTGTACAAAATTATCTTCAAATATCATAGTCATCTTACATGTATCAGTGATATTTTCTAGTATATCTAGCGTATTAATGCTTTTGCTTGAGTTGTTTTTTACGCTAAATGAGAAAAACTTATTTTCGCAATTTGAAAAAGCTGATGTAGCCAAAAATACCAATGTAAATATCATAAATTTAATCTTCATGTTTACTGTTTCCTCACTTTTAAAATCTCTTTTGTTTTTTCAAATCTTAAGGTCAAGTATCTATTTTTACCTTCAAGAATCACATTATTATTTAAAATTTTTTTAACTTTATAACCATATATCTTGTCATTTTTACCCAGCCATCTATCGTTTATAAAGGCTTTGCCATTAAAAATCGTTATCAACTTTAATTTTTGTGTTTTTTTGTTTTTCTTGGTAATTATCTCTTTTTTCTTTAGTTTTTTCTCTTCTTTTTTGGTAAAAAATGGATTATACTTCAAGTTTACAACCCTATTTACCTGCTTATCTTGTATGAGCCTATCCAATCTTTCAGAGATGTTACCTCCAAGAACGGCTGAAGCCAAAAACAATAAAATCAATAAATATTTCATAGCCCTATCCCATACATATCAATTTTAAGTTTAAATATTAACCCAATATCGGCTAGTTTTATCTCCATACTTTCAAACTGTAAAAGCGTATTTAAATTATCTATATATGAAACAAATGCTACTATATCAGTATAGTTTCCACTACCGCTTATCTCAAGAGTTCCTTTTTGCTTAAGTAGTCCATTACTTGCCGTATCTTTTACATCAAAACTCTTAAGATACTCTATCTTTAAATTTCTAACTAAAGAGTATCTTAGTATATAATCAATACTCTTTGCCCACTCTTTTTTATCATAAAACGCATACTTTAACTTATATAATTTGGATATGAGATGGTTTATATCCTCTTTTTGTTTTTGTTTTTTTGACTCTAGTAAAAAGAGTTCTTTTTTCTTTAGATTTTTTTGTCTCTTGAGCTTCACAAGAGAGTTGTTAGATAATTTTACTTCCAAATCCTCTGTTTGGCTTTGGAGAGTATCAATATTTTGCCTTAAAGGCATCATAACTTGAATAAATATATAAAAAATAGAACCAAAAATCATCAAATATATGAGATATTTTTGTCTCCTATCCACGCTTGTTAGGTACTTTTCTATCTTATTCATGTTCAATCTCAATTTTGCTTATGTATCTTTTCTTATCTAGTTTGATTTCGTCTGTTTTTACATTTGTAAAACCATCTTTTATTAGTGCTTTTAAAAATTTTGCTATTTTATCTCTATCACCATAGCTTGAAACTACCTCTATGGTCATTTTTGTACGTCCTTTTTGCTCTATGCTTCTTGCTTTGAGTCTGTACTTTTGCAAGAGTGAATTTATACTAGCTAAAAAACTTATATAGCTATTATCTTTACCCTTTATGTTCTCCAATTTTGAAACGCTTGCTTTTATATTTTCATAAACCAAATCTTGTTTTTTTATCTCTTTTTTTACTACTTTTATCTGATTTATCTCAGCTCTTATCTTTTTTTTGTATATCTTTGCTCTTTGTTGTATAGCTTGGTATTTTGTCTCTAAGATGTCTTTTTGATTTTGCAAGTTTTGTGCAAAAATATAAAAATATATAAATACTGCCAATAAAATGGCTGAAAATCCAACAATCCAAATAGCTAGTTTGCCAGTATGTGTCGTTAGAAAGGATGGTGGTTTTTTAAAGATGGTCACATTTTGCAGATCTGATTTTTGTATATATTTGTCAAATCCATAAGAAGCAACTACATGCCCCAGAAAATCGCTCGTATGTTTTTCTCTAAAGATGTTGAAATCCAAAATTTCAGCTTCTTTAAAACCAAAATTTATCGCAAACTCTTTGAGCCCTTTGACTCTGCCATCTCTTGTACTAAAAAATATCCTATCAATACCGTCGAAGTCAAATACACTTCTATTGTGTATGGCTACATTGTTTATCTTGGTCAAAATATCTGAAAAAATTGATTCAAGTGATATAAAAAATTCACTATCGATTTTTTCATATAACTCCTGCTTGAGACCTTTGTCAAGGAGTATCTCTTTTAGTTTCTCTAAGTTAATCTCTATATCTTGTGCATTTAGTTTTTTAATTATCTCATTTAGGCTAAGTATAGATTTTGTAGATATATATGAGCCATCTTTATAAAAGCTAAGAAATGCCTCATTATCGCCTATATAGACAAAAACATCATTTTTGGGAATTAAAATTTTATTTGTATAAAAAGTTGTATAAGAAAAAAATGGCAGAGCCAAACAATCTATATATTTAACTTTTTTTATAGCTTTTTGAAAAACTTCTTTTAGAGTATCTATCTCTATCGCAAAAGCTTCTATCAAAGACATTTCATCAAAATCAAGCTCTTTTATGATGTATGTTATCTTGTAGAGTTGATTTACATCAAGTCCTGCCTCTTCATACATCTTGATTTCAACCAAAGAGTTTAAATCATCATTCATAGTTGTTTTGGGAATTTTAAAACTATATACTACGATATCGTCATATAAAACTCTTGATACTGTGTATAAATTCTCTTTTGTTTTTAGACTCTCAAAATGGCTGCCGTCATAAGAAAGCATAGATAGTTCAACAGGGTGTATATATTGAATCAGTTGATTTTTAGCCATATATCAAGAACCTTTAAAAATTTAGTTTTTTATTATAACATAACCTGACATCGGAAACAAGCTAAGGCTTTTAGTTATGGTATCTTTAGTTATATTTATATCTAAATTCTTAAGCAAAAGGTGTCCCCCTTGATATGGTCTGCCAAAATTATCAAAGCATAGTGTACTATTTCCATCTACACTTATAATTGAGCTAAATTTATGAGGCTTTTGCGCTTTAATATCTTTTGCTTCTAGTTTGGCTATGTTCAAATCTATACATGTTGAGTTATCTTCTACGCTCCAAGGTTTCAAGAATCCTACTACATCATACAAGAGAGCATTTTTTTGTGTTTGTTTAATACTCATGGTAAGAAAATTGGTATCATTTAAGAGTCTATTGTCAGGTAAAAAATTTCCACCAATATAAGCCATTATACCCATAAGCACTATAACAAATATAAGCTCCACCATCGTAAAACCACTGCGTGGTAATTTTGAATTTTGAATTTTGAATTTTGAATTAAACATTAAAAATTTAACATTAAAAATTGATTTTTTCATGGTCTTTGCAAAGTCCTTCTTTTTAGGATTATTTGCGCTTTATGGTTTTTAGGGTGTGTGCTATTTGTCTCTGCTGTTACTTCTAGCATTACCATGCCTTGTGATTCCTCTGTATATATATCATGAACTCTATATCCTGACCCTTGTTTACATAAAAGACTATCGTTTGAACCTTTTAAAAGGTAATAATCTGTGATATTTATATCTGCTATAAATCTTTTATCAGGAGATATGATGCGGACTTGCGACAAACACCCATCTATGTTGTTTCTCTGATATCCACTTATGGCTAAAAGACTCATCTCTACTGCGCTGTTCATAAAAAGTTCAACCGATTCTTTTAGGTATATGTCCTTTGTCTGCTTCACGCTTACTTTGGCATATTTCAAGGCTATAAGTAAAATGCCACTGATCAAAACAATAACCAAGATAGCCTGCAAAAGTCCAAAACCTGAGCGTTTCAAAATACCACCTTCTGTTTTGAGATGGTGATATTGTTTTCACTGCCTTTTATATGTTTTTGTAAAGTTACACTAAAACGAATACTGTCATTTTCCAAAACTGCTTCAAAACCTTTTGTATTAAACGATAAAATAGTAACATTTCCATCTTGCTTGACTCCATTTGAGTCAGCACAAAAAGTCTTCCCCTGCCAAGGTCTATAGTTATAAAACAAAAAAAGTGTATTTGCATCACTTCTGTTTAACTTTTTTATGCAATTGGCATTTAGATTTATATCTACTCCTCTAGCTATAGCGTAGGCACTATCGACTAGATAATACTTTTCATAAATTTCTTTTGGAGTTGAGGCAAAAGTGATATTATTGTCATTGATTCGTTTAATAGTCTCTATTTGATTATGTAAATTCCCATGCCAACCAAAAGAGCTGTTAAAATCGCTTGAAAGTGCAAGCGAGCCATCATCAAAACTTCCCGCAAATACAAGTGCAAAATCACTTGAATTGACATCACTAAACTTATCTACTATTACACCACTTAGAGCTGTTTTATTTATGTCTGGTGAGTAGATTGTATTGGTAGCTCTGTCTGATCTATTCAAATCCACAAAACCACTATAATACCCAGCTTTTTGTGCTTCACTAGCGACTCCAATCCACTCTACCACATTATAAGTTGAATTGAGGTTGTAGATACTATCAAATGTCCCATTATTTTTATACCCTATGACTGAACTTGGAACTCTATTATATAACAATGCTGAAATCTGATCAGTCACAACTTGAGAATCACTAGAGAGGTCGCTTATAGTTTTTGATTTTGCAACTTTTAGGTAGAGATGTTTTATCGAAATAAGAGTGCCGGCTGATAAAATACCCATAATAACAATAGTTATGATGATTTCAACAAGTGTAAAAGCTTTGATTTTCATTTCCACACTCTTTTGTTTAGGATGACTTGACCTATATTTGCCGAGATATAGTTAAAACTTGAAATTTGCTTTATCTTTCCTCTTTTGCCTTGATAGCTTATATTTACATCAACCATTTTTAGATTTGTGCTATTTGCAACTGGTACTTTGCTTAATATAAAACTTGTTTTTTGTCCTCTTTTTATATTGTTGTCCGATATGTAAACTACTCCTACATGTAAGCCGTAGTAAGATGCATTTATATCTGCGCCACTAAAATCATCTATATCATTAAAAAAATTATAATCAACTGCTCCATCACTAGAGATTGTGCTGGCACTTAGATTGTTTTTACAATTTCTTGAGCCCACAAAACCGCCAACTCTTCTAGTAGTGGATTGATTGCAATCAAAGTAACTAATGCTATTTGTGTGCAAGATATCAATATTTTGAGTATTATTCTCATCCCATGGGAGTTTTGATATCATTTGCACCAAAGAGAAACCATTAAAGAGTGCATCTTGACGAATAGAAAATTTATCACTTTTATTTAAAGAGAGTATGACTTTTGGGATGACAGTAAAAACTATAGCGATGATAACAATAGTAAATATAAGCTCGACCAAAGACAATCCTCTTCTCATCTAAATACCTTCACACCTTTTTTACTAACTTTTGAAGCGTTATAATCACTACCGATGCTAGTTCCGTTAAAATCACCGCTTTTTATATTTTTTTGGTCATTGCCTAGCATATAATTGTACTTGAAACACGGATGCTTTCCACAATCACTACTACTATTGTCATCATAAGCATTATATCTGCTATACCACAGATATAGAGGGATTTTGATGTGAATATAGGCACTATCTGAGCTGCTCCAGCTATTTGTTATCGTAAAGCCTACTATACCATTTGCGACACCAGGGTTTGTAATATTAATATCCCTTTTATTAATATTCCTCATGGTAAAATCTTTTTTCGGTAAAAAATCTACAATTTTTGTGATATTATCATCTTTCATACCATACCAACTCAGGCTATTTTGACGAAAATTTGATAAGTTCAGAGTCGAATAAACCTCGATATCAAGGCTATGTCGTATGCTCTGTTTATTTGTATCTATATCTTTTGTTTTTACCCGCCCATAGTAAAAAGTTGCATTTTTATCAACTGTTTTACCGCCTCTATATTTTGAAATATCAAGTGTTGTTACATTGGCTTCTTTAAGTTTAATATTTTTTGGATTTTTATATACATTGTATACCCTGTCTATTCCAAAAGTATAACTGCTATTTGCACTTCCACTTATAAAAAACCTTTTTGGAATTTGAAGTGTTTTGTTTATATCTAATATATTCACATCATAGCTTGTAAGATTACCATCAAGTGTAAGCTTTACATCATTTTTACTATTGTTCGTATTGTAATAATAAGTAACATTTACATCTTTTGCATAACATGTAGAGTTAAAATCTTGTAAAATATTTCCTTGTTTGTTAAATGCTTTTACTGTGGTATTGAGCGTAATGTTCATATCATTTATGTTATGTGCCATATAGAGCCAACCTGCCCCTGTTGAAACATTAAAATCTACATTTGTAACATTTACATCATAAGGCTTAACTGTGATATTTACTTCATAAGGAGTTATCAACCTGTCTGAATCATTGGTATCATATTTATCAACTTTTGCAAATTCGCTTCCATTTATTTCATGAATTTTTATACTTAAATTATGCTCACTAACTTCATCATAATTTGCCATAGTTGTATTACCACCATCACTAAATACAATATCCCCACTATAAATTCCCTTAGCACATCCAGGCTTATTTTCAGATACATTTACATCAAAGGATGTACCGTTTGTTTCGTTATAATCAGTGGTATTTGCGTCATTGGCATCAAGAGCTTGAAAAGTTATATTAAAATCCTCTCCTGCATATGCAGGTGAAGATATATTTTTGATATTAAATTTATCAGGTCTTATGGCAAAGTTATCTGTTGAGTTTGTTTCATTGGCATCACTACTCAAAGGACAACTCTCATCTACATTTTTCCTCCAAGCGATATGCACCCTTGCATCTTTTATCGCTCGTGAAATTTTAAACGAAGCTATGGTTGTATTGTTATCTCTAAAGTCAAGCTTAGAAGTATTGTTATCTACACTTGCGCATACTGTACCGTTAAACTCTTGATAATTACTTCCGTTTTTATCTAGCGAGACGATAGTGAGGTTAAAGTCTCTATTTGTAATTTTTGTTGATATATTTTTATCGTTTATATCTCTAAAAGTATCCCTTGCATCAAAAAAATATCCCACACTACAATAGAAAAGATTTAAATTTGGAACTATATTATAACCGCTATCTCCTGGTTTTTTCCAGTAAAGTTGATAACTATCTCCACCACCCCACTCTTGGTGTCTGAATTTTATTGTGTGATATCCTGCACTTAAAGTAAAAGTTTGATTATGAGTTGTTGCATCACCTCCATGTCCTCCATACCATCCATAGTATGCATTATCTATTGTCACTTCAACTGCATCATCTCCATTTACTGCAAATGAATAGTTTCCGTCTTGAGGTGCCTTTATATAACCATCAAATATACTCAGATATTTCTCATCTGTTCCACTATGGTATGGATTATTATCTGAACCTGTTGTATCTATTTTATCAACTATTCCGCTTCCAAATAGTTTATCCACTACTGCATAATCGGTTTCTAAAGTGTTATATTCATCATGATTACTTGGATATTGGTGTGAATAACCTGTTATATTGTATGTGCTAAGTTTTAATCCGTTTTGCAGGTTATTGCAAGTTGGAATAACACCACAACCTATGGGAATTCTTTTACTACCGTCGTAATTTTTGTCATTATTTTCATTACTATATATATCTCTTACATTAGTATCTGTTAAAGTTTTATCAAATACTTTTACTTCATCAATATTTCCACTAAAATATCTTGAATTGGCATTAAGATTTTGTTCTAATCCTATCCGTAAATCTTGAGTTGAAGTATTTGTGATACTTGTGAGAGTTTTTGTTTCACCATCTTGTACACCATCAACATAAAATTTTAGTGTTTTACCATCAGCTGCAACTCCAACTTGATGCCAAGAACCATCATTTACTGCTGAACCACTACTTGTTGTCCAGGCTCCACCACCATTCCAAAGAGCAAGTTTTCCGCCACTACTTGGTCCTATAGCAAAAACATATCCAGGCCAAGAACTATTAATATCTGTTTTAGATAAAATTGTACCCGATTTCTTTGTAGTTTTAATCCAAGCCAAAAATGCATAATTATTTGTAACCTGAAGCGATGTATTATCTGGTATTGTGATATAACTCTTATTATCAAACTTTCCTACTTTATTTATTCCACGACCTACGCTTGATTCTGTTATAGCTCCATTTTTTGATGTACCGTTCAAATCATTTCCGCTACTGTCTTTTACATCTCCCAAAGTCCCATTCCAACTACACTTATCCATGCGGTAATCCGCTACTGGCTTTGGTGGGGCACAGTAATACAGATTTGCTTTTGGAACTATACTATAACCGCTATCTCCTGGTTTTTTCCAGTAAAGTTGATAACTATCTCCACCACCCCACTCTTGGTGTCTGAATTTTATTGTGTGATATCCTGCACTTAAAGTAAAAGTTTGATTATGAGTTGT
>Ga0256829_1002224_pt1 | contig 14698 bp, 17 predicted proteins | sample 131447metaG_FD_185979 | JGI IMG/M metagenome (GOLD analysis project Ga0256829, IMG submission 185979) | Hydrothermal vent microbial communities from Lau Basin, Pacific Ocean - 131-447 | ecosystem: Environmental > Aquatic > Marine > Hydrothermal vents | place: Pacific Ocean: Lau Basin | collected...
GGAGGGGGCGCGGTCGATGGCGCGTTGGGGGAGGTGGAGGAGGACCCCGGGCGCGGTGAGGTGTTTGTGGGTGAGGATGGATTTGGGATCACGAAACTCGGTGATCTCGAGGGCGAAGTTGGGGAAGAGTCGCGCGGTGTTCTGGACGGTGTAGGTGAGGTCGATGGGCTGGCCGGCTCGCGCGGGGGGTGGGGTGTGGGCGGCGAGTTTGAGGCCCATGAGGGCGTTTCCGGTGATGATCCCGGAGACGACGAGGGCGGCGATGCAGAAGCCGAAGAGCCAGAAGAGGAGGTTGTTCTGGCCGTTGATGGCGCCGAGGGCGAGGAAGAGGGTGACGACGACGAAGAGGATGCCCGGGAAGGTGAGGGCTGCGACTCGTCTGACGTGGGGCTTGGTGTCGAGTGTGGGTGTGAGGTTGATGGCGCGCACGCTCGTCATGTCATGTTGTACGGGGGAGATCGGGGTTGGTTCTGGTTGGGATCAGTCGTGTGCGTCGGGGTTGAGGGGGACGACGGTTGCGAGGATGACTTTGCCTTTGGTGGGCATGTAGATGGCGGAGCGTGCGGTGTAGATGGTGTCGGCGGTGAAGGTGAGGGTGATGCGGTCGGTGGGGATCTCTTTGAAGGAGAGGCGGAAGTAGCCGTCCTTGTCGGTGACGGCGGTGGCGAGATCGACGGGGGCTCGGCCGGGGTTGGCTCGGTCGGACGCGGTGACGGTGAGTCCTGGGATCCCGGGGGTGTCCTGGAATCGGGAATCGTCTTCGGGGACGACCATGGCTCGGCCGACGCTTGCGGCGATGGCTTTGCCTTGGTAGGCGCGGGAGGAGCCGCAGGCGGTGAGGGTGAGGAGGGTGAGGGCGGCGAGGGTGAGGCGGAGGGTGTGCATTGGCGCTCCGTTTTTCATCGGGATGATTCGTCGTGTGTGGCTTGGTTGAGGAGGTCTTCGGGTTTGGGGAGGTCTTTGAGGGATGCGAGCCCGAAGAAGTCGAGGAAGCGCGGGGTTGTGCCGTAGAGCATGGGTCGTCCGAGTTCTTCGGCGCGGCCGGTGATTTTGACGAGTTGTCGTTCCATGAGTGCGCGGACGACGTCTCCGCATGCGACGCCTCGGATGGCTTCGAGCTCGGCGCGGGTGATGGGTTGTCGGTAGGCGATGATGGCGAGGGTTTCGAGCTGGGTGCGGGTGAGTCTGGAGGGGGCTTTGGCGCGTTGGAGGGCGGCGATTACGGGGGCGAACTCGGGTCGGGTCATGACCCGGTATCCTGCGGCGACCCGTTCGATGGAGAAGGCGCGGTTGGTGGATTGGTAGTGTTCGTTGAGGGCGGCGATGGCGCGGGTGAGGGTGTTTTCGTCGAGGGTCTGGAGCGCGTCGTCTTCGTAGGGGAGGAGCTTGAGCGCGTCGATGATGGTCTGGGGTTTGGTGGCTCGGTCGGCGCTGAGGAGGACGGCTTCGAGGGCGGCGAGGGTGTCGTCGCTGAGATCGCGCGGCTCCGGGGTCGGTTCTGAGGTCGGTTCCGGGGTGGTGGAGGTCGCGGATTCTTCGGTCGGATCGGCGGTCTGGGTGGTCATTGTCTGGATGGTATCACGGGGAGGGGGATCGTGCTGGGTCTGGTCGGGTATGCTCGGGGGATGCAGCATTTGGATGAGCCATTACCGAGTCAGCAGGGTGAGTTTGCGGGTTTGAGGGCGCTGACGGAGCGGGAGCTTCATCGTCGTCGGGAGGGTGTGTTCCTGGTGCTCTCGGGGGTGTTCCTGGGGACGCTTGCGATGCTGAACATCCTGGGGATCACGAGGTTTATCAAGCTGTACGAGATCGATTTCGATCCGGCGGTCCCGGGCGTGACGGCCTTTGCGGTGGCTGTGGGTGTGCTCCCGTATCCGGTGACGTTTTTGTGCACGGACTTCATCTCGGAGCTGTACGGGCGGCGTCGCGCGAGCATGGTGGTGTGGGTGGGGTTGCTCTTGAACGTGTGGGTGGTGCTGATCCTGTGGCTCGGGGGTGTGCTTCCGGGATTCGAGGCGCGGGGGGCGGATGGGGGGTTGGTGCTGGACGAGGCGGGGCGTGCTCCGGTATTTTTCGAGGTTCGGGCGATGGCGTTCGGGGCGGTTGCGGCTTCGATGATTGCGTATCTGGTGGCGCAGCTGGTGGATGTGCATGTGTTCCACTTCTGGAAGCGGCTGACCAGGGGCAAGCACCTTTGGATCCGCAACAACGGGTCCACGCTGGTGTCGCAGATCGTTGATACGACGGCGGTGATCCTGATCACGCACTTCTATGCGCACGCGCTCCCGGTGAATGAGGACGCGGGGATCTGGGGTCAGCTGTTGGTGTTTATCTGGACGGGGTATGTCTTTAAGATGTTGGCGGCGTTGTTGGATACGCCGGTGTTTGTTCTCGGGACGCGGTGGCTGGTCCGATATCTGCGTCTGCCGGTATAGGCATACCCCCCAATCGTCTGGTTCTGGAGGGGGAGAACTCACTTGGGGTGATTGTTTTGCCGATCTTGGGGTGACGCTATGAGTACCTCACCTCAGACATCCGGGACGTATCGCGTGGTGCTTGTTGATGACGAGCCGCATATCACGCGGATGGTGGAGCGACGGTTGTCGCAGCTCGGGTACGAGGTGCATACGGCCGGGGATGGCCAGCAGGGGTTGTCGCTGATCCACGAGGTGATGCCCGACCTTGTGGTGACGGATCTTCAGATGCCTTACATGAGCGGGATCGAGCTTTCGACTCGTTTGTGGAGCAGCGAGAAGACGAAGGGGATTCCGGTGATCATGCTGACGGCGCGGGGGTTCGTGGTGGAGCAGCAGATCGCGGAGCTGACGAACATTCGGACGCTCTTGAGCAAGCCGTTCTCGACGCGATCGCTTGTGGATCAGATCGGGGCGATTTTGGGCGAGAGCGCGGCGGAGAACGCGGCATGAGATTGCAGATCGACGAGGGGGTGCCGCAGGAGACCCCTGCTGTTTTTATTGAGCGGTGTCAGTCGCTTGGTTTTTCTGTGTGGCGGTTGGACGTGAACGGGATGGCGGTGAGTGATCCTCGCGCGCCTGCGGCGATCCGGATGTGGTTGTCGAGCCCTGTGGTGCGTCGTTTGTTGGTGGAGTGCGCGGAGTACTGGTCCACGATGGACGAGCCCGGTGCTTGCGAGCCGAGTCCGGGGCTTTGGGTGCAGCCGGTTCCGGTGGAGCATCGTGGTCGTCGGATCGGTTTTTGTGTGCTTGTCGGCTTTACCTCCAAGGTGCTGGGGACGGATATTCTGCGCGAGGGGGTCGATGGGGATCCGCTGGCGCTTGCGGCGCTTTCGCACACGATCGGCGGGGTGGTTCAGCCCTGGGACACGATCGGGGAGACGGCGCAGCTGCTGCTTCGTTGGGTGCACGAGGACCAGCGGGCGATGCAGGAGCTGGAGCAATCGATCGAGACGTGCACGGATCAGCTTTCGGAGTCGTACGAGACGCTGACGGCGATGCACATCCTGGGTCGTGAGATGGGGAGCGTGGATGACCCGAGGTCCTTTGTGGAGCAGACGCTCGAGCTGATCTCGGTGACGATCAACTTCAGGTGGGCGGGGTGTGTCCTTTCGGACGGCGCACCGATCGAGGGGGATCGTGTGGTGCAGTCGGGGGATCTGGAGATCGAGCCCGAGCGGGTGCAGGAGCTTCTCCGGATGATCGAGTCTTCGGAACCGATCGCGGTGAGTGATGAGACAACGGTGTACGACTCGATGGGGGTGCTCCCGGAGCTTGAGCCGCAGGTGATCCGTCATCCGATCCGTGCGCGTGGGACGCATTTCGGGTGGTTGGTGATCGGGGGGAAGCGTGGGGAGGACAGCTATGTGTCTTCGCACGACACGAAGACGCTCGATTCGATCTCGGGGATCCTTGCTTCGTTCCTGGAGAACGCGATGCTCTACGAGGAGCAGCGCGCGATGTTTATCGGGACGGTGAACGCGTTGTCGAACGCGATCGATGCGAAGGACCCCTATACGCAGGGTCACTCGGAGCGGGTCGCGATGCTGAGCGAGGCGCTGGCGCGTTCGCTCGGGTATGACGATGAGGCGGCGCAGCGGGTCCGGCTTTGCGGGATCCTGCACGACATCGGGAAGATCGGTGTTCCGGAGTCGGTGCTCTGCAAGGACGGGCGGTTGACGGACGAGGAGTTCGGGCTGATCAAGAAGCACCCCACGATCGGGGCGCGGATGCTTGACGGGATCCCGAGTCTGACGGACATCATCCCGGGGGTGGAGCATCACCACGAGCGTTGGGACGGGGGCGGTTACCCTGCGGGGCTTTCGGGGGAGAACATCCCCGAGATCGCTCGGATCCTGGCGCTTGCGGATACGTTCGATGCGATGAGCTCGAACCGCGCGTATCGGGATGCGATGCCTCGTGAGAAGGTGTTCGCGGAGTTCGAGCGGTGCTCGGGTTCGCAGTTTGATCCGGCGATGGTGGCGCCGTTCCTGGCGCTGGACTTCGGGCCGTATGACGCTGCGGTGAGTCGGGCGAAGGCGCAGACGAAGATCCGCGCTGCGGCTTGATCGCGGCGGGGGTCCCCCGCTGCTTTTCCATGGTGATGTGATGTGGCTGACCCGGGTGTATGGCTCGGGTTGCTTTGCTTATTGATCGTGGAGGGGGGTCCAGCTCGCTTCGACGATCTGGGCGCTGACTTCGTCGGGTCGGATGGCGGCGAGGTCGGCGATCTCGTCGTCGGTGAGGTCGTCGTCGTAGTAGGCGAGGTGGGCGACGGATCCGAGGAACCCGCGTTTGTTCGAGGGGGAGCCGAAGTCGTATCCGGCGCCGACACGGAGGGGTTGTTCGCCTCCGGAGAATGGGGAGTCGGTATCGACGCCGTCGTTGTTGGAGCTGTTGTATGCGACTTGGGTTCCGTCGATGTAGGCGCGGAGTCTGTTGTTGCCCCAGGTGACGACGATGTGGTGCCATGTGTTGGCGGTGACGGCGTTGAAGCCCGTGTATGCGATCTTTGAGAAGCTGTAGGAGCCCGTGTCGTTGACGTAGACCCAGAGGGCGCCGTTGATGATGGCGCAGTTGAGGTTGGGATCTCCTCCGGACTCGTACTGCATTCCGAGGAATGGATAGAAGACGTAGTCGTTGGTTGGGCCGGTGAAGTAGATCCAGCAGGAGAGGGAGCCTGTGCTTTGCTTGAAGTAGACGCTCCAGGGGATCTCGATCTCGTCGTTTGTGTTCGTGAAGACGGGGACGGGGGCGCCTTCGTCGTTGAGCCCGGCGCCGGCGTTGGCTTCGAGGTATGTGCCGTCGTTTCCTCTGATATCTTCGGCGGCGGTGGCGGCCTTGGTGGCGTCGGTGAGGGGCCAGTAGTGTTCGGCGCTGATGTCTGAGATGTGGGTGGTGTATTCGTAGGTGCTGAGCTGGACGTCGAAGAGGGCGTGTTGCTGGGTGTAGTCGTTGACGGCGTTGACGGTGATGCGGTAGATCTCGGTGTCGTCGGTGGCTTTGGATTGGGTTGCGGCGTCGTAGACGACGGTGGTGTACTGGGTGTCGTCGATGACGGTTTTGGGGTAGACGGTTCCGGTCTTTGCGTTTTCGCGGAAGTCGGGGTCGTCGAGGACGGATGCGAGGGCGAGTTCGACACCGGCGTTGAGGGACGCGGTGTCGGCGCTGAGCGCGGCGATGGAGTTGGCGCTGGCGTTGTAGGCGTTTCGGAGGATGGTCCCGATGAGGATGAGGGAGACGATCATCGCGACGGTGATGACGGTGATGACGTAGATGGAGGCGCGACGGGAGGTGTGTTGCATGGTTAGCTCCCTCCGACGATGGTGTCGATATCGAGGGGGGTGACGAGGAAGCCGAGTTTGTCGGCGGCGGCGGTGTGGACGAGGACTCTGCGTTCGAGCTCGGTCCCATTCTTGCTCACGACGATGGTGATTCGTTTGACCCCGGTGTAGGTCCCGGAGTCGTTGTTGGGGTCTGCGGGGTCTGCGTGGACGACCTTGACGGAGCGGGTCCACCCGGCGAGGGTGGTGATGTCGTCGTTCTGGGAGTTGCGGGGTGGGGAGGCGCTCCAGCTCTGGTAGTCGTCGATGTCGTCGAAGTCGAGACGGTTTGCGGGTCGTTCGTCGGCTTCGGGGCCCAGGGTGTCGGGGTCGTCTTCGGCGGGGTCGATGAAGTGCTTGGTGGCGATCTCTTCGGCGAGTTCGCTCGCGAGGTTCGCGGCGACGAGTCGGTCGGTGTGGACGTGGGAGGAGCGGACGATGGGGGCGACGATCTGGATGCTCGAGATGAGGACGAAGGCGATGAGGAGCATCGCGATGACGGTTTCGATGAGGGCGATGGCGCGGCGCTGGGGGAGGGTGTGCATCACTGGAGCTCCGGGTTGTTGGGGAGCGTTGCGATGAACTCGAAGCTGTTCTGGATGGTTCCTTCGGCTTTGAAACGGATGGTCACGGTGCGGGCGCGGCCGTCTTCGGAGGCGACGTTTGCGTCTACGTCGGAGAGCCCCGAGAGGAAGACCCTTTCGGTTTCGGAGTCCTGTTTCCGGTCGAGTGTGCCGTCGGCGGATTTGTATCGGTAGACGACGGTGGTCGGGGCGTTGTCCACGGAGGGGGCGTTGATGGTGAGGGTGAACTGGACGCCGGCGGCGGTGGCTTTCATCTGGATTTTGGAGGCGAGGCGGAGTTCGGATCGGAAACGGTTGAGGGTATCGATGACTTGCTGGTCGGTTGTTCCGATCTCGGAGGGTGTGGGGATGGCGCGGGAGGCGACGAGGATCGCGGCGCTGAGCCCGGAGAGGATGATGGCGGAGACGGCGATGGCGATCACGGACTCGATGAGGGTGAAGGCGCGGCGCGGGTTTCGGGTTGTTCGGGGTGTGGTGTTCATTTTCCGAGCCCGACGATGACCGATGCGGCGGCGGCGGTGTCGGCTTTGAGTGTGGCGATATCACCGACGTCGAGGGTGATGACGGGTGCGCCTTGGTCCGGGAGGCCTTCGATCTCGACGGTGATGGTGGTTCCCTGGTTGAGGAGATCGACGTCGAACTCGGGGTAGACGTCTCCGAGTGGTGTGATGATGGCGACATCCCCGTCGAGGGTGGTGGATTCGAGGGAGAGGTTGAAGGGGGTGTCGGCGAGGTCGCGCGTGAGGATGACGTCTTCGCGTTCGATGTCGGTGCCTTCGGCGATGATGTAGCGGTTGGAACTCGGGTAGAACTTGATGGTGTGTGTGGTGGAGGTGCGACGGGCTCGGAGCTTTGCGGCTTGGATGTCGGCGAGGAGGGTTTGCTGCGCGGCGTTGAGTTCCCGGCCGGCGGCTGCGGAGACGAAGCTGGGGACGGCGATGAGGGAGGCGACGGCGAGGACGGCGAGGACGATGACGAGTTCGAGGAGTGAGAAGGCGGCTCGGTGTGGATGGAGAAACACCCCGGCCTTGGATGGACGGGGTGCGTGTTGGTTGGGTGCGCGAACCATCGTGCGATGGGTCCGTTCTGGTTTAGTAGGCGTTGTAGGCGGTGCCTTGGGCGTCGGTTTCGGTGCCCGGGAGGTTGGCGGAGAAGTTTCCGGTGGATGCGTCGTAGACCCATCCGGCGGTGGTGCCGCCTTGGGTTGCGACGAGGGCGGACTTGCCTTTGTTGGATCCGACCTTGAGGGTGGGGATTTCTCGGAGGTACGGGCCCAGGTAGTAGGTGGAGTCCTTGGTGGCTTGGGTGTTGCCCAGCGCGTCGGAGTAGGTGGTGAGTTGGGCTTCGAAGGTGGCGAAGCCCGGGAGGTCTCCGCCGTGCTCGGCTTTGTAGAGGTCGATGGCGGAGCGGACGACGGCGAGGTCGGCGATGAGGCCTGAGTCTGCTGCGCCTGCGGCACCGCGGCTCATGCGGGGGATGGCGATGGCGCCGATGATCCCGATGATGACGACGACGATGACGAGTTCGATGAGCGAGAACGCTTTGCGGGAGCTCGTCGGACGGATTGTATTGAGAGCGAACATGTGCCGAGCCTCCTTCGATCAATCGGCGACGGTGGTGTTGATGACAACACTGTGGACATCGGCGATCTCGTTGGGTGTGTTGATGTTGAGGTGCATGATTAATGTGTGATTGGGGGATGTGGCTCAGGGGAGCCACTCATGCTCATTGCTTTGCGGGGACGGAGAGTGTGTATTCTCGGTCGTTGCGTTCGACAATTGCTTGACGCTCGATCACCTTGATGAGGGTGAAGCCTTCGGGGGTGGTCTGGCCGACAAGGTAGAGCTTGCCGTTGAGGATGGCGCCGGATTGCCCGGTGCGTGAGGGCATGCAGGATGTGAGGGTCGGGAGGTCTGTGAGGGTTGGTGTGGGGATGGTGGGAAGGGGCTTTGAGGTGATGGTGGTGAGCTTGGGATCCTCGGTGGGCTCGGGGATGGGCTTGGGTTCGAAGAAGAGGGTGCTGGGGTCCCTGGAGAGGTCGGAGGACTCGATGGCTTTGGTGAGGCGGTCGTTGAGCGCGGTGGAGATGGAGGCCTTGATGGAGGAGGCGAGGTCTGCGGTGGCGGATTCGATGGGTTCATCGATGACCTGTGAGAGATCGAGGATCCCTGCGCCTGCTTCGTCGGGTCCCTGGAGGAATCCCTGGTCGATGACGAGGGAGAGTCCGGCGAGGCCGAGGATGGCGAGGAAGACTTTGCGTTCGGTTGAGAGTCCCATGGGGGGGAATGTCCGAAGCGATTTGTTGGGGTGCAAGGGAACCGGCGGGAGAAGTTTTGGGTTGGGTCAGGAGATCGTGGGTTTGTGCCAGTCGATGCGGATATTCACGTTGAGTTCCGGGGTATCGGGCGAGGTGGTGCGGATCTCGAGTGATTGGATGTGTGTGTCGGGGTAGTGGGTGTGGAGGGTGGTGAGCCACGCATCGAGGTCGGCGAAGGTCGCGATGAGGGCGATGCGGATCGGGACGATGTCCGGGTTTGGTGATCGGGTGTCGGGTTCGAGGGATTCGACCCGGACGGCGTTGCGTTCTGCGAGCGCGGCGAGCTCTGCGGCGAGCTCGTTGGTGGTTGTAGGGCGGATGTATTCGGGGTGGGGTGTGATGGAGGCTTCCCGGTCGTGGACGACACGGATGAGGTCGGCGCGGAGGGCGCGTGCGCGGTCGAGTTCTTGTTCGAGACTGGAGAGCGTGGTGTTGGTGGTGGAGATTTCGGCTCTCCGGTCGGACCAGGCGCTTGCGAGGAAGCCGAGGGAGGTGGCGGTGAGGGCGCTGAGGATGAGGGCGCCCGCGATGTGGGCGTGGAGGGGGGTGATGTCGTGGATGTGTTCCTTGACGCTCATCCGTTGGTGTCCTTGGGGTCGGGTTTGGTTTGTTTGTGGGGGGCTTCGATCCGGGCGCGGATTGAGGAGAGGACGGCGACGTCGGGTCCGGTCTGGACTTGTCGGGATTCCATCATCTCGACGGAGGCGAAGAGCCCGGTGTTCTCGAGGGTGACGAGGGCGTCTCGTGCTTCGGAGAGGGAGCGGGTGCGGATACGGGTGTTGATGAGGATGGCGTCCATGGTTTCTTCGCGCTGGATGGAGGCGGTGAAGGTTTCGAGGTGTGCGTTGTCGGGGATGTGGGGCGCGAGGAGGGTGAGGAAGCTGTGCCAATCGACCCGGGAGTCCGCGAGGCGTTGTTCGGCGTGTTGTCGGTCGAGTTCGCTCTGGCGTGCTTTGAGGTCGGGGATGGCGGAGCGGACGGTGTCGAGCTCGGAGGTGACGGAGACGACGCTGGACTTTGCGGGGATGGCCGCGGCGCGTTGGTGGAGCGCGAGGGCGTTTGCGGGGAGGGCGACGGCGAGGGCGGTGACGAGGATGGCGATGGACCACCTGCGGACGGCGACGATCGCGGCGCGGCGGCGGATGCGGCGATTGGGGATGAGATTGACGACGAATGGGTAGGGCTGTGTCATCACGAGTCTCCCAGAGCGAGCCCGGCGGCGAGGGCGAGGCGGGCGATGGTGTGGGGCTTGGGGGAGACGAGGGAGCTGGTGTCTTCGGGCTGGGCGCAGGTGAGTGTGGAGGCGCGCATGGCGGTGCGGTTGGTGATGGCTTCGAGGGTGATGTTGTGGGTGGCGAAGTATCCGGAGAGGAGGGCGTTCCCGAAGGGGGCGAATCGGTGGATCTGGGAGACGTAGGTGAGGGCGGTGTCGAGCTGCTCGGTGATGGGGGTGATCATGGAGGCGAGCGCTGGACGGAGGGTGCGCGAGAGGGGGTTGTCCCGGTCGAGGGGCTCGAGGAGCTGCGCGGTGACCTGGTCCGACGCGGGGTGCTTGGTGTGGAGGTAGTCGAACGCGTGGCGGGCGCCCCGCGCGACTCTGCGTGTGTAGACGGGGGTGGTTCCGATGGAGACGACGATGATGGAGCGGTTCCACCCGATGTCGGTGACGCAGTGGATGGCGTCGTTGTCGAGTTCGACGCTCTCGATGGCGGCGCGTTGGAGGGCGGAGCCCGCTGGGACGACGCGCTCGACGACGAAACCGGCGTGTTCGAAGGTGTCCGCGGTTTGGTCGATGGGCGCGGTCTCGGAGGAGTGCGCGTATCGGGTGGTCGTGCCCGGTTTGTCGGGGAGGGTCCAGTAGCCGATTTCGATGTCGGGTGTTTTGTGCGCGCCGGAGCGTGCGATCTCGGCGCGGGCGAGCTGGGCGATGGGGGCTCCGGATTCTTCGGGGGGGAGCTCGAGGATGTGGTAGGAGCTGGAGCCCGAGGGGGGGGTGATGGCGATGCGGGTGTTCTCGAAGCCTCTGCGCCAGAGGGTATCGAGGAGTCTGGAGAGCTCGTCCTGGCTCGGGATGGCTTCGCTCGAGGCGCGGGGGATGATCGCGGCGGCGTGGAGTTTGCCTGTGGCTTGGTCGAACTGGACGCAGCGGAGCTCGCGCGGGTCGGGCTCGATCCCGATGAGTGAGTATCGCTTGATGGAGGAGCGAGCGAGGGGCATGGTTAGTGTCCTCCCGCGCTGGCTGTGAGATCGAAGAGGGGGAGGAACATGGAGATCGCGACGAACCCGACCATGAGGCCGAGGGCGATCATGATGACGGGTTCGACGATGGAGGAGATGGATTTGATGACGGTTTCGTTCTCTTCGTCGAGGTGGTCTGCGAGTTGGACCATGACGGGGCCCATGCGGCCGGAGCGTTCGCCGTTGCGGACGGCTTCGATGGCGCTGGGGACGATGAGGGAGCCCGACGCGAGGGCGTTGGAGACGGGTTCTCCGATGGTGACGGCGTCTTCGGCGCGTTCGAGCATGGTTTTGTAGAGGGTGTTGGAGACGGAGCGTTGGGTGAGTTCGATGGATTCGAGGATGGGGACCTTGGATTCGAGGAGGAGCCCGAGGACCCGGAAGATGCGTGCGGTTTGGATGGAGCGGACGGTTGGGCCGAGGACGGGGAGTTTGAGGGATGCGCGTTCGACGGTGGCGGTGCCCTTGGGTGAGCGGACCCACATGACAGCGCCCCCCACTGCGACGGCGAATGCTGGGATGAGGGCCCACCAGTATCCGAGCATGAGGTTGGAGAGGGCCATGAGGAACTTTGTGGTTGCGGGGAGGGGGGAGTCGAGGGATTCGAAGAGCCCGGCGAATCGTGGGAGGACGACCCCGAGCATGAGGCCGAGGACGACGACGGAGACGAAGGAGAGGAGTGCGGGGTAGAGCATGGCGCCTGCGATGTTGGCGCGGATTTTGGCTTCCTGGCGGAGGAGCTTGGCGACACGGTTGAGCATGGCGTCGAGGTTGCCCGAGGTTTCGCCGGCGGCGACGAGGGCGCAGAAGACATGGCCGAAGACTTTGACCTGGGCGGTCATGGCGTCAGCGAGGGAGTCGCCTTCTTCGAGTCGGGTTCGGAGGCGTGCGAGGACGGTTTTGAAGTTTTCCTGGGGGCACTGGGACTCGATGGCTTCGATGGCATCGATGATGGGGGTGCCCGTTGCGACGAGGACGGAGAGTTCGCGCGCGAAGTCGGCGACGACTTTGACGGGGATACGCGACTTGTTCTGTGCGGCGGCGTTGCTGTGTGCGTGCTTGGCGGTGGTGGTGCTTTTTGTGTCGGATTGGGCGGAGATGCTGGTGACGAGGAGGCCGCGTTTGCGCAGCGAATCTTCCGCTTCTTTTTGCTCGGCGGCTTCGATGGTTCCGGACTTGTGATCTCCGGATTTGGTGTAGGCGTCGTAGTGGAACTTCATGCGGCCTCCTTGCCTTGTTCTTGGCCGGGCTCGGGCATGATTTCGGGCAAGGGTTCTTCGTCTTCATCGACGTCGTCGTTCTTGGTGACGCGGAGGACTTCTTCGAGGGAGGTTTTGTGGTCGATGGCGATTTTGACGCCTTCTTCTCGGAGGGAGAGCTGGCCTTGCTTTGCGAGCATGGCGCGGAGCTCGTGCTTGGAGGCGTTGAGGTAGATGAGTTTGCGGAGTTCGGGGGTGACTTCCATGAACTCGTAGATCCCGAGTCGTCCTTTGAGCCCGGAGTGATGGCAGGTGGCGCAGCCCGCGCCTTTGCGGAAGGGTCGTCCGGACATGTGCTGGAGGCCTGCGTCTTCGAGGACCTGTTCGGAGGGGTAGTAGGAGGTGGCGCAGGAAGGGCAGATGGTCCGGGCGAGGCGTTGGGCGACGACGCCGTTGAGGGCGGAGGAGAGGAGATAGGACTCGACCCCCATGTCCACGAGTCGTGTGATGGCGCCCGGCGCGTCGTTGGTGTGGAGGGTGGCGAGCATGGAGTGCCCGGTGAGGGAGGCCTGGACGGCGACGGTTGCGGTTTCCTGGTCGCGGATCTCCCCGATCATGATGACGTCGGGGTCTTGGCGGAGGATGGAGCGGAGGGTGCGCGCGAAGGAGAGTCCGATGCTCTCGTGGACCTGGATCTGGTTGACCATGTCGAGCTGGTATTCGACGGGGTCCTCGACGGTGACGATGTTTGTCTCGGGCGAGGACATGAGATCGAGCGCGGAGTAGAGGGTGGTGGTCTTGCCCGACCCGGTGGGTCCGGTGACGAGGAGCATCCCGTGGGAGAGCTTGAGGACGCGCTTGAAGCGTTCGAGGATCTCGGGGCGGAACCCGAGTTCTTCCATCCGGACGTTGAGGTTGGACTTGTCGAGGACGCGGATCACGAGTTTCTCGCCCAGCAGTGTGGGGATGCTCGAGACACGGAGGTCGATCTCTCGTCCTTCGGCGACGATGCGGACGCGGCCTTCCTGGGGGAGGCGTTTCTCGGAGATGTCCATTTTCCCGATGATTTTGATACGGGAGACGATGGCGGCGTGCATGCCGTGCGGGGGACGCATGAGCTCGCGGAGTGATCCGTCGATGCGGTAGCGGATGCGTGTGCCTGTTTTGTCTGGTTCGATGTGGATATCGGAGGCGCCGTCTTTGACGGCGGAGAGGAGGGCGACGTTGACGAGGTTGATGATGGGCGACCCCTCGACCATCTGGGAGAGGTCGGTGGTGGGGTCTTCGTCAACGGCTTCTCGTTCGACGACTTCGACATCGGATTCGGAGAGGGTGGTGAGAAACTCGTTGATGTCAACGTTGCCGGCGGAGTACTTTCGGATGTACTCGTTGATATTCTCTTCGAGCGCGAGGACGGGGTTGATTTCGCATCCGGCGCGTGCGGCAATTTGATCGACGAGGGGAAGGTTCTGGGGTTCGGTCATCGCGACGGTCATGACGCCGCGGATGTTGAACATGGGGAGGACGCCCAGACGCTCGCATTCGTCGGGCTCGATGACTTTGAGGAGCGCGGGATCGATGAGCCCGTGGCGGAGACGGATGGGGCGGACCCCGAGACAGCGTGCGAGGGACTGGAGGAGGATGGTTGAGGAGACGGCTCCGGAGTCCACGAGTTGCTGGCCGAGCTTTTTCCCGGAGGCGCGTTGCTGGACGAGCGCGTCTTCGAGCTGCTCCTCGGTGATGTGGCCTTCGGAGATGAGGACCTCCCCGACGAGGCGCGGGCGCTTCGCGGAGGGTTCGAGGGTCTGGATGGCGTCGTTGACGCGGGTCATCTCAGCGGTAGCTCCTGACGGCGTCCTGGACGGAGTCGTAGGGTTCGAAGTGGTCGGTGAGTTTGGTGACGCGGATTGCGTCTTGGAGGGTTTCGTTGACCTCTCCGAGTTTGAGGCCTTGGCCAAGGGCTTCGAGGTGTTCGGCGACATCGAGGAGGGCTTCGAGCCCGGCGGAATCGACGTAGGAGAGCTCTTCGGCGTCGATGACGAGGCGGCCTTTGGAGAGGGCGATGGTTTCGAGGGCGCGGTCTTTGAACTGGGTCGCGTCTTCGGGGTTTGTGATGGGTCCGAGGGGACGGATCACGCTCACGGCGCCGATGGTTTGGAGGTCGATTTCCATCGTGACGCTCCTTTATGCGGCTTGCTTTGCGGGCTGGCGCGAGGCGGGGATGGTGAGGGTGAAGGTGGAGCCTTGGTCGAGTTGGGACTCGACGGTGAGATCTCCGCCGTGCATCCGGGCGATCTCCCTGGTGATGGAGAGCCCGAGCCCGGTGCCTGTAATGGATTCGACGCGTTTGTCGGTGGCGCGGCAGAAGCGTTCGAAGATGCGGGCTTGGTCTTCATGGGAGATCCCGATCCCGGTGTCGGTGACCTTGACGATCATGGAGTTGTCGGGATCGAAGGTGAGGGAGACGGAGACGGTCCCGCCTTGGGGGGTGTATTTGATGGCGTTGCCCAGAAGGTTGTGGATGGCTTGGGAGAGGCGGTCGTGGTCGGCTTCGACGGGGGGG
>Ga0256829_1002226_pt1 | contig 14685 bp, 12 predicted proteins | sample 131447metaG_FD_185979 | JGI IMG/M metagenome (GOLD analysis project Ga0256829, IMG submission 185979) | Hydrothermal vent microbial communities from Lau Basin, Pacific Ocean - 131-447 | ecosystem: Environmental > Aquatic > Marine > Hydrothermal vents | place: Pacific Ocean: Lau Basin | collected...
GCACCACTTTATCAAAAGACCTGCAAGCAATTGCGGGTCTTTTTTTACATCTATTTCCTACCAAAAAAAGCATAACAGTTTATTTGCTCACCTATCACTATAAAACAATGGCGTAAACCCTTGACACCTATAATAAATTAGTCTTTCATTCGATTATGAAAGCATTGGCCACCATCCTAAACCTTGAGTTGCTCTTTCCCTTAGAAAGATACGTATATCATGCTTTCACTAACCCGCTTAAAAATATTACCTATAAAACATTTTACATATTACTTCCTTTTGGCTTTAGACTTGCTTGCTTACACGAGATTCAGGAAAATACCTTAGAAATAAAGTGCTTGCACAATTATTATGTGAAGGAGGCGGGCTTGTTTTTTACAAATATGCAACATAAGAACCTACAACAAAATACACCAATCATCAGCCCATCTCAATGGACACAGAGTTGAACATGACCAGTAAACTAAACCTTACAAGGTTGCTTTTAACACTTCTGTATTTAAGCATAAGTGCTAATATATTAGCATGTAGAAGCACAGTTCCGCAACCATCCATGCCCTTACATACGCTAAACTCTCCTATTCCAAAATATAAAATGCACAATATAGGCCCACAACAAGCATCTGAATCACAATCAGTACACTACGTGGACTTAAATCAAGATAGTTTCATCGATTTACTCATTGGTGGGCATGAAAACATTGACGGTTTCCATATTGAATGGGGCGATGGCACTGGTAACTGGACACTACAAGGTGGACCACTCACAGCCATGCAGCCTCGTGCCATTGCCACTGCAGACATTGATCACGATAACAATATCGAAATTCTCATTGGCGGCGAAGGTGATCAAAAAGGCTTGCAAGTATGGAAGCTAAACAATCAAACACAGGCTTGGAGCCTACATTCTTCCCCTTTGGTTGGGGGCGTGTTCCATGCAGTAAAATTTGCTGATATTAATGAAGATGGATGGCAAGATATTATTGCTGTTCGCTCAGACAGCATTGCTGATGGTGGCATTTATGTGTTGCTTAATGATGGACGTAACGGCTGGGTTCAAGGTACAGGGCCTATGGTCAAAGGTATCTTTACAGGTTTATCTGTTGAAGATATTAACGCAGATGGTCACCTTGATATTGTAGCTGCACGCCGTGGCGGCTTGGGTGCTACACAAAACCGAGACCAACTCTGGAGTCAAGCTGGTGGGATTCAAGTTTGGTATGGTGATGGCAATGCACGCTGGGAACCCTTGGTGTTACCCACCAATGCCGATGCTGAATCAGTTACGGTAGCTGACATCAATAACGATGGTAACTTGGATATAGTGGCTGGTTTATACCAGCACGGTATTCGTTTCTGGTTGGGTGGTGAAAAAACATGGGTGATTCAAAGTCTTACAACATCAGGCACTTGGTCAGGTGTTCGCGTAGGCGACCTCAATGCAGATGGTGATAAAGAATTGGTTGCCACATCAAGCATTGGTCAAGGTATCGCTATTTGGGGCTGGAAAGACAATCGTTTTATCAGTGAAGAGCATCAAGTACCTGATTATGGTGTATACCTCGATTTGGATCTTGGCGATGTAAAAAATAACGGTTTATTGGATATTGCTGCAACACGAGCCGATGGTGGGGTTGAAGTTTGGTCTTTTAGCAAAGCCAAACCCTTACCTATGAAAAAATTCTTATCCAAACAAGTCGGAGAACGTCTTTCTATCTATTTTGATTCAGGAACAGCACGTTTAAACCCTGAATCTATTGAAAAAGTAAACGCATGGGTTGATTCCCTAGGTGTAAATTTGAGCCAGCTCCATCTTGAATTACAAGGTCGTGCTGACCAGCGTCCTATTCATTCTGAACTATTTCCTAATAATACAGCACTTTCCAAAGCTCGCGCTGATGCAGTTGCCACAACACTATTAAGGCACAGTGCAAAAAAAGAAAACATGAATATTGATGCCTTAGGTGATAAATCACCACTTCCACCTGGTTTAGACCCTGTCTCCTTACGCCAAAACAGAAGGGTATTTGTAGAAGCCTTTAAAATTGAAAACACCAAACTTCCTTTATCTGCATCTAATATCAATAAACGTGATTTATATAATATTGATGAAAACAAAGTATTTAAAACTATTGATGGCGTGCCTGAATACAAAGTTGGTATTGGTGATGAATTACAAATTACTTTTTGGCAAGGTGCAAAAGCAGAGAAACAAAAGGTTATCGTACAAATCGATGGCACAGTATCTCTTCCTTACCAAGCAGCGCTTAAAGTCGCAGGTTTAACCCCCCGTGAAATCGATAATCTCACCACAAACATTATCAAAAAATATGAGCGGAATCCACGCGTTGATGTTCAAGTGCTTAAAGCAAGGAGTAAATTTGCCAGTATTTTTGGTGAGGTACAAAGCTTATCTCGTCAACCTACTGGTGCAGGTACTTACCCATTGCGCGGTAAAGAAAGTTTGGTTGATTTTTTATCACGTGTCGGTGGTCCAACCAAAGAAGCTAACTTAAACAATGTTCAAATCATTCGTGATGGTAAAACCGTACTCTTGGATTTAAATCGTGCAATTCGCCAAGGTGATTTATCTGAAAATGCTATCATTGATGCTGGAGATACCATTTTTATCCCATCACTTGCCCAGTCCAAACGCCAAGTCTACGTGCTTGGACAAGTTGCCAAAGCAGGGATTGTAGAATTCACAGGTAACATCAACTTTTTGGATGCTGTATCTAAAGCGGGTGGTCTAACCAAAGATGCCTATTTACCAGATATTCGTATTTTACGTGCCGATAGAGACCAGCCTCAAATCCTAGCCGTAAACTTCCAACGTTTTCTCGAAGAAGGTGATTTAACCCAAAACCTAGCTTTAATGGATAAGGATGTATTGATTATACCATCACGCCCGATTGCCAATTGGAATAAGTTTATCGCTGATATATCACCTTCGATTACTTTGCTTTTACAACCAGTGAGTATTGCCCAGCAAATTCTAACGCTACGCTTATTAACAGGGCAGGTTCAATAATGGCAACTGCGCAACATAACGAGGGCTACGAGCTTAATTTATCCGAATACTGGCAAATTATTGTAAGAAGGCGTTGGATTATTATTTTCTGTGCTATATCTATGGGTTTTTTCAGTGGTTTCCTCACTTGGGCAAAACAACCCCCAGCCATTTATACATCCAACTCAGCTATCAAAATAGAGTCATCTGTAAATGTTGCCGACCTATTACTTCGTGGTGGTTCAAGGCAATCATTTAGCGACACAAAAACACAACTTGCTATGATTGAGTCTTATGCCGTGATGGAACGTGTGGCGCAACGCATGAACCTTATTCCTGCAGAGTTAAGTTCAGAAGAAATTCGGGCTAACCCTGATTATATGGATGAGGTGTTAAGCATCAAAGATAGCATATCTGTACGCCAAGACCCTGATTCAGGTATTATTACTATCTCAGCTACTTCAACACGCCCTCTATTTGCACGTGATTTAGCACAAGCTGTAGCCGATGAATTTAAGGAGTTTAACGTACAAGATAAAAACCGTCGAATTTTTGAAGCTAAAAAGTTTATTCAACAACAGTTAATCATTGTTCGTGAACGGCTAAAAAAAGCTGAAGAACAAATTCGTGATTATCGCAATAAACATAATTTATCCTTTTCTAGTGCTGACCCTGAGCTCATGGCACGCATCGTTTCTGATTTAGAACAAGAGTACCGTCAAGCCACAGCACATTTAGGCGACCTGAAATTTGCCATCAAACCACTCAAACAACGCATTAATAATGGTGATTGGGATTACCAGGCTGTCACAATTGCAGGTAGCGTAAGTAACTACTTTGACCAGCTCAACAAACGTTTGGTTGATATGGCACTCAAACGTACCGAGTTGATGACCAACTACACCGATGACCACCCACAAATTAGAGAATTGCGCGAACAGGCTCACGATATTTTGTCCAGTATGGTAGACGAGCTCATTAAACAAATTGAGCTCACACAGCGACGCATTTCTGATATTCAAAAAAGTATAGAAAAAACCAAACACCGTTTTCAAGGTGTACCTGAACAAGCCCTAGAGCTGCAACGTATGCAGCGGACTGTACGTATCAACGAAGACTTATTTGACTTGCTTGAGAAAAAATATCAAGAAGTATTGATTAAGGAAGCCGAAAAAGTACAAGCTGTGTCTTTGGTTCGCCCAGCTATGATTCCAGTGTTTCGTATCAACCCTGTTAACCCTATGCAGAGTGGTTTAGCAGGTATGATTCTTGGTTTGGTACTTGGTCTGATTGTATCCTTGATTCTTGAAGCCATGGATTCATCTGTAGGCACCATTGAAGAGGTGGAAAGCTTCTTGGATACATCTGTTGTTGGTTTTGTCCCCCAATTGGAACACGATGAGGCACTTGAATTATTTTCTGGGGTCAAAGAGCTCAAAACCAGCGGACACCATTTGGAAAGACAAATCCGTCTTATTAGCCATTTCTCACCACCATCAACCATTTCAGAAGCTTACCGTAGCTTACGAACCAACTTGCTCTTTTCCCAAACCGGTGGACACAAAGTTATCTTGGTTACAAGCTCTACAGTCAAAGAAGGTAAAAGTACGATTGCTGCTAACTTGGCAGTAGTCTTAGCCCAACAAGGTGGACGTATATTGCTGATTGATGCCGATATGCGTAAACCCATGCAACACCATACCTTTGGGCTGAAACGTGACCCAGGGTTAAGCGAATGTTTATTGGGGCAATACCACTGGCAAGATGCGGTCAAACGTTTTTCTGATGTAATGTTGGGTGATATGGGTATTGATCAAGCTTTATTAACACCAGGTCTTGACCAGTTAGAGATTCTCACATGTGGTATTGTGAATGCCAACCCACCTGATTTATTGGCAGCGCCGATGATGGATACCATCTTAAAAGAAGTGCGCGAAGAATATGATATGGTAATTATAGATATGCCACCACTATTGCATACCACTGATGCAACAATTTTGGCTTCAAAAGTGGACAGTGTATTGCTTGTATATCATATTGGTTCTGTTGTCCGTGGCGCACTTAAACGCGTGAAAACTAACATTGAATCTGTGGGCGGCAATGTACTTGGCATTATCCTCAATGGGGTTCGTGGTGAACTTTCACCTGATTATGCAACTTATAAAATGAATCATTATTATGCTTATTCTTATGGGAATGACGAACAAGTTAGGGGAAATATATTTGAGCAATGGATTGCAAAAATGAAACGGCGCTCTCTGCGTTTTTGGCAGACAGTGAAAACACGTTTCAGTAAGGAGTAATCATGCAAAAAGATTTTGATCACTTCGTAAAACATAAAAAACAACGTAATCGTTTTATTGCAATTTTTATTTTAACCATGTTGGCTGCTGGTATTGTTGTTTTGGTTCAGGAATGTAGCCAGAGCTTTAATGAGCCTTACAACAAAGACTATCAACCCATGGATAAAGCAAGACACCTTGATGCAGGTAAACAACCCTGAGTATTCGAAGCATTCGTGTCCCCATACCACCAAACATTCTACTCACGTTTGTTTTAACCACGCTATTACTTTATAGTGCTTATCTTTTAGCACCTGACCTTATTCAAGGTCCCTTGCTTCTTTTTGCTGGTTTAATGATTGTCATCATTACATTCACCAGCATTGAGTTAGCACTATACTTTCTTATTTTATCAACGCTACTTTCACCTGAGCTGACTTTTGGTGGCGCATCAGCCCAAGAACTTGCTGCTGGCGTGACCAACACCACCGAATCACGCGGTATTACATTGCGCTTGGATGATATTATGTTGACACTGATTTCATTCACATGGTTAGTACGTATGGCTGTTCACAATGAACTTGGTTTTTTACGTCACACACCCATCAATCAAGCCGCATTTTTATATTGGGTTGTCTGTGCCTTTTCTACCATGATTGCTTTTTTCTCGGACAAGGTTGGTTTGTATGGTATATTCTTTGTTATCAAGTATTTGGAATATTTTATTCTATTTTATATCGTGGTAAATCATGTACATGATGAAGCAATCATCAAACGCTTTCTTATGGTTATGATTTTCACATGTTTGATTGCATCACTGGTTGGTATCGCACAAATCCCATCAGGCATGCGTGTTTCCGCACCTTTTGAAGGTGCGGAAGGTGAACCCAACACCTTTGGTGGGTACTTAATGTTTATGTTTAGTATCATGCTGGGTATTCTTTTGCATACCACAGACAAAAAACAACGTTTCTTACTCTTTACTGCTATGGGTATTATTCTTATACCCTTTGCCTTTACAGAATCTCGAAGTTCTTACCTTTCCTTTATTGTAGCAATCATTTGCTTTCTTTTTTATTCCCAAAAGAAAAAGTTACTCTTTTTTATGTGTTTTACAGGCGTGGCACTTGCTCCCTTTGTTTTACCGCAAAATGTCATTAACCGTGTCATGTTTACATTTAACCAGGCCGAACAATCAGGACAGCTGCAAGTAGGTAACTTAAAAGTTGATACATCAACAACAGAGCGGTTACGAGCCTGGGAAGAAGTTATCAGCGTTGATTTCCCTAAGAATCCTATTTTAGGTGTGGGTGTGACAGGGGGTAAATTCCTTGATGCACAGTATCCACGTATTTTATTGGAGACAGGTATCGTTGGGCTTATACTCTTCATTTGGTTTTTGCGACGGGTTTGGGTCTTACTCAAAAAAAGTAGCCGCACACTTCAAGACCCTGTGATGCGTGGTGTTTCCTTAGGTGCCTTATGTGGTTTTGGCGGTTTATTGGTGCATGGTATCGGTGCTAACACCTTTATTATTGTGCGAATTATGGAACCATTTATGATTATTTTAGGTTTGGTTCTTGCTATGCAAATCTTAGAAAACGAAAAACAACAACATGAAGACCAAGAAGCTAATTACAGCAAATAACAACTTAGAAAATAAAGTAAATAAACAACCTTTCAATCCCTCAGTTCGTTTCTAACACCACATCTTTAATCACAAATTGCACGGCATCACCACCCCGATAATCATCGCTTTGCAACTGTCCCAAAACCGATACACATACACCTTCTTGCAAATCATCGGCTAAAGCACTCCCACCAAAAACAACAGCATTAGTAAAGTGTATACCATCAGTCAGCCGCACACGCATCACGCCCCCCTTAAGTTTTTTACTATCAACCACAGTTACATCATGAATCACCCATAAACATGCAGGGTTGGCTTGCCCAATGGGTTCAAAGCGTTGTAGCCGTGATGCCAAACCAATATGTAAAGCAGATAAATTTAAAGCACCATCAATCAACAAATGATTTTGAATCAAGCCATCGGTTTGTTGTTGGTTTACTGCCTTGGTAAAATCCAAAACAAAAGCATCCCAGCTTGCTGCTTTAACCGTGCCACCACCTGCCCCAGCATGACCACCAAAACCATGCAAATGTTGAGCACAGATGTGAAGTAACTGACCAATATGAAAACCTTTAGTACCACGCAATGATACACGAATATTCTGCTCACTATCGACAAAACCTACCGCTGCTGGTCGCCCATGTTGTCTAGCTAAACGCCCTGCAACCAAGCCCACCACGCCTGCGTGCCAACTTTCATCATAAACAGCAAGCTGTGCATTCTTTTCTTGGTGTTCACCTGTGTTAACTGGATTGATTACCTCAAGCTTAGCCAATGCTTGTTTATACGTTTCGACTTCAAGCTTTCGCCGTTCTTGATTGCATACATCCAAAGATGCTGCCAATGCAGCCGCCTCACTTGTATCTTGGCAACATAACAAGCGCATTGCCTCTTCCCCATGTCGCATACGCCCTGCCGCATTGACGCGAGGAGCCAAATAAAAACCAATACTTTCTGTGGAAATACGCTTGCGATTAACCTTTGCAATATCCAATAATGCAGACATACCTATAGAAGGAGATGTGCGTAATTGTTGTAAACCAAAATGCACCAACACACGATTTACACCCTGCAAAGGCATCACATCGGCTACAGTTGCCATAGCCACCCTATCTAACAACTGTTTTAAATCATAAGCAGGGCGTTTGTTTTTATTGGCAAGTAGCTTCCATGTTGCCATCAATAAAAAGAAGGCAACACCAGTGCCACACAACACACGCTCTGCAAAACCACAATCTTCACGGGCTGGGTTTAACAAAGCATAAGCATTGGGTAATATTTTATCAGGCAAATGATGGTCGGTAATGATTAAATCAAAACCTAACTCTGTCGCTTTGTCACATGCATCCAAACATGTGGTACCTGTATCCACACTCAATCCTAATGTTGCGCCCGCATCATAAGCCTGTTGAACAGGTTCAACACCAATACCATGCCCATCATCTGCACGATGTGGAATGGAAAAACACACTTCTGCACCCGCACTTCTTAAAGCTTCCACCAATACCGTTGTGCCACTTACCCCATCGCAATCAAAATCACCAAAAACATGTACTTTTTCATGGGTTTCTATGGCTTTTGCGAGTCTAGCTGCTGCTTTCTGCATATCTTGCATGAGAAATGGGTCTGGCAAATCAGATAATGCAGGCGTAAAAAAAGCATCTTGCTCAGATAGACCTCTAGCCTTGAGTAAACCTTGCCATGCACTTAACGGGTTATCCGCAACCAGTGGTTCATGTCGCCACTGTAGAGTGCGCCCTTTTCTGGTTCTTTTTCCTTGGCAATCAAAAGTCATAATTTGCCAACATCACAGCGCGCTTGGGTGCTTGATAACCTTCCACTGTTTTTTGTCTATCTTTCGGGGCTAAAAAATCAGGCAATGATTCAAAAGTCATCCATTCTGTTGACCGCTGTTCTTCTATACTGGTTGTATTTAAGTCCACACAACGAATTTTTTTAAACCCAGCACGTTGCAACCAGATGGTTAACATCGCTACCGACGGTATAAACCACACATTACGCATTTTGGCATATCGCCCACTGGGTACCAAACACGTGGTTTCATCACCATCGACCACCAAGGTTTCGAGCACCAGCTCACCACCTTTTTTCAACAAACTTCTTATTTTATACAAATGCTCCAAAGGTTCACGCCTATGGTACAAAATCCCCATGGAAAACACTGTATCAAAACACTGCATACCACTTGGTATTTCATCGATCCCTGTAGGCATTAAAAAGTTTGCTGCATCAGGTTGATAACGTTTAACACTAGCAAAATGGAAGGAGAATAAGGGAGTAGGGTCAACACCAAGCACCAACTTCGCACCTTCTCCCAACATGCGCCACATGTGGTAACCCGAACCACAACCAATATCCAGTACCATTTTATCTTGCAGCGGAGAAATATGTGGCAATACCCGTTGCCATTTCCAATCAGAACGCCATTCCGTATCAATATGCACACCCAAAATATCAAAAGGACCTTTGCGCCAAGGGTGTAGCTGCTTAAGAGCCTGCTCTACTTTTTCTTTATCAATATGCGCAACACTTTGTACACACACTTGATGCGAAATATCCACATCAGCTTGCACATCAGGCAATGCATTTAAGCCTTGAGACCAACGTGAAAAGTCACCATGTTTAAAAATTTTATGCCAACCTTGTTGATTTAACTTTAATAAGACATCGGTGTGAGGCTCAAAATCTAGAGACGATAAAACATGTGCTAAATGTTGATGTTCTTTGGCTTGATAAGTGGTTGTAAAATCCAATGTTTCCTCACATATGATAAAAAAGCCAAAGCGTAAACCTCCCATCAGCAAAAGAAAGAAAAAAGCAAGGCACATTGCATATAAACTGCATCACGATAGCTTACGCAACCATATCTTTTTATCATCACACGAGGTTCAACCATGCAACATTCTACGCTCACTGCCCTATCCCCACTGGATGGTCGTTATGCCAATAAAGTTGGTGAACTTCGCCCTATCTTTAGTGAGTTTGGTTTGATTAAAGCCCGTGTCTTGGTGGAAGTGCGTTGGTTGCAAATGTTGGCTGCACATAGTGATATTCAAGAAGTTGCATCATTATCGGCAGAAGCCAATGCTTTCTTAGATGCCATTGTTGATAATTTCTCAGAAGCAGATGCACAAGCCGTCAAAGATATTGAAAAGACCACCAATCATGATGTGAAAGCCGTCGAATATTTCCTTAAAGATCAAGTCAAAGACCAAGCAGAATTAAATGCTGTGTCCGAGTTTATTCACTTTGCATGTACATCCGAAGACATCAATAATTTGTCATACGGATTGATGCTTAAAGAAGCACGGGATACCGTATTGCTTCCTGCTTTAGACAATACGATTGCCAAAATGGAAAGTATGGCATCAGACATGGCAGCCATGCCTATGCTTGCCCGTACTCATGGTCAACCTGCATCGCCAACCACTATGGGCAAAGAATGGATGAATGTAGTCGCTAGGTTGGATAGACAACGTACACAAATTGCTGATGTAGTCATTTCAGGTAAAATCAATGGTGCAACAGGTAACTTCAATGCACATTTGATTGCATACCCAGAAGTGGATTGGTTGAACACATCCAAAGGATTTGTAGAATCTTTAGGCTTAGCTTGGAGCCCATACACCACGCAAATTGAACCGCATGACTATATTGCAGAGCTTAACCAAGCCACCTCTCGCTTTAATACCATTATCATTGATTTTAGCCGTGACATCTGGGGGTACATTTCCATTGGTTTTTTCAAACAAAAAGTGATTGCTGGCGAAGTTGGTTCATCTGCCATGCCACATAAAGTAAACCCTATTGATTTTGAAAATGCAGAAGGAAACCTAGGACTAGCTAATGCCATGTTACATCACTTGGCAGAAAAACTTCCCATTTCTCGTTGGCAACGTGATTTAACCGATTCCACTGTGTTGCGTAACCTTGGTGTTGGTTTTGGTTATACTATGCTTGCTCTTGCCTCACTCGACCGTGGTTTGAGTAAGTTGGAAGTCAACGAAGGTAAAATGCTTGAAGATTTGGATAACACTTGGGAAGTATTGGCAGAAGCCGTACAAACAGTGATGCGTCGCTATGCTTTGGAAAATCCTTATGAGCAACTTAAAGCACTAACCCGTGGCAAAGGCATCACTGCCGAACGTATTCGCACATTTATTGAAAACCTAGATATTCCTGAAGATGCCAAAGCTCGCTTGAAAGACATTACACCCGCTGATTATATTGGTAATGCAGCAAGCATGGGTAAACACAAACATTCAAATAGCTAAAAAACACAGCTTATAGCTACTTACCTTGATATTTCAAGGTGTTGGGCTACACTTGCTCAGTAACTACATGAAAGAATCGCAGCTAAGTGGTGCTTTGATTTCATTTTGAGGTGTTTAACATGCGTATTTCATATCTCTTTATGCCCTTGTTATCATTTATGTTTTTGATGCAATCGCCTGCTGTTCAAGCTGCTGTTGAAGAGCCTACTGATCAAGAAAGCGAAGCCATGCCCGATGCCATGTCTCACTTAATGGTTGCCCCCAATATTGATATTCAGAATATCCGTGACCCTTTCTTATCTTCATTTGAAAAAAACCGTATTGAAGAAGCCAAACGTTTTAAAAACCGTCGTCAGCTTCCCGAAAACAAAAGAAAACGTGAAGTTTTAGAGTTCTTCGACCTAAGCACACTTAAACTTGTCGCCACTTACAAAAAATCAGGTGGTGAATGGGTAGCTAGCGTTCAAGATTCTACAGGTAAAGCCTATACTGTTCGCCGTGGAAACTACATTGGTAAACGTGGTGGGCGTATTGAAAAGATTGATGGGCAAACCATTTATTTGGTTGAACAAACCATTAACCCTGCAGGTGAAATTGTAGATCGCCAAGTCACGCTAACCATGGCAGAGGTTAACGACAGCCGCTAAGATGAACAAAAAAGTAGTTGAACACCTTTTTTCAACACTACAATCCATTGAACCTGAGCCAAAAACTGAACTCAACTACAACACCCCTTTTGAACTTTTAATTGCTGTTCTTTTATCAGCACAAGCAACTGATGTGGGTGTCAATAAAGCCACAGCAAAGCTTTACCCCATCGCCAATACACCCCAAGCCTTTTTAGAACTAGGCGAAGAAGGCTTAAAAAAATATATTAACACCATAGGTTTGTATAACAACAAAGCCAAACATGCTATCCAAACTGCACGTTTGTTGGTTGATAAGTTTAATGGCGAAGTACCCCGCACCCGCAAAGCATTAGAATCATTACCTGGTGTTGGTCGTAAAACTGCCAATGTTGTATTAAATGTATTGTGGGGGGAACCCACCATGGCAGTGGATACCCATATTTTTCGTGTTTCCAACCGCACAGGTTTAGCCCCAGGCAAAAACCCTTTGGAAGTTGAAAAGAAGTTACTTCAAGTGATTCCTAAGAAATATATGAAACATGCACATCACTGGCTTATCTTGCATGGTCGCTACACTTGCACCGCTCGCAAACCCAAATGCCACGCTTGCCCCATCAATCAAGAGTGCCAGTGGGTTGAAAAAACAATTGCATGACTCAAAAGTTACCCTTCATTTTTCATAACTTACAAGACTCTCAAGTCTTTGCCTTGGCTCAAGCTGCGGGGCGAGCCAATTATGATGTGCAAGGTTTTATAGATAATATCAAAACCACACCTTGGGTAAAAAAAAGTACCTATATCAGCCAATATGCTGAAATGCCTAACCTTGGTAAGGTCAACAAGGGTGTATATGCCTTAAACATCAAGAAAGCCAATATGCAAGGGGTTTTTGTACCTTTGGTGGATGATATCGCTGAACTTATGGCTGAATATTCGCCTTTATTGCGTAAATATGGCATGCGCTTTTTAAGTGTACACGCCTCACAAATCGAACAAAGCAATACATATTACCTGCAACAGTGGCAAGGTAAGCTTGGTATTCCGCAAACCGCTTATTGTGATGGCACACAACTGATTGAAACTGCAAAAAACATTGGATTCCCCGTCATCATCAAATCCTTTCGCCATGGTTTTATCACATTTGATGATGCAAACACCATGCAAAACTGGCTCAACAATAACCCTGACTACCCCTTTCATCTTGTGCAACGTGTTCAACAATATATTCCAGGTGAAATCAACAGCATGGCATCAGTTCAGCTATTGTTTGATGAAAACAGTCGCCCTGTACGAGGTTTTACGGCACGTCGCATACGTGTAGCACAAACCATGTACGGTCCTTTTGGCGAAACCGTTGCTGCCAAAGCAGAGTGGATACCTGAGTTATATCATGCAGCAGTTGAACTGTTATCTGAACTCAACTGGCAAGGTTTTGCCGAAGTAGAATGCAAACTGGATACATCAGGGCAGTGGCAGCTCTTAGAAATTAACCCACGATTATCAGGCTGGGCATGTTTTGCAGAAGCTGATGGTGCTGGTTTCTTACAAGCTTATCACCACCTATGCACAGAAGACACAGCACTTGAGCCAGCCTGTTTGCAACGCTCGCAAACCACCTACTCACGTATGATTGCTTCCACCATGCATCAACCCGATTGGCATAATCTTTCATGGCAAACCATAAAAGCTATGTACAAACATCAAACCAACATCTGTTTTGGTGCATGGGATAAAAATGATAAAGCAGCCAATCACGCTTGGACAAAGCTCATGCTCAAACGTTTTCTAACAAAAAACTAAAAAACTTCTTTTTCTAGCAACTTCCACGCAGCAAACACATCAGGAAAGTGCAAACGATAAAAAATACAACCTTGATCAATACGTTGATTCAACAGTGGTAAATCTTTTGCCATACCCGCTTGCACATGCAGGTGTTGCGGCAGCTCTACCAAAGCTTCATGGCGTGGAATAGGTATAAGCTTAGGTTTATCCAAGTTAGCATCATATTGGTGCAATACTATCATTTTTAAAGGTAATGGCTGGCGTTGTACATGTGCAGGATGCCACAAATGACAGCGCACAGTTGTCCCTTCAGTATTAGGAAAATCAAAATAATCGGCTGCAATCAACCCTGTACGCTCTATTTCCTCTCTATCAAAAGCAGGGTGTTCTTTATATTCCCACTGCATGGGTCTAGGGAATGGATACACATGCCCATCATCAGCCAATAATGTAAATTCATCAGATAAATAGCTAGCGTGGGATAATAAACCCGCTGTGCAAATACTACTCTTACCAGCACCCGACACACCCGCAAACATTACTGCTTGTTGACCCATACCAAGGACTGCGGCATGTATGGATAAAATATTCTTTTCTTGGTATAAATATTGCACAAGTTGGCTATAAAAATGAATTTCTAAAGCAGCACTTACTTCTCTATCATCCGTGCTAGACCATAATGACACACTTGGTTCATCGCCAACCTTGCTCGTAAAATGATATACACCTTGTTGATGCGTCACTGAAAAACATAAATCTGCTTGCTGCTGTTCAACTTGTTCATAAAGCTTAAGAAACTTCCACATGTCTTGCTGACAAGCCTCTGTATCACCATCGACTTGTATCACAACATTTGCAATGCGGCATTGCACACACCAATGTTTCATGAATTATGTTTGAAAGAAACCAAAACCTGAAAGTTCTGCAAGTATATCCTGAACATCCCGAAGTGTATTTTTATAATCGACATCTAAGGTTTCCGATAAAAGCTTTGCCATTTCTTCCGCCGTTGTTTGACCATCACACATATCAAATACTGCGGATGCGGTAGGGTTTA
>Ga0256829_1002227_pt1 | contig 14682 bp, 11 predicted proteins | sample 131447metaG_FD_185979 | JGI IMG/M metagenome (GOLD analysis project Ga0256829, IMG submission 185979) | Hydrothermal vent microbial communities from Lau Basin, Pacific Ocean - 131-447 | ecosystem: Environmental > Aquatic > Marine > Hydrothermal vents | place: Pacific Ocean: Lau Basin | collected...
GAAGAACTCAAAAAGCAATTAGAAGACCTCAGAAAGGAGAACGAGGAGCTCAAGGAGCCTATGCCTATTCCTCAGGATAAGACCGGAGAGAAGCAAGTACAAGAGGACCAGCAGAACGCTACAGAAGACCTTAAGAACAACGACCAGGAGCAGGCCAGTCCGAAGCAACAGAAAGCAGGGCAGAAAATGCAAGAAATGGGCCAGCAAATGCAACAGCAAATGGCAGGTGCTTCTATGGAGGGCATGGAAGAAGACATTGACATGTTGCGTCAGATCTTAGATAATTTGGTGTTGTTCTCCTTTGAACAGGAGGCCTTGATGGAAGACTTTAAACGCATAGATTATAACAGCGCTATTTTTTCTACCAAGCTCAAAACGCAGAACAATTTAAAGCAGCATTTTGAGCATATAGACGATTCGATCTTTGCCTTGGCGCTTAGACAACCCATGATAGGCAATAGCATAAATGAGTTGCTTACCGATGTCTCTTTCAACATAGAAAAGTCTTTAGAGCGTTTGGCCGAGAACCGCGTAATGATGGGTGTGACTAGTCAGCAGTATACAGTTACAGGTGCTAATGACTTGGCGGTACTTTTAAGCGATGCTTTAAACAGCATGCAGAATCAGATGATGATGGGTGCGGGCTCCGGTTCGGGAAGCCAAGGAAGAGGCTTCCAATTGCCCGACATTATTAAGACACAGGAAAGTTTGAATGAGCAAATGCAACAAGGCATGAAACAAGGTCAAGAAGGCGAGGGCGAAGGCCAAGGCCAGGGTCAAGGAGAAGGCGAGGGCGAAGGCCAAGGAGAAGGAGAGGGTCAAGGCGAAGGTCAAGGCTCTAATAATGGTAATGGAGAAAGTAATGGTAGCTCAGACGAGGACTTAAATGGTGAGCTCTTTAGAATCTATCAGGAACAACAAATGCTGCGCAAGCAGTTAGAGGATAAGATGGGAGAGGAGGGCCTTAAAGGCTCCGGAGGAGATATTCTCAAGAAAATGGAAGAGATAGAAGAGGAGCTTTTGGAAAAAGGTTTCAATGAGCGAACTTTGCAAAAAATGACAGAGCTCAAGTACGAGATGCTTAAGTTAGATGAGGCGACTTTTGAGCAGGGACAGGAACAACGCAGAGAGTCTGAGACCAACAAAAGGGATTATACAAACCCCTTGTTACCTTCTAGTTTAGATGTTAAGAAATACTTCAATACTACAGAAATTCTTAACCGAGAAGCCTTACCTATGAAGCGCGATTATAAAAAGCGCGTACAAGAGTACTTTAAAGGAAACGATGGATAACATCAACTTTGAGAACAGAACCGACCATGAGATCCTGTCTTGGGAAAAGGTCACACCTTGGTTAGAAGAATTGTGCGCAAAGCACGGTTATAATGCCGGTGATATTTCTTATCTGTTTTGCAATGATGATTATTTACTGGAGATCAATCAGCAGTATTTGAATCATGACACCCTTACAGATATAATCACTTTCGACTACACATTCGGTAAGAAGGTCTCCGCAGATATTCTTATATCGTTAGAGCGCATTGAGGATAATGCTAAGGATTTCAATGTTACTTATAAGCAGGAGTTATGCAGAGTAATGGCGCACGGAGTCCTTCACTGTATTGGTTTTAAGGATAAAACAGAATCCGAAGCGAAAAAGATGCGTCATGCCGAAGAAGAAGCTATCCAACTGTTTGAAAATCAGTAAGATAAAGATGAATTTCAAGCTTTTCCAGTAATCTTTTATGTAGTATCTTTGCCGCGTAGAAATCTAATGTTCCACGTGGAACAGTATAGCGCTTATGTTTGCTGAATCTTATGATGTAATAGTTGTTGGAGCAGGACATGCCGGATCCGAGGCTGCCGCTGCTGCCGCTAATATGGGGTCAAAGACTTTGTTGATCACCATGAATTTGCAGAATATAGCTCAAATGAGTTGCAACCCTGCTATGGGCGGTATTGCTAAGGGACAAATTGTTCGAGAGATAGACGCCCTTGGAGGCTACAGTGGTATTGTTAGTGATAAGACAGCTATCCAGTTCAAGATGCTCAATAAATCAAAGGGGCCTGCTATGTGGAGCCCAAGAGTTCAGAGTGATCGTATGCTGTTTGCTGCGGAGTGGAGAGCGCTTTTGGAACAAACACCGAATCTGGATTTCTACCAGGAAATGGTTTCTGGTCTAATTGTGGATGGGGATAGAATTGCGGGTGTTAGAACAAGTCTGGGAATCGAGGTACGAGCAAAAGCTGTAGTACTAACTAACGGCACCTTTCTAAACGGCCTAATCCATATTGGTGAAAAACAATTTGGAGGAGGACGAGCTGGTGAACGCGCAGCAGTTGGAATAACAAAAGATTTGGTTGATCTTGGTTTCGACGCAGGCCGAATGAAGACCGGAACACCGCCTCGAGTTGACGGCCGATCTTTGGATTTTTCAAAAATGGTGGAGCAACCAGGAGATGAAGACCCCGCTAAGTTTTCATATTTACCAGAGATAAAACCACTCACAAAACAGCGGTCTTGCCACATGACCTATACGAGTCCAGAGGTGCATAATTTGCTACGAGAAGGCTTTGACAGATCACCCATGTTCAATGGTAGGATAAAAAGTATTGGCCCCAGATATTGTCCGTCTATAGAAGATAAGATCCACCGATTTGCAGATAAAGATAGACACCAACTTTTTGTAGAACCAGAAGGATGGCATACGGTAGAATATTACGTAAATGGTTTTTCTACTTCTTTGCCAGAAGAAGTTCAATTTAAAGCTTTGCGTTCTGTGGCTGGTTTTGAAAATGTGAAATTTTTTAGACCAGGTTACGCTATCGAGTATGATTATTTTCCACCTACTCAATTAAAGCATACCCTAGAGACAAAATTGGTTTCGGGCTTGTTCTTTGCCGGCCAGATCAACGGAACAACAGGCTATGAAGAAGCGGGTTCACAAGGTTTAATGGCGGGTATAAATGCGCACCTAAAAGTGCAGGAAAAAGATCCTTTTATCCTTAAAAGAAGTGAAGCCTATATCGGTGTATTGATTGACGATTTGATCACCAAAGGAACAGAAGAGCCGTATCGTATGTTTACCTCTAGAGCAGAATACAGAACGCTGCTTAGACAAGATAATGCGGACTTTAGGCTTACTCCAAAATCTTATGAGATAGGACTGGCATCCAAAGAGCGCTTGGTGAATATGGAGAAGAAACAGGCCGAGTCAGACGCTTTTATTCACTTCTTTAAAACCACAAGCGTAAGTCCGGAATTAGCCAATCCTATCTTGGAATCTAAAGAGAGTGCTACCGTTAAGCAAAGCGATAAAATGGTACGTATGTTCTCGCGTCCAAGGATCACTATGGACGATATGAAAAAGATCCCTGCGGTCTTTGATTATATCCACGACAATCAACTTAGCGATGAGGTTCTGGAGCAAACCGAGATCCAAGTGAAGTATGCGGGATATATCGAAAAAGAGAAAAGCAATGCAGACAAACTTAATCGCTTAGAGGGGATCAGTATTCCAGATAATTTCGATTATTCTAAACTTAAGTCTTTGTCTTTTGAGGCTAAAGAAAAGCTATCTACAATTCGCCCAACAACCATTTCTCAGGCATCTCGAATAAGCGGAGTTTCTCCGAATGATATTTCGGTTTTGCTCGTTTATATGGGCCGATAATTTTAAATGTTCCACGTGGAACATCTGCACATGAACAAAAACAGATCGGACTTAAAAACAAAATTGCAAGTCAAAGATCACTTCTTAAGTGGAGAGCTATTTAACTTACTTCACGACGAGGAGCTCGACATGTTATATACCGATCCTGTTCCAGGGGAACTAGCAAAGTATTACGAGAGCGAGAACTATATTTCACACACCGATGCGAAAAGATCTTTTGTAGACAGGATCTATCAAATGGTCAAATATTGGTCTGTGCGTTCCAAGATGAATTTGGTCGAATCTCATGTTGTCGGCAAAAAAGTGCTCTTAGATATAGGTGCTGGTACAGGAGACTTTTTGCTTTATGCAAAAAAACGTGGTTGGTCAGTTTCGGGAATCGAAACCAATTCGTCTGCGAGAGCTTTGGCCAAAGCAAAAGATCTGGATCTTTTTAAGGAGCGCCCTGGCGGATTAATTCCAAAACCGACCGCGATTAGCTTGTGGCATGTCTTAGAACATTTACCAGATCCGAAAGAATATCTCAAGTGGATTCACACCCAACTCGAAGAGCAGGGGATTTTAATAATTGCCGTTCCTAATTTTAAAAGTTGGGATGCTAAACACTACCAATCCGATTGGGCGGCTTACGATGTGCCTAGACATTTATGGCACTTTTCAAAAAAGAGCATTTTAGAATTGATCAATCATCATTTCTTTGTCGAGGATATTAAACCCATGGTCTTCGATTCATTTTATGTGAGTTTGCTTTCAGAGAAATACCGAAATGGAAAATCTAATTTGATCCGAGCTTTCTTTAATGGTTTGCGTTCAAATATGGCCGCTTGGAGCAGTGGAGAGTTTTCTTCTCTCATTTATGTGCTCCGGAAGCGCTAATTTACCTATAGATAGCCCCTAAATAGCTTTCTTCGCCATAAATGCCTATATACTAGGCTAAAACTTAAAACGTGCTTAAAACGGCTTATTTGAAGCCATTATTTATAAGTGTGAACTATGAAAGTTTAAAAAAGCGATAAGTTTTGCTTATGACGCTTTTTTGTGGATCAAACGAGTAAGTGAAATGGCCAGATCGGAGAAGATGATCTTAGGATTTCCGTTACGCTCAATATGATATAAAGCAGAAGAAATATTGGCGATTATTTCTTGAATATTGCCTTCGTGAATAAAGGGAGCGAATTTGTGAAGATCAAAGTCTGGACTCTCCGGAATATAGTATGCGATTTCTTGTGCGCCGTAATTGATCAGCATCGCATCTCTAAAGAATTCTGTGCAAAAGGCTAGAAATTGTTTTTGAGTTTCTCTACCGCTGGCAGCCACTTCTTCGCTCCAAGCAAGCAGATCATTGATGGCCATTTTATTTCCTTTTGCTTTAAAAGCTGTTCGAACCCAATACAGAAACCAACGCTCAAAGGTGACATTATCGCCGTCGTGAAGATGAAGATGTACGGCCTTGCTAAAATCACCCTCAGCGCGTTTAGCCAGAGCTTGAGCTGTAGCAGTATCAAGATCAAACTTGTTTTGTAAACCTGTTGCAATGGCTTCTTGCGGAAGTAAAGGGAAGTTCAATTTTTGACAACGTGAACGTATTGTGCCAATGATCTGTTCGTCATTCTCGGCAATCAAGATCAGTACAGAATCTGCAGGAGGCTCTTCTACCAACTTAAGGATTTTGTTGGCACATTCCGTGTTCATCTTTTCGGCCATCCAAACGATCATAACCTTATAACCTCCTTGGTGCGCCTTTAAAGATAGCTTTTTGACCATGTCTTGGGCTTCGTCTACGCCAATGCGCCCCTGCTTATTTTCAATTCCAATGTGTTGATACCATTCGAACAGACTGCCGTAAGGGTTCTCAGCGACAAAACTCCGCCATGAATCTAAAAACAGATCGGAAACAGGATGCTTTTTTACCTCAGCAGTGGTCGCTACAGGAAATACAAAATGCAGGTCTGGATGCTGGAGCTGTCTAACGCGCTCAATCACAGCATTTTGGCTGTCTAAGTCGTTCATTGACAATAGCTTAGCTGCATATTCTAAGGCTACCGGCAAGACGCCTACACCACTCGGACCAACAAATAATTGGGCGTGTGGCACCCGACCTTGCTCCGCAGAAACCTGCAAATGGGAGACCAGGTGATTATGACCCAAAACATCTTTAAAAAGCATGGCCTAAAGATAAACGTTTTGACAGGATATAAACACCTCAAAATCTGCTATATTTACAGCCGTAAAAAAGGCAGTCTTCCCTATGCCTTGCCCGCATTTCAAACTTTTGATTAATCTAAAGACACAGTACTCTTGAAAACATTAGCCGACATTGATTTTAGTAACAAAAAAGCGGTGATCCGTGTAGATTTTAACGTTCCGCTAAACGATGAATTCCAAGTGACCGACACCACTCGGATAGAAGCTGCAAAACCTACTATTATTGAAATATTGGAGGCCGGCGGTAGCTGTATACTGATGTCACATTTGGGACGACCCAAAGGCCGTCAAGAAGAATTCTCATTAAAACATATAGTTGGAACTGCAAGTGATTTACTTGGAGTCAATGTAAAATTTGTTGACGATTGTGTTGGGTCGGCAGCAGAGGCCGCGGCAGCAGAGCTTGAGCCTGGAGAGATTTTGCTTTTGGAGAATTTGAGATATCACCCAGAAGAGACCGCGGGAGATGAGGCCTTTGCTAAAGCACTAGCTAGCTTAGGAGATGTCTACGTGAACGATGCTTTCGGTACTGCGCATAGAGCGCACGCCTCTACAGCAGTAATTGCGCAATTCTTCCCAGAGCAAAAGTGCTTTGGGCATCTTTTGGCAAAGGAGATCGAGAGCGTAGACAAGGTTTTAAACAACTCAGAAAAGCCGGTTACGGCTATTTTAGGAGGGGCAAAAGTATCGTCAAAAATCACCATCATAGAGAACATTCTAGACAAGGTTGACCACCTGATCATCGGTGGGGGAATGACCTTTACTTTCATCAAGGCTCAAGGAGGTTCTATTGGGGATTCCTTGGTAGAAGACGACAAAATGGAGCTCGCTCTAGAGATCCTAAAGCAGGCAGAGGCCAAGGGGGTTCAGGTTCATTTGCCTACGGATGTATTAGCTGCGGATGGATTTGCAAACGACGCCAACACTCAGGTATGTCCAATCAATCAAATTCCAGACAACTGGATGGGCTTGGATGCCGGACCTGATACACGCGAAGCCTTTGCTAAAGTAGTGGCTGAATCTAAAACCATACTTTGGAATGGTCCGGTTGGAGTCTTTGAAATGGAAAGCTTTGCAAATGGCACTATTTCTCTTGGAGAGGCCATAGTCGCGGCAACTCAGAACGGAGCTTTTTCTCTTGTTGGCGGGGGAGATTCTGTGGCGGCAGCCAAGCAATTTGGATTGGCAGAAGACATGAGCTACGTCTCTACTGGCGGGGGCGCAATGTTAGAAATGTTGGAAGGCAAGACCCTGCCCGGAGTTGCTGCAATTTTAGATTAACTGTTTTATAAGCAACCTTTTTAATATCTTGATACTAGTTAGTAATAACCAATCTTAAGATATTATGAAGAAAGCACTACTTCTCTTGGCTGCAATTGCGGCTGTAAACCTTTCAACAGCACAAGTTGAATTATTAAGCAATGGCAGTTTTGAAGACGGGACTGCAGCTCCCTGGACCATCGATGCTGTTAATGGCGTAGACGCAGGACCATTCACCTGTAACGAAAACTGGCGGATACAGTCAGATTCCGTAGATCTTTGTTGTTGCCTTACAGACATATTGCCCTCAGAAGGAGCTTTTGCGGCATTTACCTCTTTCGATTCGAATATTGACAATACCGAATGGATATTGGAACAGGTGGTAAGCATTCCGAGTACCATTGTGGCGGCAACTTTTTCATTCGATTTTACTGCGGAGTTCGATTTTAGTTTAGGAAGCCCCATTACGGCACCGCGTGAATTACGTATTGACGTATACAGAATGGACGGTACACCTTTATCCAATATCTGGACAGACACCTTTATTGGTTCCGGTCTATTGAGTGTTAATTATTCGGAGTCCATTGATGTTAGCGGATTACTCTCTGGTGTGGAGGGCATGGATGCGCGCATAAGAGTGACAGCAATAATTCCTGAACCGGGAACAGGTCCGGGAAAGACCATGATAGATAATATGTCTTTTATTGTTGACGATGGCCTCAATGTAGATGAATTCGATCTTGAAAATGGCTTGACCATAAGCCCAAATCCATCTCAGGGAGAATTTACACTGGATTATCAAGGACGCGAGCAGTTGCAGTCGGCAATAATCTATGATATAACTGGAAAGCAGGTTGCTTCTTTTGATCTGTCTGGAAGTGCAGGCCCTAAAGCGCTAAGTGCCAACTTACCGTCTGGGATGTATTTACTTCAGGTAGTCTCTGACAGCAGTTCAGCTACACGGAAACTGATCATCAGATAAACACAAGAACGTATCAAAAACCCGCCAATTAGGTGGGTTTTATATTATAGGGCGGCAAAGAAACGTTAAACAATTGTGTTTGCCAGCGCGAATACTTATTTTGCACGATGATATGAGAGCCCTTATTCTATCTTTTTTGTTGCTGATTTTGGGCGCGGATGCAAGACTGAGCGCACAAGAGAATAGCGGTGTTCAAGGCCAGTTGCCAAGAGACACCATTCAAGTAGTAGACACCCTGGTAACTGCCGTGAATCAGGGAGATTTTAGCAGCGTGGAATTCGCCACGGTGACAAAAGACTCTGTTATTTTTGACCTAAAGGACGACCCTTTAGCCAGTAAAATGGACAGTTTATGGTTGAGCGAACTTTCTAACAACACGCTTTACGAAGAGCTTTATACCACCATTACCGACCTCGACTACGAACCTGTCGAATACGAAGAGCTTCCCACGGAATTGCTTAAAGAACGCCTAAAGGCCATAGACGCCAAAACGCCGTTCAACGTTGAATACAATCCGCAGCTAGAAAGCGTCATCAAATACTATTTAAAGAACAGACGCAGATCTATGGGCAAGCTTATGGCGCGTAGCAATTATTACTTCCCGATGTTCGAGGAGGCGCTTAATCGCCATGAAATCCCGCTAGAACTCAAGTATCTCGCCATAGTAGAATCTGCCTTAGACCCTACTGCAAAGTCACGTGTAGGAGCTACTGGCTTGTGGCAATTCATGTTCACAACCGGCAAGATTTACGGTTTGGATGTGAGTTCCTATGTAGACGAACGCTCGGATCCTTTAATGGCTACAGAAGCGGCTTGTAAATATTTGAAGAGTCTTTACAACTCCTTTGAAGATTGGGACTTGGCACTTGCAGCGTATAATTCTGGCCCTGGTAATGTTTCTAAGGCCATCCGCAGATCAGGTGGCTATACCAATTATTGGAATATCAGAAATAATTTGCCGCGAGAAACCGCAGGTTATCTGCCGAGCTTTTTAGCTACAATGTATCTGTTTGAATATGCCGAAGAGCACGGGTTTAAACCAACCTTGCCAAGTACACCCTATATTGCCACAGACACTATCAAGGTAAAGCAGCTCATTACTTTGGAACAAGTATCTCGATACACCAATGTTCCCGTGGAACAATTGCAGTTCCTAAATCCGAGCTATTTCTTAGGCATTATTCCAGTGGTAAAGGATGAAAACTATGTCTTGCGATTGCCTGTTCAAGCGGTGGGTCCATTTGTTGCGAACGAAGACGCTATTTACGGCCTAGCAACTCAAGAGATCGCACAACGAGAAAAACCATTGCCCCAATTTGTAGCACAAGATGCCAAGATCAGATATCGCGTCCGAAGCGGGGATTATTTAGGAAAAATTGCAAAAAAATACGGGGTTCGTGTTTCGCAAATAAGGCGCTGGAACAACCTTAGAGGAGACAATTTAAGGGTTGGGCAAAGACTAACCATTTACCCCAGAAACCCAGGCAGATCAAGGGCTTCGTCGACTACCACTACACAGACCAATAGTCAAGGCGCAAAGGTTTACACCGTAAAGCAAGGAGACTCGCTCTGGAGTATAGCTCAGAAATTTCCTGGAGTTAGCGTGGAAAACATCAAATCTTGGAACGATATTAGCGGTACTGCATTAAAACCCGGAATGAAGCTTAAAGTCTCCAAGGGGTAAAAAAATCAAACAATGAGAATACGATACTTTTTAGCATTAGTGGGGCTGTTGGTTTTAGCCTCTTGCACAAATTCAGATAAGGAATCAGCTCGCATCTATGCGGAATCTAACGGAAATATCAACAACCTGCAGATCGTGATGTCTAATGAGCTTTGGGAGGGCCGAGTAGGGGAAGCAGTGCGTTCGGTATTTGCCGCGCCTGTAGACGGACTTCCACAAGACGAACCGATGTTCAACATGAATCAGATCCCACCATCTGCTTTCTCTGGTTTTGCCAAGTACAACCGTACCTTTGTGCAGTTCACACAATCTGACAGCACTTATGTGCGCTACGCCAAGAACCCTTATGCCAAACCCCAACTAGGTGTTTTTGTTGGAGCTCCAGATAAGGATGCGCTAATCGCCCAACTCAATGAAAAATCGGGAGATATCATTGCTGCTATAAAGGCAACGGAGATCACGGAAAAACAGCGAAGAATCAATAAATCGTTAATGAACACGGCCCCATTGCAAGAAAAGATGGGGGTCAATATGCTAATCCCTACGGCTTACCGCTTGGCCAAACAAGAAGACAATTTCTTTTGGATCCGCAAGGACATTCGAACCGGCAGCATGAATATCATTGTTTACGAAGTAGGCTTGGACGCTATAGATCCGCAGGGAGAGGTAATTAATGACATTATTAAACTCCGCGATTCCATTGGCGGCGATAATGTTACTGTAGATGAAGGCGGACGTTTTATTACCGAGGAGGCCTACGCTCCTTTTATCTTTGAAGCTGAGATCGATGGCCGATTCGCTTACGAGACCAAGGGTACTTGGGAAGTGCGTGATAAGTGGATGGCCGGACCATTTGTGAACTACGCCATCAGAGACGAGGCCAACAATCGTTATCTGATCGTTGAAGGATTCACCTTTGCTCCTTCTATCGACAAGCGAGATTACCAGTTTGAACTCGAGGCGATATTAAAGTCGCTGAAGTTTGCCGACAAGTCATAAAAAAAGCCGCTTTCAAAGCGGCTTTTCTATATATCTTCTCGGGATTATTCTTCTATCTTTTTATTGGAATCGTCCTCTTTAGAGGCGTCTTTGAATTCTTTGATTCCGCTTCCTAATCCACGCATGAGTTCTGGGATCTTACGGCCACCAAAAAGCAGCAATACCACTACTGCGATCAAAACTATTTGAGGCCAACCGATTGCCATTGGAATGAAAAGTGCGTTCATAGTCTTTGTATTATTGAACAAATGTAACAAGAATTCGTCAGAAAAAACGTTTTTATACCAACTTTAGCACCGGGTAGCACTGTTTAATTATCTTTGTCGGTAAGGGTCCGATTTATGAACAAGAAAGAATCAAGAAGACAGCGAATTTCGCGCAAGTTGTTGTACAAATACCGACTGGTAGTGCTCAACGATGACACCTTTGAAGAACGATTCTCTTTTAAACTGAATCGGCTAAACGTCTTTGTATTCTCTACTTTGTTTGCGGTTTTTCTTATAGGGATCACCACTTTGATCATCGCATTCACGCCCTTGCGAGAGTACATTCCGGGCTATTCGTCTACGGCCTTAAAGAACAAGGCCACCTCTTTGGCCTATACCACAGACTCCTTGCAACAGGTAGTTGCCATGAACGAGCAGTACATTGCTTCGATAAGACGAGTGTTGAGTGGCGATGTAACTTCGGTGGATTTTAATAGGGATTCTATTATTGAGGCGGCCAAGGTAGATCTCTCAGAGGTGAACTTACACGCTTCTAAGGCAGATTCACTGCTGCGCGATCAGGTAGAGCAAGAAGACAAGTACAACATTTTTGAGGCAGATAACAAAAAGAACTTTGTGCTCTTCCCTCCAGTGAACGGAACCCTTACAGATGCTTATGACCCTAATGTCAAGCACTTTGCTGTAGATATCGTTGCTGCTAAAGATGCCCCCGTTAAGGCAGTTGCAGACGGCACGGTGATCTTTGCCAGTTGGACAACAGATACAGGTTATGTAATGATAATCGATCACGGGAACAATTTGATCTCTGCCTATAAGCACAACTCCTCTTTGAGTAAGCAGCAGGGAGACCTGGTGAGTTCTGGTGAAGTAATTGGAATAGTGGGTAATACTGGAGAACTCTCTACAGGACCGCATTTACATTTTGAACTTTGGAGTGATGGATACCCCATTGATCCTTCTCAATTCATAGACTTTGACTAAGGCCCTATGTCGTTAAAATCATTTGCAGCAAAATTACTTGCCAAAAAGGTAAAACGAGACATAAACCGATGGTCTGCGGCACCAAGGCAATACCAAATGAAGCTTTTGAAAAACCTATTGGAATCGGCCAAGGGAACAGCTTTTGGACGCGATCATGATTTTGAGAACATACAGGATCACCGCGAATTTGCTGCCAAGGTACCCGTTAGAGACTACGAAGCCCTGCGAACTTATGTTGATCGAGTGGTGGCCGGTGAGGCCGATGTACTCTGGCCCGGAAAGCCGCTCTATTTTGCCAAGACCTCTGGAACCACCTCCGGAGCAAAATTTATTCCGATCACTAAAGTCTCTATGCCCGAGCACATTAAGGCTGCAAGAAACGCCATACTTTGTTATATCGCAGAGACCGGAAAAGCAGACTTTGTGGATGGTAAAATGATATTCTTACAGGGCAGCCCAGAAATGGCAACCAAGAACGGTATACAAACGGGACGACTTTCGGGGATAGTAGCCCATTATGTGCCCTCTTATTTACAAAAGAACCGCATGCCAAGCTGGGAGACCAATTGCATAGACGACTGGGAAACCAAGGTCGATGCCATAGTTGCGGAAACCCTACCCGAAGATATGCGCGTTATTAGCGGTATTCCATCTTGGGTGCAGATGTATTTTGAACGTTTAATCGCTAAAGGTGGAAAGCCAGTAGGCGAGCTCTTCCCGAATTTCAAGCTCTTTATTTACGGCGGAGTGAATTTTGCGCCATACAAGGCGCGTTTTGAAGAACTTATTGGCAGAAAAGTGCACAGTATAGAGCTGTATCCGGCTTCGGAAGGGTTTTTTGCCTATCAGGACAGCCAAGATCAGCAGGGAATGCTGCTACTGTTAAATGCTGGGATATTCTACGAGTTTATTAAAGCGGAGGAGTTCTTCGAAGACAACCCCAAACGGATTCCCGTGTGGGAAGTTGAATTGGGAGTGAACTATGTGATGATCATCTCTACTACCGCCGGCCTTTGGGGTTATAATTTAGGCGATACGGTACAATTCACCAGCCTAAAACCTTATCGCGTCATAGTTTCTGGGCGTATCAAACACTTTATTTCGGCCTTTGGCGAACATGTTATTGGCAAAGAGGTGGAACAGGCCATGAAGGTGGCCATAGATACTTTTGACCTTAAGATCAACGAGTTTACCGTTGCCCCACAGATCAATCCAGACTCTGGTCTGCCATATCACGAGTGGTTGGTAGAGGCAGAAGCATTGCCAGAGGATCTAAATGCCGTTGCACACTGCCTGGACCAAGAACTACAAGCACAGAACACCTATTATGCGGATCTTTTAGAAGGTTCTATCCTACGAACCTTGGTTATTACTCCCTTAAAACCGGGCAGTTTTAATGCTCATATGAAGCATGAAGGGAAATTGGGAGGTCAGAATAAGATCCCTCGCCTATCGAATGACCGTAAAATAGCAGACGCCTTATTGAGGCTGCAAGGCTAATTTCTGTATCTTTGGCCCAAAATCGGTATGGCAGTTAACCCAACGCTAGAACGTACAAGAGCCCAAGAAAGTACCGCGGCTATAGAACGCATGTACATCACCATGCGCCACTTGTTTAACCGTGGTTTCTACAAACCCATGGGCGTTTCTGGAGAAACACTTCGAGATTCCTTATTGACCTTACAGCCGGAGATCTACGGCTCCATCGCAGATGAGAAGATAGAGCTCAATGGCTTGTTGTATGTTATGGATAGGCTTCCCTATGGTATAGAAGAATGTAGTTATATCAACTTAACCAGTAACGAAGGCTATGCTAACTCGCACTTTAAACCTATAGTTCCGGCAAAACGCCGCAGAAACTGTTATCGTATAGATAAGGAGCAAATGAATATCGAGGTTACTCGAGGCCGCTCAGAGATCTACGACATCTTGACGCACTTGACCTTCTTGTACATCGAATCACACAAGATCATGGAGCGCGTCCTTATAGACGATGAGGGCGAATACATTCGCGATTGGAAAAAGGTGGAAGAAGCCGTGGCTAAGAATGCAAAATTGAGCCAGGTAGACAAAGAGATCGCCATTACACATATTGCGAATATCCTCGGGCGCACTTTCGAAGAGGTGAACAATATTTACAGCAGTTTTAGCTGTAAGGAGAATCCAAATAGATTCATCAGCATCATTTATCACCTCGGTAAATTGGCCTTGGACGAACATCTGAATAAAACCAAGCGCCTAATCACTTTTTCACCTGTTTTACGAGAAAGACTCGGACATCACATTCACGGAGAAAGGTGGGCAGATAATATTAAAAAAGAACTCTTTAGCCGCGATTGGCTCAAGCGTCCAATTCATATCATTAGCGCAAATATGCATTCGGTAATGAATACGCTTTACGCCAAACGTGCATTACCCGCTGAATTCGCTAAAAAATCTGCCTTAGAGGTCTATCAGTCCCTCAGCAAAGAAGAAAGTAAAACCTCAAGGGCCAAGGTTTACAAAAAGGCGCAGCAAGAAGGAATGATCTACCTTAAGGACAGCAGCGGGACCAATATCGATGTGCAGATCTTTGATCTGGAGTCTTATCCAGACTACACTCCTGCCGTAACAGACGCAACCTCAGCAGAAAACCTGCATCCAATAATCGTGGTTATGGATTACGCCTTT
>Ga0256829_1002228_pt1 | contig 14678 bp, 17 predicted proteins | sample 131447metaG_FD_185979 | JGI IMG/M metagenome (GOLD analysis project Ga0256829, IMG submission 185979) | Hydrothermal vent microbial communities from Lau Basin, Pacific Ocean - 131-447 | ecosystem: Environmental > Aquatic > Marine > Hydrothermal vents | place: Pacific Ocean: Lau Basin | collected...
AGGAATAACTACATGTGAATTTTCCAACCCGTACAGAATTGGGAACGCGATTATATCCAAATGTTTGTTAAGATTTTTTGAAATGGGGTTAAAAATTCCGGTACTGAGACCGGAATGGCAGGAGGTTAGGCGTTCTGAAGCTCGGCAAGCTTCTCTTTGACCGCTTCGACATGCCCTTTGACACGCACCTTTTCCCACTTTGCAGCGATCTTGCCGTCGGGGTCGATGATAAATGTGGAGCGTACCACGCCCATATACTCACGCCCGTAGTTCTTCTTCAACTGCCATACACCGAACAACTGGCACACCTCTTTCTCCTCATCGGCCAGCAGTGTGATCTTCAACCCTTTCTTCTCGATGAAGTTGCGGTGTCTTTTGGGAGAGTCCGGGCTTACACCCAGTACCAGCGCATTGAGTCCCTCGAAATCAGGCAATGCTTCGGTAAACTCCAGCGCTTCTGTCGTACAGCCGGGGGTATTGTCTTTGGGGTAGAAGTAGAGCACAATCCACTTTCCCTTGATATCCCTAAAACAGATCTCCTCCTCATCCTGGTTTGGCAGACAGAAATCTGGTACCGTATCACCAACGTTCAACATAAAAAACTCCTTCATATTTTAATTTTTAACTTTTAATTTTTAATTCATTCGGTAGTATATCAAAATGAATGAAAAAAATGTACCCGACAAAGCCCAACTCCTCGAAGAGATCGAAAAACTGATCGCGTACGGCAGAGAGGAACCCACTATAAACCCAGATCTGCTCGTCTATCTGAGCGTGGAAGACCTAATCAATATCAAGCGCAAACTGCTTGAGCGCGTAGGCACACTCTCAGAAGAGGACAAGGCATGGCTTGAGCAGTTCAAAAAATATGAGTGATGTTCTCAGTCATCCCACAACGCGTGCATCATCACTTTGATCGCCTCTGCATAGCTTTCGCTCTCTGCAACATCGGGAAAGTCCTCACACGCTTTGAGCCTTTCATAAAGCGCCGCTTCAGACGCTTTTTCCAGTTTTGGCGGCCTTTTGAGGTAGCACTGCGAAAGATACCAGAGCAGCACAAATGCACTGCTGTGTCCGTTGAGGTATGCAGCGCAAAACGCTTCAAAGTCTTTTTTCCTGCTTGCTTCGAAACTCTCTATAACCGTTTCAATCAGTTCTTTTAGATGTGTTAGTGGTACAGAGGGGAAAATGAGCCGTGCGGGCGCACCGCCGCTGCTGTACTCACCGCCCAGATAGACGCGTGCGGCCTTCTGTGTGTCACCAAAGAGATTGGTACGCAGCCCCACCAGTCCGATGTCACAGTGGTGGTGCCTGCCGCACCCTTTCAGACAGCCGCTGAAGCCTACCTGGATATGGTGTTTTTCAATCAAATCTAACGGAAGATAGGCAGTATCGTCTTTAATGTTCCACAGTGAAAGCGCACAGTAGCGGCTACCCGCACAGGCAGTCACCTGCGATACAGCAGGAACAGGACTGAAAGGAATGTCCGGCTGTTTCAACCCCACAAGATAGAGGTTCTGGTCTACTCCAAAACGTATGGAGAGCGCCTCTTCTATAGCAAACTTGGCAACTGCTTCAAGCTGTTCTCTCTCCATCTTTCCGTACACACTCTGCACACAGCAGCCGTAGGTACCGTCACGAAGCGGCGTAAAGGTTTCCGGCACATCTTTTTGATGTATCGTTCTGCCTGCAGACTCCAGTACAAAATCACTGTAGGATACAATGTATGCTCTGACCTTGTCCATTCCCACCGCTTCAATGAGATGAAAAAGTCGCGTTTTGGCACGGCTTTGGCGCAGCCCGTGCTCACGGAACGTTTTGGCAACAGCAAGAAAAACTTCCGGAACCTGTTGGGGCAGTACAAAGATATCCGCTGCCTGTGCACTTTCGGAATTCTTGCCGCCAAGGTAGAGATTGAACCCCCATATCCCCTCTTTCTGCGCCAATGCGAAGTAGAGGTCGTTGCCGTAAAAGTGGGTATGGGTCGTTTCACTGCCGCAGATGGCGGTGTTGAACTTGCGCGGAAGCGTGCCCATCCATTCGGGATTGTCCAGAACAGTTGCCTGAATCTGTGCAATGAGCGGGTAGCCCTCTATATGGCTTGAGGGAAGCAGCCCGTCATAGGGGTCGGTGACGATGTTTCGAAAGTTGTCCGTCAGTGTCTGTAGAGTGGTCACACCCGCTTCAAGCAGTTGCTTCCATACTGCCAGCACATTTTCCGCATGCAGGCCGTGCAGTTCAAGCTGTGCACGTGCGGTCAACACCACTTCAAGATTTTCGGCCCTGGCTGTTTCTACAATCTCAAGAAGCTGCTGCGCCTCCATACGCCCGCCGGCAACCCGCACACGCAGCATAAAGCTTTCGGGACGGAGTTTGTTGTTGTAGATACCGTAATTTTTGAGGTAGAAGCGGTCTGCCTCATCAAGCTTGGAAAAATCGAGTGAATTAAGCTTTTGCCTGTACCCAAAAGGGCTGAGTTCCGCTTTGAGCCTCTCTATTTTGTTCAGTTTCATGGTGCAGTACTGTTGGACTCTCTCAAATCTTCCGACCGGTCATACTCCACATTGTACTTTTCAAGGATCTCGCGCTGTTTTGCCATCGCCTCTTTCCGGTCGATGATCACCTTGACACCGTCGTTGTCTTCAAGCAGATAGTAGGGCTCCTTGTTCTGCTGCATTAGGGCGAAGAACTCCTTGAAGTTCTTGAAAGGTTTGCCGTTTACCTTGTCTATCACCCACATACCGAAGTTGTTATCGCCACGGCTGATATCCGAGGCAAGCACCTTGAGCAGTACTACTACTTCCTCTTTCTCTTTGGTCTGCCACTTGGAGGCAAGGTAGCTCAGCTTCAGACGGTTGCGGTTGGTAGAGCGAATAAGATTACGTGTCAGCGGTGAAAAAACATAACCGCCGTAAATGGCATAGGTTGGCATCTCATCATATCGGGTGGTCTTAACAAGGAACATATCATCTCCGGTTTTGGTCAAAGGTACTTCAACGTCCATCGCTTTGCCATTACGGATAATACTGAGTTTGACCTTTTCCCCCATCTGGTGCCGGTCGACATAATAATAGAAGTTGGTGTACTCATGCCGTCTGAACTCCACTGTACCGTCATTTTCAATATTATGGCCGTCGATGGCCGTAATAATGTCATTCTCTTTTAAAATACCTTCAGCAGGGGAACGGTAGACAATTTTGTCAATAACCTTGCCCGTCATGTTGTCATCCAGTCCGTAGTAACGTCGCATCGCCGGATTTTCAAGCTTCTGCGTACCAAGACCCAGGTCTGCAAAACCGTCATAGCGGCCATCTTTCATATCATCGATGAAGTGGCGCACCATCGTAACGGGTACAAGATAGCCGATATTCTGCGATTTGGTGATCACCTGCATTACCACCCCCACAATTTTGCCGTCAGAGAGTGCAGGACCTCCGGAGTTTCCCGGATTGACCGCAGCATCTACCTGTACTGCAAGAAAGCTCTCACCGCTGTGGGCGTAGGTGTGATGTTCGACACGAGACACGACACCGATAGTTGCCGAAAGTGTACTGCCGCCCATCGGGTATCCATAGACGACAATCTGCTGTTCTACTTCAGGAAGTTTTCCAAATTTCAGCGGTGTAACGCCTTTGAAGAATGCCTTGTCTTTGACTTTCAACAGTGCCAGGTCAGCCTGGTGCGATACGGCATAGACTGTAGCAATGTAGCGTTTGCGCTCTCCGTAACGCTGTACCTCCATAAAGGCTTCATTGGCAACCACATGAGCGTTGGTAAGAATATAGCCGCCATCGATAATGGCACCCGAGCCCGTAAAACTCTGCATCGCAGAATCCCATGGAGAAAGATAGTTTGGTACTTTCGCCACCGTATAAATCTTCACAATAGCCTGTTTGGTCATATCTTCTTTATCATTAGCACCAAACAGCATCAGCGTGGCAAACAGTACACTCCATACAAATCTCACTGTTCATCTCCTTTTTGGGATTCCATAAATATTTCGGCATCGACCGCCTCAACACCACGACTGAGTGCCTCTTGAGCCATCAGCCCGGCTGCTTTGTCTGAAAGCAATTCTCTCTCTTCGCTGTAACAGTGTGCCGAACAGACGCCGCAGCTTGGGCTCCTGTCTTTTCCTACAAAGAGTGCGATATCCGGATGCCTGTCAAAAAAAGCTTTGGCATACGTCATTACCGGTTCTGAGAGATCTTCCCCTGTAGCACTTGAAAGTGCCCGTACCCCATTCCCGGTTTCCACAAGATCCATGGTCGGCCGCGGGGTACCAAAAGCATCATCTTCAGGACAGAACGGCACCAGCTGCACATCTCCAAGTGCTTCAAGCAGGGCATCATTACGGTTGTCACGTCCGTCATAGCGGCATGCTTCGCCAAGTAGACAGGCAGAAATAGCTACTTTTTTCATTTAGAACAGAAAGAGCAGCAGGTAAACCCAGATACCCGTCAGTGAAGTCAATGCAATACCGATAAAGGTACGCACCCCCGCTCTTCTGTGCGCATCGGAACCCACTCCCGGCAAAATGCCTCCGCGACGGTACTCCCGCCAGGCACGCAGCAGTGTAGATGCCCAGATACCCAGTGTGACTGTGGCAATCAAGATGTGTACTATCAATACAACAAAAAGATAGTTGTGCGAAACATGGGTATTGCGCACAAATGTCTCATACCCGCCGCCAAGACGCACCCCGTACTCGAAGTAGCCCACCACAATCACAGAGACAATAAAAATGATGCTCTGAGTGATAGCGTGAAGCGTATAGTATCCTCTGCGTGCAAAGGCAATAGCCACCCCCACAAGTAGCGGCAGCAGCGCTACTACAAGGGTGACAAAATCCATAAAAAAAGGGGCTTTGGTACCCAGGAAGCCCGGCTGAAACATATAGCCCATATTTTTCTTCTCCATTCTTTATTGGTGCGTGGTTACGCACCCGACAGGTGACAAACAGTACCCTCTTCCAACACGTCGGGTACGTATTCACGCACCACTCTACCTACAAAAGCTTAACAGATAACTACCGATTTGATCTCCGTAAACTCCTCAAGCGCCCACTTCGGCCCTTCGCGTCCCACACCCGAAAGTTTCGCACCACCGTAAGGCTGCACGTCAAAGCGCAGGGTCGGGATGTCATTGATCACCACGCCGCCACACTCTGCATCATCGATGAAACGCTGCACCAATTTCAAATCGTTGGTAAAGATACTAAATTGCAATCCAAAAGGAGAGTCGTTCATCTTCCCTATTGCCATATCATAATTACGCACGCTGACAAGACTTACAATGGGAGCGAAGACTTCTTCACAAACAATCTTCATCTCATCAGTGACATCTGCCATCACAGTTGGCGGGAAGATACCGTCAACTTCATTTCCTCCGGCAATGACACGTGCACCCTCATTCTTGGCAGAAGCCACCCAGCTTTTGGCACGGTGTTTAGACTCTTCATCGATCAGCGGTCCCATAAAGGTATCTTCATCGTAGGGTGAGCCTACCTTGAGTTTTTGCGTCTCTTCCGCCATCAGCTCGGCAAACGTTTCATAGACATCCTCATTCACATAAATGCGCTGCAGCGATATACATACCTGCCCGGAGTTGTAGAAAGCGCCGTAGGCACACCGTTTGGCCGCCAATACCAGGTCAGCACTCTTGTCGATATAGGTTGCCGCATTGCCGCCAAGTTCAAGAGAAACTTTTTTGATACCAGCCTGTTTGGTAATGATGTTCCCTACCGGTACTGAACCGGTAAAGGAGATGACACGGGGGATATCACTGGTTACCAATGCAGAGCCCACCTCCGCATCACCGTAAACAACACTCAATGTATCCTGTACTGCATAAGGTGATTCAACAAAGAGCTGTGCCAGCATATAGGCGCTCATCGGTGCTTCAGGAGTCGGCTTGAGCACCACGGCATTGCCCGCACCCAGTGCCGGAGCAATTTTATGCGCGACAAGATTAAGGGGGAAGTTGAACGGGGTAATAGCAACAACCACACCCACAGGCTCACGGCGGAAAAAGGCTGTCGTCTTTTTGCCGCTTGGCATCAGATCTGTCGGAATGGTCTCACCGTGCAGATTGGCAAGTTCCATAGCAGTGATTTTGACAGTTTCCGCACAACGTTCTACTTCTACACGTGCAAAAGTGATGGGTTTTGCTACCTCTTTGGCAAGCATCATAGCAAAAGCTTCTTTCTCCGCTTCGAGTTTCATAGCAACATCTTCAAGCCACTTGATGCGCTGTGAGAGCGGACTCTTTTTGGCCTCACGCGATGCCATCTGTGCAATCTGAAGCGCTTTTTGGGCATCTTCGGAGCTACATACCGGTGCAGTAGAGACTACCTTGCCGTCATAGGGACTCTTTCTCTCTGTCTTCGCTTCCCTGCTCTCCTGTGTCGAACCAAAAAAGATCTTCGCTTCCGCCACTTCCGTTTTGCTGTCAAATATACCGAACATCGTGCACCCTCCTGTGGGAATAGTTAATGATGATTGATTATAACGAATGGGGAGTTAAAGTAGGTCGCGTTCACGCTTTGGGATCGCACGAATCATTCGGACAGTAACTTTTTTTCAAAACGAACTTGTAGACAATATCTTTGATCATCAGTATCAGACACCATACCCAGAGGATATCGATAATGATATTGTCTTTGTACTCCAGCCCGAAACGCAGCAGCGGCCATCCGATGAGGATGATGTACTTCATGTAGTAGAAAAAGAGGATACCTGTGCCGTAAATCTCTTTGAGTATGCTCTTCACACTTATCCTTCGAAGTTGGGCGTACCGTCTGGCATATGCTCCATATTTTCGCGCTTGGCTTCCTGCTCTGCTTCGTAAGCGTTCATCTGCATACGCACTTCATTGATCTGCTCCGGGGTCACCCCTTCGTCACTTGACCAGATCACTTCAACATCATCACCGTAAAGTTTTCCCATCTCTTCGATCTTCTCTGCATATTCATAGACATCGAGGACGACAACCGGCTCATCATCGGGCTTTTGCGTATCGACAAGCTCAATATACCAACGCCCGATCGGACTTGTTTTGATGGTAGATTCAAATATGGCTGCCATGGCTAAAATCCTAATTTTTTGTGTTTAAGATCCCCATGATAGACAACGTCTTTGGGGTCAATATTATCATCTTTAAGGACATCCGGTACCGGGTTTTCCGATTCAAGACGCTTGATCTCTTCATCGAGTTCATCTTCCTGATAGGTCATCATCATATCTGCTGCGATCACTTCGGGAATACGCTGGATTTTGATAAGTTTTTCAATCTCCTCTTCGACACCCTCGCCTTCTACGGTAACGATAATCTTCCCCTTCTCTTTGTCATGCACAAAGTAATCGACATAGTCGGCTTCCTTAAACTGTTCCACCAGCATATCAATATGTTTGGGCAAAGCCTGTACTACAATGCTCGATACATTCATTTTTAATCCTCCATTTTTCAGTTCTGTTTACCAAGATCCCAGACCATGACTGTATTGTCGTCACTGGCGGAATAGAGCTTGTTTTCATCTTTAAAAACGATTACGTTAAGTGTACTCTTTTGTCCTTTAAGCACAGCCAATTTTGACTTTGTCAAAGTATTGTAAATTGAAATATCATTATTCTCATCCATCGCAAACGCCACCTTTCTGGCACTTGGGCTCAGTGCCGTTGCATAGATGAAAAAACTGCCTTCAATATACGATCCTTCACCCGTTTGAACATTATAGAGTGCGCCACGTCTGTCTTTGCCTGCGGCAGAAACCATACCGTTTTTAAAATCGACCCGGTATACATTATCAAGGTTCTGCCCCTTCAGCTGTTTGATGATTTTCCCTGTCTGTACATCGATCACGCTCAAAATACCGCTTTCGCAGGCAAATACGGCTTCCGTTTTCTTCTCATTCAGGGCAAAATCTGAAAATTTCGACTCACCAAGCTGTACATGGTAACGCTCTTTTTTTGAGTCAATATTCAGCAAGGCTACTTCATCTCCGAGATATCCCAGGAGAATATGGCTTGAGTCAATAAAACGGGCTTTAATGATCGCTTCCTTGTCATTCGGAGACAGGATCTGTGTCAATTTTCCCTGACGCTCTACAAAAAGATTGGAATAACCGCCCTTTCCGCTGTCACTGAGCAGCAAGTAGGTATCACCCATGCGATCTGTACTTAAAATACGTGCCGGCATCATATCTCCCATAAAATCTTTGACCTTGGGAATCGAAATTTCCTTTATTTTCTCATAGTTGGAAATAGTATACTCTTCAATATGTCCGTTGTCTGTAGCGATAAGCAGTGTATCTGCGGGAGTTAAGACCATATCTTTCGCAAAACCGTTTACGACTATCTGATGTATAGGGCTGACTGTTTGGACTGCCCATACCCATATGCTGAGCAGAAAGAAAAAACAAAACTTTCTCACACCATCTCCTCAACCATATCAAGGATCAAGCCTGCAATTTCCTCTGTATTCAAGTCACATTTCACACCATAAAGATCCTCTTCGGAAGCCATAAAATTTTCAAATATTTCATTTGCTTCGAGTTTCTCAGTAAGCAACTGCATTTTCTCTTCCCCAAGTACCTGTTGTACGGGTTCGGCAATATAGATAATAAAGTTGTAATCTTCATAATCGAATTCAAACTCTTCCGAGTCATAATCTTCTTCGTTCTCATCTACATTGAGAAGATGACGCAGTTCCACCTCTTTGTCTTCGAGTTGTTCAAACAGTTTTGGGTATTTTTCTTGTAAATTCATATGTTTCTCCGTTTCTTTTAAGGTTCCCACAAGGAGCACCACTATATTTTCTCTTATACTCTATTTCAGGGTGCCTCTGTCAAAGCAAATGCTTCATACGAAATCGCCTGTGTCGGACAGCGCGAAAGACAAAAGCCGCAGGCAGTACATTTTTCATTGTCAATCACGGGATTGAAAAGCCCGTTGAACAAAATAGCATCATCAATACAGGGTTCTTTGCAGCTGTAACATATGACGCCATGGTGCGCCACACATGCCTCAAGCGAAATTTTAAATACGGCATTGAGACTGCTTTGTGTACGTTCATGTGCAAGCGAAAGCACCTCCGATTCACAGGCTTCGGCACACGCATCACAGAAAGTACACCCGTTTTGCTTAAAGGTAAGCGCAGGCGTCCCATCTTCTGCTATAAAAATGATCTTTTCGTCACAGGAAGCGACACAGGCTTTGCTTTCACAGCCCGGGCACTCACTCTGAAAAAGAGATTCATTCTCTCCGTATGGCGGTCTTACCAAGAGAGGCGATGCCTCTTTGGCAGAACCGAATTTTGTAGTAAAAGAGGTAAGAATATCTCTTCGACTCGCCACTACTTCACCCCGTCATCGATCATGTTGACAAGATTTGATTTTGTTTTGAACTCACCGGTCAAACCATCTGGTTTAAAGGTATTCGCCACTGCCGTTTTTACATTTGCCTGCGGTGCATGACATTGTGAACAGTTGTAACGTCCCGCGTAAAGATGGTTAAGCTTTTTCTTCTTGGCAAGTTTGATATCACCGACATTACCAATGTCACCTTTGAGGCCGACAACTTTACCCTCTTTTACCAATTCACCGTTCTTGTATACTGTCGTCGGACGGTAATTAATAAAGTGAGACGGTGGAATCGGTGTAGCGCCTACACCCTTCGCCACGTCAGGCATATGGCAGCTTAGACACTGGTTGTTGTCTTTGGTAATCGGCAGTAACCCCTCTACAGAGTGGGGAATCATCGGAGGTGCATTGACATAGGCTCTTTCAAACCTTGGTGCCGCTCCAGGTGCCGGTCTGTCCTCTTTGACTTTAGGCGGTGCAACATTGTCTTCACTGAAGAGTGATGTTTTTCTGAGTCCAAGCACTGTTTCATCAACCACTTTTTTGTTACCAAGATCTTCTTTGGCAATACGGTTTGGATCTGCTACCTTGGCATTGATGTCAATTACTTTCGGTGCTGCGGCTGCGGCAGGAGCTGCGGCAGCCGAGCCGCCTTTGATACTGTCAGCAATGGCTGTAATATCTGCATCAGAGAGAGACTTTACCTGTCCCGCCATAATACCCTTCATTGCACCGCCGTATGTGCCGGCTTTGTACCCTTTGAGTGCTGCGATGATATCTGCTTTGGACATATCCTTAACCACTTTGGATTTACCCATTGCCTTCTTTTCAAAGTTTGCGCCGTGGCATCCGGCACATGCTGCCGTGCTGGCACCATACAGTGCCGATGCTGCAAGCAGCGATCCCGCTGCCAGAAGTTTTATTGTTCGTTTCATACCTTACCTCCCTCTTATTTTTTGATCTCAGCTGCAATCGCTTCGATGTCAGCATCGGAAAGTGCCTTCACCTGTCCCTGCATGACACTTTTCATAGGCCCGCCGAATGTTCCGGCTTTATACCCTTTAAGTGCAGCGATGATCTCCTCTTTGGATAAATCTTTGACAATCTTGGATTTACCCAGTGCCGCCTTGCCAAAGTCTGCACCGTGACATCCTACACACGCTGCTGTGCTGGCCGCATACATTGCTGTTACGCCAAAAAGTACACTGACTGCCATTACCTTTACTGCTGTTTTCATCTTATTCTCCTTCTTTATTTCTTTTGCGCCATTGCGCGAATACTAAATCCCAATGCGTTATCTCCGCACACATCAATACAGCGGCCACAATTGGTACATTCACCATCCGTTACCGATACACTCTCTTTATTGATCATCCAAAGCACCTGGTTCTCAGGACAGACCACTTTACACTCCATACAGGCTGTACAGGCATCGTGATCGTGCTTGACACGGATCAGACTTTTCTGCCCTATCAGCGAATAGGCCGCACCCAATGGGCACAGATGGCCACACCATCCGTTCTTAACCCCAAAGAGGTCGAAAAGGAAAATGGCGATCACCACAGAAATACCTGCACCAAACCCAAAGATGATACCACGCTGCATGATCGTAATAGGGCTGAACACTTCAAATGCCGCTGTGCCTACAACTGCCGACACAATCAGACCAAGTACCATCAGCCAGTAACGGGCATTGCGTTTTAGGAAGCGGTAGTTCACCTCCTCCTTGTCAAGCTTGAGTACCCGTCTTAGCCAGTTAGCCAGGTCGGTAACCATATTGATAGGACAGACCCAGCTGCAAAATGCTCTTCCGCCGACCACAAAATAAAAAAGTGTAATAATCGCCGCACCAAGCAAAACATCGCTTCCGATCACAAATCCTGTTGCGAGCACTTGCAGTGTCGTATAGGGATCTGCCAGCGGAATTACACCAAAGAGCAGTGAAGAGCCGAAGGTTCCTTTGAGAATATGCCATCCATAAGCGTTGGCACCGAAATAGAGTACCAAAAGCCCAATCTGGGTTATGCGTCTCAGGAGAAGATATTTTACCTTTTTCATCAGTATTCAATCTCCTTATTCAGATAATCAACCGGCGCTTCACTACTGCGCTTATCCTGGGTTTCAATCTCATCCATTTTTCGTTCGCCGACCCGCTGCTGGTCTTTGACATCCCAGCCCTTGACATAATGGTCTCCAGGTCTTCCTGTCGAATACTCTCTGGGCAGGATGAAAATGGCGGCTTTTTCCGTGACACATGCTTTTTCACACAATCCGCACCCGGTACAGACATCGGAGTGCACTTCCGGCAGCAAGAATGCATGTTTTCCGGTTCGGTCGTTCTTCTGGTACTCCAGAGAAATCGCCTCATCGAGCAGCGGACAGGCGCGGTAGCACGCATCACACTGCAGTCCCCAGTAGGCGATACAACTCTCTTTGTGTACTACAGCAAGCCCCATTTGCGCCATATTGATGTCAAGCTCACCTTTATCGTTCGTTACCGAAGCTTCATCGAGTGCTCCGGAGGGACAAACCGGCACACAGGGAATGTCGTCACACATATAACAGGGAACATCTCTAGGTGTAAAAAATGGTGTACCGACCAGTTTATGATCCCCGCCTTTTGCCATTTTCAGTGTCCCTGGACGCTGTTTACCTGTCTCTTTGTCTATATTGGTGTCACGATTGACACACGCTTCTGCGCAGAGTCCACATTTGATGCACGCTTTGAGAAAATCTTCTTCAGGCAGTGCTCCCGGCGGTCTCAGTACCAGCTTTGCAGCTTTCGCTTCAGCGCTGTATCCGCTCCACAACACACCGACAAGTGCGGTCAGGCCGACACTTTGTAGTGTCGTCGCCATAAACTTTCGTCTGTTGTTATCGGAGCTTTTTGCCATCTACTTACGCCTTGTAAATTTTAACTGCACATTTTTTGTAGTCTGTCTGCTTACTCATTGGACAAGTCGCATCAAGACACACTTTGTTGATAAAGACTTTTTCATCAAACCATGGTACAAATACCAATCCTTGAGGCGGTCTGTTACGTCCACGTGTCTCGACACGTGCCTTGACCTTGCCACGTCGTGATTCTACCCATACGAGTTCACCACGCTTGACACCTCTGTTTTTTGCATCGTTTGGATGCATATAACAAAGTGCTTCAGGTACCGCACGGTAGAGTTCAGGAACTCTCATTGTCATTGTACCAGAGTGCCAGTGTTCGAGTACACGTCCTGTACAGAGCCAGGTATCGTACTCTTTGTCCGGCATTTCCGGTGGATCCATGTATGGTCTTGCAAAGATCTTCGCTTTGTTAGGCAGCGGTGTTTTCTTTTTATTCTTAATGCCTTTCAGGTCACCGTGAGGCAATGCTTTGGCAAGCGGGCCGTAGAATGCGAAGTCTCCGCCAGGATTGGCTTTGGCGGCATACGGATCGTACTTGACATTGTAACGCCACTGTGTTTCCTTGCCGTCAACGACAGGCCACTTGAGTCCTCTTACTTTATGGTAAACCACAAACGGTGCCAGGTCATGTCCGTGTCCTCTACCGAAGCTTGCATACTCTTCCCAGAGGTACTGGTGAATCATGAAGCCGTATCCCTTGAATACTTTTCCGTCCGAACCGACGACATTTCTGCTGTCACCGAGACACTCAGAGTTGTCAAACCCTTTTTGCGGGAATGCATTGAGATCGATCGGATAGTTTTTCTTTGCTCTCTCATTGGCATACAGGATCTCATACATTGTCGTATCGTCGTTGTATCCAAGTTTTTTTGCATCTTTACGGACATCAGGCAGTTTTTTGCCGTTTCTGAGGGTATATGGTCCCCAGAGGTCTTTGACCGTAAAGCGCTTGGAGAACTCGACCCACTGCCAGGTATCTGACATAGCGTGTCCGACAGGCAGAACCTGCTGTCTCCAGTGCTGTGTACGTCTTTCCGCATTTCCGTATGCACCCCATTTTTCATAGATCATTGCTGAAGGAAGAACAAGGTCGGAAACCATCGCGGAAATTCCGGGATACCCGTCGGATGTGACAATGAAGTTATCCATCTCACGTGCCGCTTTAATCCAGTGTTTTGCACTCGCAGAATCCTGATATGCGTTACAGACGTTCACCCATGCAAACTTGACCACACCGTCCTCGATATCTCTGTGGATCTTCATAATATGTTGGTTCCCCACAGGGTTGAGTGTTCCGGCAGGAATTCTCCATGTTTTCTCGGCATGCGCTCTGTGTTTTGGGTTTTTGACCATCATATCCGCAGGGAGTCTGTGACAGAAGGTACCAACCTCACGCGCAGTTCCACAGGCACTTGGCTGACCGGTCAGAGAGAAGGCTCCGGAACCCGGCTTCGCCTGCTTGTTGAGCATAAAGTGAACATTGTAAGAGAGGGTATTGTCCCATGATCCTCTTGTGTGCTGGTTCATCCCCATTGTCCAGAAGGAGACGACCTTTCTGTCTTTTTCAATGTAGAGATCTGCTAACATCTGCAGTTTCTTCTTGAAACTTTCAAGTGATTCATTTGGATCACCTTTTGCAATTTTTGCTACATAATCAAGTGTGTACGGTTCAAGGGATTTCTTGTAGTCTTCAAAAGAGATCTCCCAGTGCTTGAGTGTACCAGGGGTGTTTTTCATTTTTTCACCCTCTTTTCTGCCGTATGGCGCCAATGCAGGAGCCTCTTTTGCAGAGATCTCTTTGACCATCTCTTTGTTGATCGTCTGCATCTCTTTGGCAGAGTATTTACCCGCACTACCGTCAGGTCTTACCGGTGTAAGAGACTTCTCGCCCTTTCTACGCATACCATAACCGATATTGACCGGTCCGGTTGCAAAAACGATATGTTTCTTGATAAAGTCCCAATCGATAATATCTTCGGTTCCACCGCCTTTTTTGTCACGGTAGACAATCTCTCTTGCAAGGTAATTCCAAAGTGCAAGGTCGGTATTTGGCGAGAAGATAATGTTAAAGTCACCCAGGTCACATGTTCTGTGTGTATAGGTTTGAATGTTGACAACTTTCACTCTGTCAGGGTTGGAGAGCTTTCTGTCTGTAACCCTTGACCAGAGGATTGGGTGCATCTCTGCCATGTTGGAACCCCATGTAACGATGGTATCGGTAATTTCGATATCGTCGTAACATCCTGACGGTTCATCCATACCGAATGTCTGATAGAAACCGACAACCGCTGATGCCATACAGTGACGTGCATTGGGATCGATGGCGTTGGATCGGAATCCCGCTTTCATCATCTTCTGTGCCGCATACCCTTCCATAATGGTATACTGCCCGGAAGCGAAGACCGCTACACCCTCAGGA
>Ga0256829_1002229_pt1 | contig 14676 bp, 25 predicted proteins | sample 131447metaG_FD_185979 | JGI IMG/M metagenome (GOLD analysis project Ga0256829, IMG submission 185979) | Hydrothermal vent microbial communities from Lau Basin, Pacific Ocean - 131-447 | ecosystem: Environmental > Aquatic > Marine > Hydrothermal vents | place: Pacific Ocean: Lau Basin | collected...
GCGTCCAGCTCAGAGTTTTCGAGAACTTCGAGCACAGAACTTTGATTCCCGGCTCAAGAGCTTCTACAACCAGGAGCGCGGCATGGTCAGGAATTCGTGTTACCGACATGGATTACCCGAACTGTCGCGCATTCGCAGTCCTCGCCGTTGTTCTTGTACAGAAAACGTTCCACAGAGAGAACTTTGTACTCTGATGCGCCGTCCTCTGCGTAGACCTGATCCGGATTGCAAAAGAAGACAGAGTCTCCCTCTCGCGGAACAGACACGAACATCGTGCAGATCGGAGCATCGCTTTTTTCGTCAATGAATTCAACGTCCATCATAGCTTGTTCTCCTAGAGATTCGAAACGTGTCGGGCGAAGGATCGGCAACCCTTGACTGCGGCTGCCAGGGGCTTGTACTCTTCTTGGAATTGAATGTACGTTCGGTCCCCGACATACATTTTCTTCATTTCTCCAAGAGGAGTACCTTCGAGCTGGGGAATGAATCCGACCAGGGCTTGCATGACACAGCTCAGAACTCGAAAGCTTCTGCCCTCGTCAGAGCAGAGGAAGGGCCGAAGGTTCAGAAGTTGTGGACAAGAGGACAGACGTCGGTACGCAATGACCAAACCTTTGTCCTTCGAGAACTTGTCTTTTGGGTTACAGAAAGACCACCCCATGAGCATTTTGTCGTTCTCCAGATGGAGAGGGGCGCCGGTGCGGCTCAACCGCTGAGCACAGCCAAGAACAATGACGCCGAACGGATTGCCCGAGTGGTCGCGGACGTAAATGATCTTTCCAGCTTTCGCAAGGTTCCGCTTTGCCGTCTGGGCATGGAGCTTTGTCACCAGATCATCTTTTTTCTTTTGTAGGGGGTCCACCAAAGTAACCGTCATGGTTTGTCCAGGTTCGAACTGAAGGAAGTTGTTTTTGTTAGGAGATTCTGTCTGCATAGTCGATCGCTTTTCTTGCTTGCTGTTGAGTTGAGGATCCAGGGTCAACCCCAGGAGGTAATCGTCCAATGAACAGGTTCTTGAACTTCAGAGAGAGCTTGGCACGAATGTCGTCGATTGTCCAGCGTTTTTCTTCTGGGTCGATCAGAATCGTGACGTATGTATCGCTCGGCAAGGATAGAAGCTGAGCCCTTTGTCCGGTTCCCAGCTCCTTGCCCAAAAGCGCAAAGCTCGAAATTCCATGCTCATAAAGCTTCATCGTGTCGAACGGCCCTTCAACCAAACACAAATCAGATCCAGGCTCGTAGAACTCCCACCCCAAAAGCAAGTCGTTCGCCCATTCTCCTGCTGGGTTGTTGTACTTCGGCCTCCGAGGGTCATCCTTATACATCTCCGTCGCATCTCGGGCTGTCCAAGCAGAACCAAACTCTGAACGCACAGGAATGACAGCTCTTGAGAAGTACTTTCCTGTCTTGCAGAACCCGACCCCAAAAGACTTGAGCGTCTCGGGACGAAGTCTTTCCTTGAGATACCGAATGATCCGATACTCAGGGTCTCTGCCAGACTTGAAGCACGGGATGAACTCCTCGGGAAGAGGGATGTCCCAGCGCTTGTTCGAAACCGCTTGCCTCTTCATGAAGGCCGGCTTTTGAGCGAAGGTTTCTGAGCCCAAGAGCTTTCGAGCTTCACGCCCAGAGATTCCTTCCACGAAATTCATGAGCTGCCAAACCCGGCCGGATGCCTGGCACGAACCCGAGAAACATCGGAAAAGTTTCTTCTCGATGTTGACGCTGAACTTCCCTGCTTTGCCACAATACGGACACTGAGCTGAGTACTCGTCTCCGTTGCGACGCCCAGAGAGGTTTACGTCTAGCCATGCTTCAAGGTCGAACATCTACGCATCATAACACCTCAGGACTGAGGAGTCAAGGGTTAGGAACAAAAAAACCCACGCATTTCTGCGTGGGCTCGTGAGGTCACTTCATGAATCGAGGAGCGTAAATCTCATCGAACATCTTAGCAAGGGTAGTCCCGACGTTCCAAGGCTGGGGGAAATGTACCGCATGCCCTCCGTTGGCTCGGAACTTCTCGATCCAATCCGAACAGTCGTCGATCAGAAGCGTTCGCTCTGAAGCGTGAACATGCTTTGCGTTTGAAATGGTCAGCCTCTCCGCCCAACCTCGACTAGCCGCCCAGTTTGCCTTTCCGGCAGCAGAAGAGGCTCGGCATTCCGGATGACGGTCTGAAACAAGAGCTGTCATGAGCTGCCAGCGAACTCCATGGTCCCTCTCCATGGTCTGACAAAAACTCAAAACTGCTGCGCCCTCAGCTGTCAGCGGCAAGTTCTCCCAGAAGCTTGGTCCAGCTTCAGCGACACGAAACCAAAACTCTCTCGGCTCAATGCCAACAACCTCATAGATCTTCGAGTTGTAGTCTGTGATCAACGCCTTCTTCGAAGGGCAAACTCCAAAGAACTCCAAAAGCGGAATCGTCAAGTCGACCAAGGTATCGTCTACATCAACAAGAATCGTATCGATCTTGTCAAGATAACAATCCCAAGCTCTTTGTTCCTTTAACTCATCAGGCAAAACCCATCCATTCATAGACGCCCCTCTTCTTTCATTTGCAAGCTTGCTTGTATAGCCTCTTCGAACGAGGCATACGACAGCTCTTCTTTTTCTTGACCAAAGGGTCCATCCCTTTTGATAGTCAACGTGTATTCGAAGCCCTTCGGAGAATCAGAGTTCAGCTCTGCTCCGATAGACCTGAGGTTCCCAGACTCCAAAGCCCAAAACTGGATAGTTTGCTCAGCGGCAAGAGATCGAAGCAAACGAAGCTCCATGCCCTGAGTCATCGAGCGATCGACGAAGAACACAGCCAGGTCAACAGCTTTTCGAAACGCAACCGAGTAGTCCTTGTCGGGGACGATAGAGATGCTGGAAGGGTTGGGGTATGAACCCTTGAATCTCGAAATACAAAGCTTTCTGTATTCCACGTTCTGGAATTCAGAGCATTGAGCTTCGATCTCCTGCCACCACCTGGCGGTACCCTCTGAACACAGAATTTCTTGCGGGGTTTCGATGATAGCAAACTTCATAGAGAGTCCATGATCGCGAGTTTACGAACTTCTACGCTTTGAAGCCCAGAGAAATACCCTTCCCACGGCTTGTAGCCGAGTCCCCCAGAGCCTCCATCTCGAACGCTTTGTGCCAAAGCTTCAGCGCTTTTGTTGTTGTCAAAGGCCTTGATAGTTTCGGTGTAACCACCTGTCCAACTAAAGGTGTCTCCATCAGAGTATCGAACATAGACGACCCAGCCAAACGAAGAGTTTTCGTCGCCCTCGAGTTCAACCGCATCAGCGCCGCCGTAAAATCGACCAAGAGGTTCGGAACCCTTGAGCAAGCAAACCGGCTCGATTTCGATATACTCATCTTCGTAGTCCGGCCAATCCGAATCTTCTTGTCCAGGACAAACTCCGCCGCCATGACGGGTTTCTTCGTAGATAAATCTCATTGCAGTCATTCAGTACTCCATGTCTTCAGTGGAAAGGCCAAGCCTTTCGAGTTCTTCCTCCAAAGCTTCCTGAAGCTCGTCTCGCGTTTCCGAGAACGCTTTCCAGAGCTTGAAAACTTTGTGTTCCGGATCGATGCCTGTCATCTCCGGAGAGGTGTAATCGCAGAAGTAATACGCAAACCCTTCGTTTCCGATTCCGATGTAGATACTCTCGATCTGCTCTTTTGTGATCTCTCTTGGAACATCAAGCTCTTTTGCTTTGGCGATGTTGAAGCGACCTCGGTCATGAGAGTACATAAGCTCCCAGACTTTCTCTCCAAGCTCCGTGACGACCCATTCGTCATCAATGAGCCCTCGGTTTTCTAGCTCTTCAGTAAGCTGAGCATCAGAGAGGACGCCGCCGCCATACATGAAGTTGTGAAACTCAAGCTCGATGTCGTGCTCGAAGCCTTGCAAGACCTTCTCTGCCGGCGTCAAGATGTCGTCCCAGTTCTCTTCGATATAGTCTTCTGCGACTTGCTTGGCGCATTCAACTGGAAAGTCTCCGCGCTCTTCTAGGTGTTTGACCATGTCTCCAAAAACATTGTAAATCCGAATCATCCAGAGAGAAGCTGTCAAGATCGGCTCTTTGTTGATGTGGATTTTGAACCCAGAGTACTCTGATTCGTGCGTTTTTTCGTTTGTCATCTGTTCTCCATGTTTTCGAGATGGATGTCTCCAATGAAGGAGCACTCCAAGTTTGCAGAGACCGGAATGTCTCCTTTGCGTCCAAACCTGGCTTTAACCAAACTCAGAACTTTTGATTGGTATACGTCTCTTGGTTTCATCAACTCCTCGACGGATGCATGAGGGTCTGGTCGGGCGCCCTCATCCGGTTCGTTGACCGCTACGATCCAGGGAGCAACACGAGCGCTCTCGATTGTATTCGCAGCATGAGACTCATCCGTCTCTCCAGAACCGTCCCTATTCGCCTGAGTTGTGACGATGCCAGCCATGTCGTAGTCTTCGAGCACTCCCGAATACCAGTTGACGTTGTCTCCCATGGCCTCGTTCTTTTTCTTGAACTTGTCCCCTTGGCAATGATCGATCGTATCCAAAACAGACCAATCTGGATACTTGCCAAAGTGCTGGGAGGCATCCTCAAGAGCCTGAAGGATCGAGGCCCTGTTTGTCCCCTCGATTCCGGTCTGACGAATGAAGAGCTTCTGCTTGAACTGCTCAGCCTTGAACTGGACTTGCTTCAAGAAGCGCTCTTCCTGAATGGCGTCGAATCCATATTCGTAGATGATATCGTACGCCGTCATCGTTTCGCGAGCGACCATCTTGGCAAAGATTTCGTCTACCCCCATCTCCGTAGAGATGTAGATTCCGCAGAACCCATTTCGAACATTGGTGCTAGCCATGTTCACGGAGACTGTACTTTTACCTCGGCCCGTCCATCCCAGAATCAAGACCATGTGCTGTCGGCGATACCCGCCTTTCATCAGAGCGTCGAGATCTTTTACTCCGGTCGAGAACTTGAACGCTTCGGGGTCGTCACGTCGAGACTTCGCTCGCTCTGTGAACTTGTCGAACTCGTCCCAGCCCATCAACGTCTTGTGCCCGACAGACTTCTCGATCTCAACTTTCCAGTTCTGACGCTCCATGAGTTCGCGAGCTTCGGCGAACTTGCCAAGTTCCACGAGTTTGTCATGTTGCCTTGCGACCTCTCGGTACTTGGCATCCTCAGCAAACCGAGCGGCAGAAGCGATGATCTCCTTTGCAGCCGGACGACCCTGCATCAGATCGTTGTGGATAGCGATGACGTGCTCGTACTCGCCCTCTCCATACAACGCTCCAGCCTCTTGAGCTACGAGCCCTCTGCTTGGAAGTTCTCCTGTGCTGTCGAATACGCTCTTTGCGTGCTCAAAAATCCAGCGACACTCTGGGATCGAAAAGGTCTCCGGCGTCACAAAGGCAGAGGTCTGTTTGAACCTCTCCTTGTTTGTCAGAATCGTCGATAGAAGGTCTGCCTGGAACTCCGGGGCGAAGTCTGCCTCACTCAAGCTCGCCATCTCCCCAGCTATCCGCATGTTGAATGCAAATAGAACAAAGCTCATCGCCATCTTCAGAAATGTGAAGAGCTTCCGGATGAATCCGTGCGCCGCACTCTTCGCACTGCACGACGCAGAACGGACAAACTTCTTCTCCCGTATCGTCGCAAGAGTCCAGCTCTGATCTCAGAACTTCATACCCGCAGCTTTCGCACTTAACGCTTCTACTTCCGAAAAAGACTTCAAACTTTTCGGCAGAGTGTGCGGGCATATATTCCAATATCATAGCTTGTCCTTCAATAATAAGATGGATGAGAGCCATTTTCAGATCGTTGTCATCGCCTATGGTTTCAACGCCAAGAGCAGAGCATAACATTTCATAAGTCATTCCATCCTGCTCTTCTTTGAGCGTAGAGAGCACATCTTCTTTGGTAATCATTTTGGACCGTACACAATCACAGAAAACGGAGCGCTTGAGAACTCCTTGAAAATGGCAGAACGAACGTCGCTCCACACCAAGCCTCCAAGCCCACAACCCAAAGCTGGAATTGCGACGCTTTCGACTTGGTATAGTTCGCAGATTTCTCTCAGAGAAACCAGGGCAGAAGTAACATCCTCGATCTTTGACTTATCTCTCCAATGATCTTTTGTGGTCAAGGAGATGATGTATCGAGGTTCAGAGCCCGTTTCGTGCAGAACGCAACCTGGATACTTCAAGATGCCGAGGCGACAAGCATGAACGTACTCCTCGAACATTTCGGGAAAACGAATCTTGAACTGTTTAGCAAGCCCTGCTCCCATAACGCCAACGCAGTTCACGGGGTTGACCAGAACCTCAGCTCCGGACTTGAAGATATCTCCGCTTTGCTCGAAGATCATTCGCCCTCTCCAAACTGAAAAAACTTCTTCATTCTAGGAGCGCCAAGCCCCAAGCTTACCATTCCAAGGCATTCGTGAAGGGAAGCTTCAAAAGAACGAAGGCAGCTCTTGATAGTCTCGGAAACGCTCTGTTGCTCAGCCATCTGGCTTTCAAGCTTCAGAACTCTGGCGTGCAGCTTCCTTTCAGCTTCAGGCGTCATAGAACCTCATCTCTTGTTTGGTAGTTTCTTTCTCTAGAGCGCTGAGGACGCTGGCTTTCAGAGCTTCCGATGCTGGCTCAGCTTCGAGATGCCTCTGTTGGAAGTACTCGAAGCTCCAGTGCATGCCAGCCGGAGGATCGTTTTCCCACCCATAGACGGCACGACCGATCAAGCAAGAGTCATGAAACTCGATAACGGAGCTGTCTCTGTAGTCGACGTAAAAGCGTCTCGTGCCAGACAAGGTCTCGATGTCGAAGGCTTCGATTTTCAGGAACACGGAACGACCTCGTAAGAAATGACTTCTTTGAGAGTGACCTTTTGAACCTCTGGCTTGTATCCAGAATGTAAAGGCATGTAACACCCATGCTCGCAAGAAGTGATCGTGACTTTGTATAGAGACGAGTTCGAGTTCACCAAAAAGGTTTTTGTATTCAAAAGAGCCGAGTGGTCAGACCGCCTGTCTTGAATGAGATGACCTTTCTCCAGGGAGAGCCTAACAAGAAGTCTGTACTCCTCTAGTTCTTCTAAATGCTCTACATCGTACAGAACATCTTCTAGCTTAGGAATTTTCTTGATGATCATTTCTTTTTCCTTCCGTAACCCATCTCTCTGTTCAGGTCTTTGCCCTTTTCTTTCCTTTGATCTCCCGGAGCCATCGGCACGATTTGACACGCTCCGTCGATGATCGAACCGATAGTTTCTCCGTAGCCCCCGTCTTCAACCGGGGCGCGAAGCGCCTCTGCGCTTCTGTTCGAAGCGATGAGAATCGGAAGATTCTCTTCTTCCCTGTGACGAAGAATCAGCTCTAGCTCTCGGCGCGTCCAAGAGTCACCGCTTTTGAGCTTCTCTTTCCCCATCTCGTCCAAAACAAAGAAGTGAGATCTGGTCAGGGCTCTAATTCTTTCACTTCGGAGTTCGGCAGCTTGGGAGTTCCCAAACGTTCGCTTGAGATTCTGATCTAAAGCCATGGCTGTCGTGTAGTAGCAGCTCGCAGAAGTCTCGCGGATGACGTGCATCAAAAGCATGCTAAAGAACATCGTCTTGCCGACTCCGTTCGGTCCATGAAGAAAGATTCCGCTTCCCTTCGTCAGAGCTGTTCTAAGGTTCAAGATGTAGTTCTCGAAAACCTTGGACCAGACTGCTTTGTTGTGGAAAACATCAGCTGGGGTGCTTCTCCAAAACTTTTTTGGAATGCAAGCTTCGTACGCAAGACTCTGATGAACGTACTGCTCTTTGCATGGACACATACATACGGCGGCGTCTTGAGTCTTTCTTGCCGTCAACGGACCTTCGTGCTGGCATTCGCTGGCGAGCTTTCTAGACAGCGAAGCTTTGAAGCTTTCGAGTTCTTTAAGTTCTCTCATGAATCATAATTCTTTTTTCAATTTCCATCTGTTCAAGTTCATACGAAACCAAGTCCTTTGATAATTGACGTCTAGACTTAGATGTATATCTCTTGAATTCCTTTTGCCATTTTCTAGAAGTTCTAATTCGAAACTTACTCCACACCTTAGCTTGCTGAACCCTACCTCTATCTTTAAGAACTCTAGACTCCGACTTTCTAAGCTGTTTGTTATTAGCTTCATGCTTAGAGTTTAAGAACTTAGGGTTGTTTCGCTGGCACTTTCTAAGGCGATCCCTGTTTCTTTTAATACGAGAACTAGTCATGCACCATTGAGCCTCGAAGTGCGTCGTCAGCAGTGCAACCTGGCAGCTCATCAACAAACGAGACAGCAGCACCAACATCGCCTGCATAGTCTGGGTCCTCCGTCCACCCGGCGTACGCCTCGTTCCACACAAGCACGTCCTTTAGGTCGATTGGCCAGCAGTCCCCTGTCCCCACGCAGCCAGTAGTGGCGGCGCGATGGTCGGGAGGGCTCAGCACGAGCCCTATGCCCTGCGCCCACCTCCTTTTACCCTCTACCCAACTCACTACAAAACCTCTTCTGCGATACGCTCAGCCGCATCTTCAACGTAGTCGTGATCGACAAAGATCATCTCTCCAGCCTTGATGGCTTTTGCGTACTCGATCATCGACAACATGTCCTTGTCCGTCCAAGAGCTTTCAGGGAAGCCCTCTGTCTCTTTGCAGATCTGTCGAATCCTCGGATCGATGGCAACGTTCTTCTCATAGCTGCTGGGGGCGTGGGAGCTTCCTTGCTGTTTTTTGTTTTGCAGCACAAGCTTCAGAAACACGTCCCGCATCGTCGAGTCGGCGAAGACATAGCTTGGATTTGAGTATTTGCTTCCGCCCTGATCCACCATACGATCAAGCTGGGAGGTAAATTGCCGAAGGTAGTCGATTGGATTGTTGCCAGTTTTCAAAAGTTGTACGGTCCACTCTCGAAGCGCCTTGACATGTCGGTCAGAACGGATCCGGATGAAGGTCCCAGGCAAACCTTTCAGCCGATCGATGCTGTACCGCCAGTTAACAAAGGCTCGATGGGCCTCCTCGTAGGCCGGCTGGCCCTTTCCAGCCTTGAGGTCCTTGATCGTGGTCTTCTGGACCTCCGAAATCGCCTGCTCTGACTGAGCTTTGTTCAGCGCTCGGAAGTTCAAGAGGCAGGGATATTTCTCAGAACCCTGCTGAATTTTGTTGAACGGAATCTTTTGTGAAAGCTGCATCTGTTTTCTTTCCGGCAGAACCATAAACCTTCGACTCTCGGAAGTCAACCCTTCGCTTCGCTCAGGAAGTATTTCAGATCCAAAACTTACGAAGGCTTGGAGTTTAGGACTTAGGAGGAGCAGAGCGACGACTTGGCTTGTAAAGGCCTGGCGGCCACGGCCTCTCTTCGTTCGTGCCTTACGGTATGTTAGACGTTTGCCGACCCCCTTTTGCTCTGTCATGGTTTGGTCACGGAAATGTCACGGAACGGCTAGAACCTAGCGTACGCCCCAGCAGCTACATCCAAACGGCGTTTCAGAGAAATGCGTTTTTTCTTCGCTGAGTCCTCGACCGAGGCATACCCCTTGGCCCGAAGCCCCTCCAGCACATCCGTGACCGCTGCTCTCGACCGCCCGCACTTCAGGCGTTTGGCCAGACCTGTGATGGTCGTCAGCTGGGGAAGTCGCATCTCGTGCAGCTCCATCCAGATCACGAACTCGACCGGGCGAAGGTCTTCAACCGCCTTGCTGAGTTTTGTGTTCTCCATTCTGAGAATGTAGCACGGGCCCCTTGACGAATCAAGAGGTACCTGCTAAGGTTTTGGAGATGAGAAACTTCATCCTTTCAACCACCATCCTTCTTTCCGTCTCTGCGTGCGCAGACCAAGCTCAAATCCCGGAAGTTCAAGAGCTTCGAAGTTTCGAGTGCCCTCCTGGTTGCGTTTGCACCTGCGAACCACTTGGAACTTCCTCGTCTTCGGGCTCCGGAGAATCAAGCTCTGAAGCTTCAAGCTCCGAGTCGAGCAGCAGTTCTGAAGAAAGCTCCGACTCTTCGGGCTCGCAAGCTTTGGGCGTCTACGCAGCTATCGAAGCAATGGGAGCTGTTCCTCACGACGAAGCTTTTGATACCGACCCTTCGACTGGAGAGCAGTACCCGGTTCACATCTGGGCAACATATCCAGACGGTCGACGCTTCCGCGTCGTGTATCCGTCTGAAAACTTTTCGCCTGAAACTCCGGGTTCTGGTGTTCGAGCAATTTTCGCTTTTCACGCATGTGGAAGTTCTGGAGCTGCAAATCAAGGCTGGGACAGCTACCACTGGGGCGGCAACGGAAACTTCATGGTCGTTCTTCCCGAAGCCGAAGGTTCTTGTTGGCACTCTGACCCGTCCGACCCCACGGACTTCTATCACGCACAGCGCGTCGTCGAAGGCGTTGAAGCCTGGGAATTCGTCGACTCGTCTCGGCGATACGTGCAAGGTTGGAGTTCTGGAGGTTTCATGAGCCAGAGCGTCGCTTGTGAGCTTGGAGCAGACTTCTTGATCGCTGGAGCAGGTTCGCTTCGGTACGTTTACGGCTCTGATTCGGTTGGAGACCTCCCAGCAGAATGCGCAAATGCTCCCGAAGTCTACCTCCATCACGGGCGGTTTGACCAGCGGGTCCCTTTGCAGCTCGGCCAAGATGGCGTCGATAGGTGGGCATCTCTGATGGGATGCACCAACCCCCAGCCAACTTCTGAGCCTCTCGACTGGTGTTCGCATCAATACGAAGAGTGCGACGAGTCTGCAACCGAGTACACTGACGGTTGCGTTCGGTACGACTGCGCTGAAGGCGGTCTGACTTGGTGCCTCGATAGCTCCGGAACCGCTCCTTGGTATCACAGCCAGCAAGGAACCGGCCGCATCCTTCGGGACGTTGGAGAAATCATCTTCAATCAGTAGAGTCAAGCTCAAAAACCCTTTGCTTTCGAGTTCTCTGTGTGCTAACATGCATACATGGCCGAACAGCAAAGGGTTTTTGTTTTTTCCGACATTCACGGTTGCCTCGATGAGCTGAAAGAGCTTATCTCGGTTGCTGGGATTCGTGAGCAGGACCAACTCATTTTCAACGGAGACATCATCGACAAGGGTCCTAACACGCCTGGAGTCGTACGATATATCAGAAAGCTTCCCAATCTAAAAGTTCTTGTGCTCGGAAACCACGAAGAGAGGTTCTTGAGGTGGATTGGTTACGAATCGAACATGAAAACCTCTGGGGAACAGAACCCCATGAAGCGCATTCCCAAAGAGTTCGCCGAGCACATCAAGGGTCTGGCATGGGCGGATATTCGGTTCTTGGACTCTGCCGTTTTGACTCACAGCTTCGAGGTCGCGGGCAAATCGTACATCTGTGCTCACGCTGGAGTTCCGCCATGGACCAGCTCTGTCCCGGATAGAAACTCAAAACGAAAAGCTCAGAACCCTTGGCTTCGAATCCGGAACGTCTCGAAAGAAGGGAAGTTCGTCGTTCTTGGAAATGAAAGCGATACCGATACTTACTGGGCGGAGCTGTACGACGGCCGCTTCGGAACCTGCCTCTTTGGGCACCAGCCATTTCTGGATGGCTATCCGTTCGGGAAGTTCAAGCACGCGATCGCTCTCGATGGAGGTTGCGTCCACGGAGGAAATCTTTGGTGTATTGAAATCGGAGAGGTTCATGGACTGCTTTACGAACGTCTGTACGAAGTTCCTGCCAAAAAGAAGTACGCAGAGGTTTACAACCCAAAGAAAAAACGCTAGGATACCTTCATGAACATCTTCGTTCTCGACGAATGTCCCAAGCTTGCAGCTGAGATGCTGTGTGACACTCACGTCGTCTCGCAAGCCAAAGAGACCGCTCAAATGCTTGCAGCTGTTGCTCATCGGTACGGGGCAGATCCGGATAGCTTCCCCCTTACAAAAGGGACAGGCACTCCAATGAAGAATTCGTATCCGAATCACCCTTGTACTCTATGGGCTGGACAAACGTACGAGAACTACTCCTGGCTTGCGGCCCATGGACTTGCGATCGCAAAACAGAAGACGCTGCGTTTTGGAACTCCGAGCTTCTGTGAGGGCCAGATCAAATCTCTGATTCGAATCATTGAGACGTTGCCATTGCCACAAACAGGACAAACGAAACACGCCGTAGCGATCAGAGACGATAAGAGGTGCCGCAAAGTTAGAGGCTTTGACAAACTCGACGCTGTCGGGCAGTACCGAATGTACTACATCTACGACAAGCCATTTGCTAAATGGCAGAAATTGCAGAACAGACCAGAATGGATGATTGACTGTGGTAACGGTTAGAATCTCTAAAGAGGCGGAAAAGCTTTACATCGAAGCCAGAATTGAAGCTGAAAAAACTAAGCTTGACATTGATGACCATTATTGCCACGGAATCGTAGCTGGAGTACGTGCGATTTTGGGCAGCGCCTCCGCTGGCTTGATGATTCAAGCTGGGGATATTGCAGTGGACGAGTACAAGGACAAGCAATGACAATGACAAAACTGCAAAACTACAAATCCTATGTTCGGACCATGGGGTCGAAAGCCTACGGCTGCGACGTTCCAGGTTCTGACTTTGACCTGCGCGGCTTCTATGTCCAGCCTTGGGAAGACATCGTCGATCCGATGTCAGACGCAAACGGCCAGGTCATTCGAAGCGCAGAAGAGGTGCGACTCGGCGTTTCAAATCTTCCTCCGCTGGAAGACCTAGACATCTGCATTCACAGCGCACGTAGAATCTTCAACCTCTGGGCAAAAGGTTCTCCAGAGGCATTCGAAATGCTGATCGACTTGCAGCCCGACGCCTGCGGCTACGCTTACAACAGGGCCCCATACAAAACCAGCTACGAAGCTGAAATGCTGCTGTGCAAGAACAAGCACATCTTCTTCTCCATGGGGTTCGTCAGAAGCTCCTTGGGATTTCTGGAAGGAGATCGGAAGAAGGCGGCGCATGCAAAGGAGAATTACGACCAGGCCAAAGCTCAGAAGCTTGTAGCCAACATGGTCAGGCTTTCTGGAAATCTGGTCGACTACTTGCACCTCCAGCACTTTGAGCTGGACAGCTGGAAAGTTACATGCAGAGACATTCGAAGCGGAGAAATTGACTTGCACGAAGCCATGAAGATGGTAGACTCAAACCTTTCTCAAGCTAAAAAGCTCAGAGCTAGAAGCTCTTTACCGAAAGACGCAGATCCAGAACAGATCAAGAGTTTGTTCTCGGCTCTCATCATGGAGTGTTATGGACCAAAGCAAGAGCGTAAGATCAACTCTTCTGACAATTAATTGGCGGTTTGCTGATGCCTGAAGACTACTCTCAGGCAACAATCAAAGGTCTGGAGCTGTACCTACAAAAAAAGGTTGCCAAAGAGTTCCACTGGTTTTAGGCCAATCCAGAGACGCTTTCCCAAGTCAGAGTTTTTTGCCAAGAAGAGTTGGCGGAGTTCTACAGAGCTACTGGGACCATCGAGCTTGCTAACGGTTCGGTCGAAGCTTCTTTTGATGAGTTGCATCGTCTCGTGGTCGGGCTTTCTGCACCTTTCAAGAGGCAGATCGAGTCGACTCCAAGCGTTTGGAGCGTTGGCGTCTATCTCTCTTTCGTGAACTTCATCATCGAGAGGCCTTGTGTATGAGACTTGTCTGTATTTCTGATACCCACCAGCTTCATTGCGATGTCCACCTTCCCCATGGAGACGTCTTGGTATGTGCTGGGGACTTTTGTTCGAGGGGGACTCTAGCCGAGGCTGACTTTTTCGCTCAATGGCTTGTGACTCGACCGCACAAATACAAGGTCGTCGTTGCGGGAAACCATGACATGTGCTTCGAAAACCCCAAGCTTCGAGCTGCGGCCGAAGGTCTCTTTGAAGAAGAGGGTGTTCATTACCTGAGAGATTCGGGAATAGAAATCGAAGGCGTTAAGTTCTATGGGTCTCCTTGGCAACCAGAGTTTTACGATTGGGCATTCAACCTTTCGAGGCTCGGCCCTGAGCTGAGGGACTTTTGGGACCGAATCCCCAGCGATACGAATGTCCTGGTAACCCACGGGCCGCCTCACGGAATTCTCGACGAAACGCCCTCGAAGTTCAACCCTCGATTCAGAAAGCGTAAGGGACCGCTCGAAAACGTCGGTTGTGAACTGCTTCGTTCGAGAGTTGATCAGCTGAGCCAACTCGGAAACTTGAAAGCTCACATCTTTGGACACATCCACTATTCCCATGGAACCGTTTTCAAGGATGGCGTGCAGTACATCAACGCAGCTTGCTGCACAGAGCAATACAAGCCCTTGAACGTTCCGAGAGTTTTCGAGCTATGAAGCTTTGGGTTTACGAGCTTCAAGTTTCCGAGACGGGATCGAAGCACGAAGTTCTTGTCGAAAAGGATTCGTCAGAGCTTCCCGATGGAGTAGGCTTTGAGAGTCGCGCTGCGGCAAAGCAGCACCGACAAAGGTCGAGCAACGCCCGCCCCATTTGGAGCGACTACGAAATGGAGTCTGGGCACATCGAGCGTTTTAGAAAAATCCTGAGGTCTTCTGGGTTCGTTGTCGAGCCGGAGCCATTCAGCAGCTTCAAGAGTCTAGCCAAATTTGTAAAGAGAAACTTTTTCAGAAGGAGATATTGATGAAAATCTGGATCATGAGCGGCAAGACGGAATCTTGCGACGAGTACCCAAGCATCAAAGTTTGGACTCACGAACCTTCGAGCGAGGAAATTT
>Ga0256829_1002230_pt1 | contig 14671 bp, 15 predicted proteins | sample 131447metaG_FD_185979 | JGI IMG/M metagenome (GOLD analysis project Ga0256829, IMG submission 185979) | Hydrothermal vent microbial communities from Lau Basin, Pacific Ocean - 131-447 | ecosystem: Environmental > Aquatic > Marine > Hydrothermal vents | place: Pacific Ocean: Lau Basin | collected...
TACTATCACTATAAATATCAAGTTGTTTAAAGTTTGAAACTATTACATACTTACAAGTTGGCTTTTCATTTTTATATCTAAAAGCTTGTGCTATGATGTCTCTATTTGATATTTTTTTATCACTTGATTTAAGCTCTATTATTACAATAGGGTTATTATCTTTATCATAAACCACACCATCGGCTTTTTTCATATCTGTATCGTTTTTAACTTCTCTAATGCAGTTAGTCCAATTTAGTATTTTTGATAACAATGTTATAAATTCAGCACCATTTGCATCTTCTGCTATAAATTTATCTTTTGTGATTAGTTTTACAATTTCGTTAAAATTTGGTGTATTGAAGGATTTTATAAAATTTTTAAGTAGTGATTTCTGAAACATTTAATAACCTCTGATTATTTGTCTTATTATTTTATCCAAAACTAGGTTTAAAGTTTATTTGTACATACAACTATTTATTCAAACACATTCTACACAAATCAACTCTGAAAAGCAACATTAACAAACGAAACTTTTGTTTGTTAATTTTTTAAAAATCAATTGACAAAGAGAGACTCAAGTAGTATAATTTAAATACTTTTTGCATTGCAACAAAAGTAGCAAAGAGAAAAGTCAAAAAGTTCTATAATTACACCAGAAAAGAGATAAAAGGATTTACAGATGAACAATAATATTTTTGAAAAACTAACACATAATATGACAGAAGCGATTGAAAGCGCTGTTTCTTTGGCACTACATAATAAAAATCAGGAAGTGACACCTATCCATTTTTTATGGGCACTTTTAACAAACTCCGATTCAGTGCTTAATCAAATGTTTAATAAAATGGGTGTCGATAAAGTAGCGATGGAGCTTGACATAAAATCTATGGCAGAGAAGCTTCCTAAATCTTCAAGTGTTACAAAAGAGAGCATTAAACTCTCTCATGAATTTGTAAGAACACTGCAAAACGGGGAAGGTTTGATGACGAAAAACGGAGATGCATATCTTGCTGTAGATACATACATCTTAGCAAACTTGCAAACTACTCCATTTTCAGAGATACTGCCAAAATATATAAATGCAATGGACTTTGCAAAAGAGCTTGAAGCAGCTCGTGGTGGTGCGAAGATTGATTCACAGACAGCAGATGAGACTTTAGAGTCTTTAAGTAAATATGGAATAGATTTAACAAAAGAGGCTGCAGAGGGTAAACTCTCTCCGGTTATTGGCCGTGATGAAGAGATATCGCGTACAATGCAGATTCTTATTCGTAAAACAAAGAATAATCCAATGCTTTTGGGTGAACCGGGCGTTGGTAAAACTGCATTGGTTGAAGGACTTGCACAGAGAATTCAGAGTGGCGATGTACCAACTTCACTGCAAAACAAACGTCTCATTGCACTTGATATGTCGGCACTGATTGCAGGTGCAAAGTACCGTGGTGAGTTTGAAGATCGTCTCAAAGCAGTTATTGATGAGGTCAAAGAAAATGGAAATATTATTTTATTTATTGATGAGATTCATACGATTGTTGGTGCGGGCGCAGCGGAAGGTTCAATGGATGCAGCAAACATTTTAAAACCTGCCTTGGCGCGTGGTGAGCTCCATACTATTGGAGCAACAACACTCAAAGAGTATAGAAAATACTTTGAAAAAGATGCAGCACTACAACGTCGTTTCTTGCCAATTAGCGTAGATGAGCCGACGGTAAATCAGTCACTGCAAATTCTTCGTGGGATTAAAGAGAGACTTGAAGCACACCATAATGTAAACATTACAGACAGTGCTTTAGTCGCTGCTGCGAAACTCTCTGACAGATATATTGCAGACAGATTTTTACCAGATAAAGCGATTGACCTTATTGATGAGGCTGCGGCTGAGCTAAAAATGCAAATAGAGTCTGAGCCAAATGAACTGAGTGCTGCAAAACGTAAACTCTCAGAGCTTATGGTAGAAAAAGAGGCACTTAAAATGGAGAAAACTCCATCGAATGAAAAACGCCTTGAAGAGATAGAAAAAGAGCTTGCAGATGTTGAAGAGAAAGTGCGAAAGTTAGAGTCTCAGTTTAAAACAGAAAAAGAGGTCTTTGAAAAAATTTCTACTATTAAAGTAGAAATAGAATCAAAACGTCGTGAAGCAGAGCTTGCAAAAGCACAGTCTGAGTTTAATCGTGCTGCAGAGATTGAGTATGGTGAGATTCCAAAACTGCTTGAAGAAGAGAATGCACTTAATGAGCAGTGGGCAAGAATGCAAGAAGCAGGAGCTCTGCTTAAAAACTCTGTTGATGAAGAGGCAATCGCTTCTATTGTCAGCAGATGGACAGGTATTGCTGTAAACAAAATGCTCCAAAGCGAAAAAGATAAAATCTTAAATGTGGAAGAGGAGTTAAATAAAACTGTCATCGGTCAAGCGAGAGCAACGCATGCCGTATCACGTGCTATTAAGCGTAACAAAGCGGGTTTGAGTGATAAAAACAGACCGATTGGAAGTTTTTTATTCTTAGGACCTACCGGTGTTGGTAAAACACAGACTGCTAAAACTTTAGCGAAGTTTTTGTTTGATTCTGAAGATGCGATGATTCGTATAGACATGAGTGAGTACATGGAGAAACATGCAGTCTCTCGCTTAGTTGGTGCGGCACCTGGATATGTTGGCTATGAAGAGGGTGGACAGCTTACAGAAGCTGTGCGAAGAAAACCGTACAGTGTAATTTTGTTTGATGAGGTCGAAAAAGCACATCCTGATGTGTTTAACATTCTCTTACAAGTACTTGATGACGGTCGTTTGACTGATAACAAAGGGGTAACGGTAGATTTTACAAATACCATTATCATCTTAACATCAAATATTGCAAGTGATAAGATTATTAATCATCCGCAAAGCAAGGAACTCGATGACATGGTAATGGCTGAGTTGAAACAGGCCTTTAAACCGGAGTTCTTAAACAGACTTGATGACGTGGTTATCTTTAATGCACTTGGTCAAGATCAGATTAAAGATATTGTAGATATTTTCTTTAACGACATCAAAAATAAAGTTAAGGAGCGTGATATTGAACTTGTTCTCTCTGAAGAGGCAAAAACATATATTGCAGAGGCTGGTTTTGATCCTGTGTATGGAGCACGTCCGCTTAAGCGAGCACTCTATGAAATCGTTGAGGACCGCTTGGCTGACCTTATTTTAGAAGGAAAAGTTACAGAAGGTTCTCGTGTAGAGTTTACTGTGCAAAACGGTGAAGTAGAGGTTAAGGTTTCTTAAAACCTTAACCACACTTTAAGCAAAGTTTTTGTACACTTCCGGACTTAAATTAAATAAGGATATGTCAAATGAAAAGAACATACCAACCACATAACACACCAAGAAAAAGAACACACGGTTTCAGAGCTAGAATGGCTACTGCAAATGGTCGTAATGTTTTAAATCGTCGTCGTGCTAAAGGTCGTAAAAAATTGTCAGTATAGGCGGATTTGATGTAGTTAAAACTCATAAAGAGTTTAACTATATCTACAAAAAAGGAAAAAATCAACACGCAAATAGTGTGGTGCTTTTTTACCTTCCTCAAAATGGAATACGAAAAGTTGGCTTTACAGCAACCAAAAAAGTTGGAAATGCTGTAAAACGCAACCGTGCAAAACGTAGAATGCGTGCAATGTTTCTTGAGTATTCCAACTCACTTAAAGATGGTTCTTATATTTTTGTTGCAAAAATAGGACTCTTTGAATCTTCACATGAAAACTTCAAAAATGATTTTAAAAAAATTCTTACACGTACTCAAACAATTACTGCTTAAGCTTTTATGGCTTTATCAGAAGTTTTTTACACTTATAGGCTTCGGGTCGTGTAGATATTACCCAAGCTGTAGCGAGTATGCACGACTAAATTTCGAAAATAATTCAATTTCAAGTGCTTTTTACCACTCTTTTACTAGAATACTACGTTGTAATCAATTTTTTGAAGGTGGTATTGAATATCCACTCTTGGATAAGCTTTGTCAAAAGCCCGCAAAACTCGATGTTGATTCTATAAAATATTGGTTGGTTCCCAATAAAAAAAACCGTTATTACATTATAAAAAATTTTTCATATAAAGGGTAGTTTGTGTTAGACAAAATGTCACCAAATCAAAGATTAATAGTTGCAGTACTATTATCTGTAATTTTTTTCGTAGGATATACTGCAATTTTTCCACCGGCTGAGCAAGATGTAGCAAAAGAAAATACAAAGACAGAAGCAAAACAGGACAAACAACAAACAGTGAGCAAAACAGCTCAAGCAGTTGTTGGTCATGAGATTGCTGCTGAGGAAAAAGTATCACACAGTACTTCAAGTAATATAGTGACTGTTAAAAATGATAAGTTTATTTTGAAAATAGACACATTAGGTCGTATAGCATCAAAAGAGTTGTTGGAAGATAAATTTAGAAATGCAGATAATCTGCACGCACAGGTTATTCCAGCAACGGGTATAAAGCCTCTTTATGTAAGATTCGCAGATGATGCAATCAACAATGAAGCGATTAAAACACCATACAGCGCTGATGTTAGTGAAGTTACAGTAAAAGAGAAACCTGTTACAGTAACACTGACACAAAAACTGCCAGAATTAACTGTTACAAAAGTACTGACATTTTATGCAGACGGACACTATGATGCAAAAATTTCTACATCAAAAGATGTACGTCACTATGTATATCTGGGTGATCGTCCACAGGTTTCAAAGAAACTTATGGCTGTGGCTGGAGTGTTAATCTATACAGGTGATGATGTTGCACATATTATTGAAGATGGCGATGCTGAAGGAAGAAAAGTCTTTCAAGATGTGAAGCTAGCATCTTCATTTGATCAGTACACTGCTATTATTCTTTACGGTTTCAAAAAAGATACAAATATTATTGTAGAACGCGGAAAAGATGACAATCCTGTTGTCTATTTTAATGCAACTCAAAATGAGTCTATTCATGGATATATAGGCCCAAAAGAGCATAAAGTTCTTCATGCAATTGATCCAGTTCTTACAAATGCAATAGAATATGGTTGGTTTACATTTGCTGCAAAACCACTCTTTGCAGTTCTCTCTTGGTTACACGGAATCTTTGGAAACTGGGGTTGGGCGATTATTGCACTGACATTTATCATTAGAGCGATTTTATATCCTTTAACATACAAAGGTATGGTCTCTATGCAGAAGATGAAAATTCTTGCGCCGAAGCTTAAAGAGTTAAAAGAGAAATATAAAAAAGATCCACAAAAACTTAATGCAATGACGATGGAAATGTACAAAAAGAATGGTGCAAACCCACTAGGCGGATGTTTGCCGATGGTATTACAAATTCCTGTTTTCTTTGCACTTTACCGTACACTTTTAAATGCGGTTGAGCTCCAAGGTGCACCATGGTTACTATGGATAAATGATCTTTCACGTATGGACCCATACTATGTACTTCCGATTTTAATGGGTGCATCTATGTTTATTCAGCAACGCATGACACCGAACAACTTTACAGATCCTATGCAGGAAAAAGTATTTAAATATCTTCCTGTTATCTTTACATTTTTCTTTGTAACATTCCCATCTGGTCTGGTACTGTACTGGTTTACAAATAACCTTTTCTCAATTGCACAGCAATATATGGTCAATCAGCAGTTTTCTAATGCGAAAGATGCACAAGTTGCTATAGAGAAAAAAAGCGAGCAATAGTTATGATTAAAATAGAAGCTGTAACACTTGAACAGGCATACAAAGATGCAGCAGCTACTTTAAAGTGTTCTGTTACAGAGATTGCTGTTGAAGTCGTTCAGGCTCCTAACAGTGGTTTTTTGGGATTTTTTAAAAAGCCGGCGATTATTGTTGCAACTATAGATAATGTAAAAAGTCTGAAAAATGAAAAAGAGCCAGAGCCTGTGGTAGAGAAAAAGAGAGAAGAAGAACCAAGTCAGACCTTTTTAAATGACACTATTATGCCGGCTTCATTTGTCAGTGATCAGGATGAAGAAGATCTTGAAGAAGATTTGGCAAGTGGTTTGGATTATACTGCTGATTATGATGATGCTTTTGATGAAGGAAATCTTGAAAATATAGCAGAATCTGATATTAACATTGCTGCTGTAGCACTTGAAGTACAAAAGGACATCAATACACTTTTTAAATTTATTTGTTTTGAAATAGATACAATAGAAGTGAGTGCTTATGGCAGCGACACACTCCTTATAGAGTTTAAAGGTGAAGATGCAGCACTGCTCATAGGCAAAGAGGGCTATAGATATAAAGCACTCTCCTATATGCTCTTTAACTGGATAAATACAAAATACAATGTACAGCTTCGTTTAGAGATTGCAGAATTTTTGAAGAATCAAGAGGAGTCTGTAGGGCGTTATCTTGTAGGTGTCTATGGAAATATCGATAGAGACGGGCGTGCGCAGACAAAGATACTTGACGGTGTTTTAGTCCAAATCGCACTTAAAGAGCTGCGTGAGCGTTATCCTGAAAAATATGTTGTCATTCGCTCTACACGGGATGGGCTCAAATATATTCTGGTAAATGATTACCACACAAACTAATCATGGAAACTGATACAATAGTAGCCGTTGCCACCGCAAATGGCATCGGCTCTATAGCAATTATAAGACTCAGTGGTGATGATGCGCTCGCTATCGCAAAAAAACTCTCCAAAAAAGAAAACTTCCAAAATAGACATGCAACATTGTCAAATATTTATAATGCACAGAGTGAGCTCATTGATGAGTCCATTGTTATCTATTTTCAAGGACCGCATTCGTTTACAGCAGAAGATGTTGTTGAGATTCAGTGCCATGGTGGTTACATAGTAGCGCAAAGCATACTCAAAGCGGCTCTTCATGCAGGAGCACGGCTTGCCAATGCCGGAGAGTTCTCCAAACGTGCATTCTTTAACGGTCGAATAGATTTGAGTGAAGCGGAAGCGATTGCCCAGCTCATTGAAGCGAAGAGTGAAGATGCTGCAAAGATTTTAGCTTCTCAGATGAAAGGCGCACTTAAAGAGTTCATAGAGCAAGTGCGTGACGAAATCATACATATTCTTGCCTATTCGGAAGTGACAATTGATTATGCGGAAGAGGATCTGCCGACTGATTTGGTGGAGCAGATCCAAGAGAAGCTTAACAGGCTTTATAACTTGCTGCAAAAGACATTGATGGCTTCAGAGTCACGTGCCGGTTTGATGCAAGGCTTTCGTGTTGCCATTGTAGGCAAACCTAATGTTGGGAAAAGTTCTCTGCTCAATGCTCTGCTGAATTATAATCGTGCCATTGTAAGTGAGATTGCCGGAACAACACGTGATACGATTGAAGAGCAGGTGAAAATTGGTACGCATCTCATTCGCATCGTAGATACGGCAGGGATACGTGAGGCGGATGATGAGATAGAACGCATAGGAATTGAGCGTAGTTTAGAAGCGATAAAGCAGAGTGATATTGTCATAGCACTTTTTGACGGCTCACGCGAAGCAGATGATGAAGACAGAAAAATTTTAGAACTTTTAAAGTCTCACGCAGCGGAGAAATCAAAGATAATCATTAAAAATAAAGTTGATTTAGAACAAAAATTTAGCCTTGAAGATATTGAATTTGATTTGGAATTAAACTCCAAAGAGAATGTCTCTTCCCTTGTCACAAAATTGCAGGAGATTATGGACAGAAGTAATCTGAGTGATGAGATTATGCTCATCTCTGAGCGCCAGATATCTGCTGTCAAAGCAACAATGCAAAATATTGAAGAAGCCTATGAACCGTTAGAGAGCCAAGAACTTGAGATATTTTCATTTCACCTCAATGATGCGGTCAAAGAAATGGCAAGCATTACAAGACCGTTTGAAAATGATGAGATGCTTGACAAGATGTTCGGCTCTTTTTGTTTAGGAAAATAGTTGAAATATCTTGCAATTGATTTAGGTTTAAAAAGAATAGGGATTGCTTACTCTGCCCATAAAGATATAGTCACACCACTTTCTGCTGTAATAAGAAAAAATAGAAATCAGGCATCAGCGGAAGTAAAAAAAATCATACAAGAGTGGGAAATAGAGATTGTAGTGGTCGGTATTCCTCTCGGTGGAAGCAGTGAAGATGAGATGCGCCGCAGAATAGAGCATTTTATGAATCTGGTTGATTTTGAGGGCGAAGTTTTTTTTCAAGATGAAGCAGGAAGTTCCAAAGAGGCTGAGAGTATGATGAAAGGGGAGATGAAACAGATACGTGACGGGCGCATTGATTCTCTCTCCGCGATGATAATTTTACAAAGATATTTAGCCCGAAAGTAGGCTATTTTCCTAAAATAAAGAGATTATTACTGCTGTCAACTTCTTGCGTGAAGCGCTCTTTTAACTCTCTGTCAAATGTGAGTATAAAGATATTTGTATTTTTAAGATGAAGGTTTTGCATGGCATGGAGTAGCACATCATCAGCTACGTCTTTTCCATGTCCGCACTTTATAAATTCAAACGAATTGAGTGTTTTTCCATAATCATAGAGATTTGCTTCCCACTCTGCACGTTTAAGATAGAGTGAATCGGGATTAGCGGCTAAAAAGATATCTTTATCTTTTATATTATATGGCTCAATGACATCATTGAAAATGGATGCAATACTTGAAAAATTTTCAATATCCCAAAAAAGATAGCTTTTTTTGGCGTGAGATTTTTTCTTTTTGTTGATGAGTGTGAGTCTTTTTGTAATGTTGAAACTTGTATGAGCCGTGTCATTGATAAGAATGATGGACTCTTTGAGTTTTTTTGCATCTTCTGTTTTAAAACCTAAAATTTCACCCAGCTCTATATAGAAATCCAACTCTAAAAGCTCTTGTTCGGCAGAACCTTTTTGATACTTTTTAAGCTGCTGAAGTCTGTTGCGTGAGAAGAGCAGATGCACGCCCATCTTCTCATGGTTGGCATAGGCCTGCTTTACACGAAAGAAGATGTCTTTTGCATGTGGGCTGTCAGGAAATTCAATAGAACCCCGATATTTATATTCGATAGTAATTTTTTGTTTCCTTAGAGACATTGGAAAAACTCTGCTGCTTCCTCTTCATCATCGCTGAGTTTCTCTTTTGCATAGAGCGGATCTTCTTGCATCATCTTTTTTATTTTCTCTTGACAATGAGTAAAGAGTATCTCTTGCGCCTCTTTGTCATTAGCAATAAATCCCAAGCCACTGAACTGATACGAAGGCTCTTCTTGTTCGATGCAAAGCAGTGTCCCTGCACATTTTTCTTCTAATACTTCGATAAGCTCTCTGTAGCTGATATCAAAATCTGTTGCATGCCAGCCTATATCTTCAAGCGTACTATTGGCAAACTTGTCGACACCGTCCCCCGTTGTATCATCATACGAAGCATTGGGTGTGTTTATTTTAATGAGCTTCTGCCAATTTGAAAAGGCTTTGATAAGCACACGGTCATCATCTTCAACGATTTGGTATTTATCGCCTAAAATTTCCACGAGAGTTGGTACTTTTACCGGTTTAAGTGCAGAAGAAGTTTGCGGTGAATGTTGACCTTGATAAATAAGAATCTCTTTTTCTCCAAAAGGAGCAAAAACAATCTCTCCTTTTGTGTTGATACCAAACTCTTTTTGGGAGTTAATAGCATTTAAAAGTGCTGTTTTGCTTGTAATGATTATTTCGTTAAAAAGGTTAAACTTTTTCATAATTACCTCTAATTTTTTTCATATTATACAGAGTGTGTGATTAAATGAAAAGTTTTTCTATTTACTATAAGCTAACTCTAATAAAAGTTTTACCAAAGTTTTAGTATAATGCGACAAATTTTTTAGAGGGAAAACCTCTAAAGCTCAAGGAAATGAAATGGCATTAAATGTTTACTATGACAAAGACACAAGTTTAGACCTAATCAGAAGCAAAAAAGTTGCAATGATTGGTTTTGGTTCACAAGGACACGCTCACGCTGAGAATTTAAGAGACAGTGGTGTTGAAGTATGTGTTGGTCTTCGTAAAGATGGATCATCTTGGGCTAAAGCAGAAGCAAAAGGTTTTGAAGTATTAACAGTTGCAGAAGCTACAGCAAAATCAGACTTAGTGATGATTCTTCTTCCTGATGAAAATCAAGCTGCAATTTATAAAAATGAAATCGAGCCAAACTTAAATGCTGGTGACACTATTGCATTTGGTCATGGTTTCAACATTCATTACAGCAGCATTATTCCAGCTTCAGACATTAATGTTACTATGATTGCTCCAAAAGCTCCTGGGCATACTGTTCGTTCTGAGTTTGTTCGTGGTGGTGGTATTCCTGACCTTATCGCTGTTGGGAACAATCCTTCAGGAAATACAAAAGAGTTAGCACTCTCTTACGCATCTGCAATTGGTGGCGGTCGTACTGCAATCATCGAGACAACTTTCAAAGATGAAACTGAAACTGACCTTTTTGGTGAGCAAGCAGTTCTTTGTGGTGGTGTAACTTCTTTAGTTCAAGCTGGTTTTGAAACATTAACTGAAGCTGGTTATGCTCCAGAGATGGCATATTTCGAATGTCTTCACGAACTTAAATTAATTGTTGATTTAATGTTTGAAGGTGGAATTGCTGATATGAGATACTCAATCTCAAATACTGCTGAGTATGGTGACTATGTTTCTGGTAAACGTGTTATCAACGACGAGTCAAAAGCTGCTATGAAAGAGATCTTAAAAGAGATTCAAGATGGTAGATTTGCAAAAGACTTCATCCTTGAAGGTCAAGCGGGTTATCCTCGTATGAATGCTGAACGAGCTAATGACAAAGTAAAACTTATTACTCAAACTGGTAATAAATTACGCGACATGATGCCATGGATTGGTGCCAACAAAATCGTAAACACAGATAAAAACTAGTATTTTTACTTTCTAGCACTCATCTTCAAATGATGGGTGCAGTCACTTACCTTCGTAAGCTTCTTTACCCAAACATCTGAATCTAAGCACTATAAAGCAAAAATCCTATGTTTTTAACAATTGTTCCTTCCTAAAAACATCCAAATCTAATACCCATTAAGCAAAAATCTAATAGTTTTTCAATACTATATGATAATTCATTCAAAAAGAGAAACATGGCAAAACGTATTTTTGTAACGGCTACCAATACTGATGTCGGTAAGACCTATGTAACTACACTTTTGATGAAAGCGTTCACACAAAAGGGGTATAAAGTCGGTGTGATAAAACCTGTGGAGACAGGAGTGAAAGAGGGTATTTACCCTGATGGGGATCTGCTTTTAGGACTTTTAAAACAGCTCAATCCACTTGCCTGGTCTTTGGAGGTTGCAGATATCGTGCCTCTCTCTTATGAATTGCCTGCAGCCCCTTACATCGCTTCTGGTTTTGCCGCAGTTGATTACAAAAAAATCAATCATGCTATTATGCAGCAAGAGGCGTTTTGTGATATCTTGCTTATTGAGGGTGCAGGCGGTTTATATGTGCCGCTTGATGAAGATGTGATGATGATAGATTTGATTCAAAAACTTGATGCTGCGGCTCTGCTTGTGACACATTGTAATCTTGGCTGCATTAATGATACTCTGCTCTCGCAAAAGGCTCTGGAAGCTAAAGGTATTGTCTATGAGACACTTTTTAACTGCAGAGAAAATGATGTCAATTTTCCTATAGTGAGTGAGCCATATCTTACAAACAGAGGTTTAAGGGTTTTAAAAAGTGCTTCGGACATTGACACACTCTGCGATGTCTTGTATAATCTCTAAATAAAATGAGCAGGAGGGCAGATGCAACATTTAATACGTACAGATGATTTTACCAAAGCAGAGATAGAAGAACTTTTAGTAGATGCAAAACGTTTTAGTGATGGCAGATTTGAGCGAATCTTGGAAGATAAAATCATTATTACGCTTTTTTTTGAAAACTCAACACGAACAAAGAGCTCTTTTGAAATTGCGGCCAAACGTCTTGGTGCTGAGATTGTGCATCTTGATGTGGCAAAAAGCTCTACAAAAAAAGGTGAAACACTTGTAGATACGGCAATGAATCTTGATGCAATGGGGCCGCATGCTATTATCGTCCGACATCAAAATTCCGGAGTGCCTCAGATTCTCTCAAACCATACAAAAGCAAGTATCTTAAATGCCGGAGATGGTGCACATGCGCATCCTTCTCAGGCTCTTTTAGATCTCTACACACTTAAAGAACATTTTGGCGATGTCAGTGGTAAAAAGATAGCCATAGTTGGTGATATTAAGAACTCCCGTGTGGCAAACTCAAACATTGAACTACTCACACGTTTTGGAATGGAAGTGATTTTAGTGGCGCCACCGCACTTTCTTCCAAAAACTTCTCTGCGAACAACACATTACCTACGTGAGATAATAGATGAAGTCGACGCCATTATGAGTCTGCGAACGCAAACAGAACGCCACTCCTCACAAAGTTATGCCTCTTTAAAAGATTATGCGAGTGACTTTTGCATCACGGAAGAGTTAGTTGGAGATCGTGACATTATACTGCTGCATCCCGGCCCGGTTCATAGAAATATTGACATTACAGATGCAATGCTCGAAGATGGACGATGCAAAGTGCTTGAGCAGGTCACTAATGGGGTAAATATCAGAATGGCAATACTCAAAAAGTTGATAGTTTAAACGGATTGATGTCTTTTCAGAGAGTAAATGCTTTAGCAAAAGAAGGCACTCCATTTTTGCTTATTAGTGATTTTAAAGCGCAGAATGTAGAAGTCTATACAAAAGATGAACTGCAAAAGAGTGATATAGAGTTCTGTATCTGTGAAGATTTTGAGTATAAAGAACATTCCCATTTTTTACAAAAAATGCCATCGGACTTTAGTGATTATAAAAAAAAATTTGATGCAGTCATTGATGAGATAAAATCAGGCAATACCTACATACTCAACCTCACGCAGCCAACATCCATAGAAACAGAGCTTTCCCTCAAAGAGATCTATGCTCTTGCAAATGCTCACTATAAACTGCGCGTGAGAGATGAGTTTGTCTGTTTCTCTCCTGAAAAATTTGTGCAGATGAAAGATAACTGCATCCATACCTTTCCTATGAAAGGGACGATTGATGCAGCAATTGTCAATGCTAAAGCGAAAATTCTCTCCAATGAAAAAGAGATGGCAGAACATATAATGATAGTTGATCTGCTGCGTAATGATCTCTCCATAGTTGCCAAAAATGTAAAAGTTGAGAAGTTTCGCTACATTCAAAAAATAAATGCAGGAGAAAAAGAGCTGCTGCAGGTCAGTTCGCATATCAGTGGGGAACTGGCAGAGAACTGGCGTGAGCATTTGGGTGATATCTTAGCCGCTTTGCTGCCTGCCGGAAGTATCAGTGGTGCACCAAAAAAGAGTACTTTAGATATAATAGAGAAAATAGAAAAGTATGAAAGGGACTTCTTTAGTGGAATTTTTGCATATTTTGACGGAGAGAGCCTCGATAGTGGGGTTATGATTCGTTTTATTGAGAAAAAGGGTGATGGATATATCTACAAGAGTGGTGGCGGCATCACTCTTGATAGTCAGGCAGAGCTTGAATATGAAGAGCTGCAGGACAAAATATACCTTCCATAAAAAAGGAAAAAACAGATGGTAAAAGAGGAACTTTTTACAAGCGGTTTTGAATTTGATACGTCAGAAACAGAACTAAGAAGCAAGTTTCAAATGGTGAATGTTGCTTTGATGCTCTCCTCTGTCGGTTTACTATATGGGATAGGCATTAATCTTGCCCACCATGAAAAGCATCATCTTATTGCTATCGAAGTTTCACTGCTTTGTATAAACATTATTTTAGCTTTGCTATTGCGTCGTAGTAAATATTCTATTACGCGTGTCTCTTTCATCGTGACACTGCAATTTACTTTTTTGTTTTTGTATCTTATTTATGTCAGTGAACCCTCCGAACTGAAACATGTCTGGATATTTACCTACCCCATCATACTGCTCTATTTTCAAGATGATAAGAGTGCTATAGTTTGGGTAATGTTTATGATTACTATGCTGCTAATTGCGCCTCTGCAGCCATTTATGCAGGTTTCGTATTCGATGTTTCAAGTCTCCTATCTCTCTTTTGTGCTTGGTATTGTGAGTGTTATTATTTATTTTTACAAAAAGAAGATGGATGAAGCAAAAGCGATGATTGAGAGACAGCAGATAATGCTCTCACGTAAAGTAAAAGAGCTGACACAAAAAGATAAAATGCTCACAATGCAGTCCAAACAGGCAGTTATGGGAGAGATGATTAGTATGATTGCGCATCAATGGAGACAACCACTTTCTACAGTAACACTTAATATCTCAAACCTGCAGGTCAAAAAACTTTTAGGCGAAGAGGTCTCCGATGAAGAGCTCGATAAAGCGCTTGAAAATATTAGTGATACTGTCATTTATCTCTCTGAAACGATTGATGATTTTCAAACCTATTTTCGTCCAGATAAAGAACTAAGCTCCATTGATATTAATGAGTTGATAACTAAAGCCATCAGTTTTGTGCAACCGAGATTAAAAAAAACAACTGTTGAGATAAAGTTTTTTCAACAACAGCGCTTGATTGTCAATACCTATGCAAATGAGGTGATTCAAGTGCTTTTAAACATTATAAATAATGCAATAGATGAACTTATTTCACGGAAAATAAAATACCCCAAAGTGACTATAAACCCAAATAATTCCATAACATTTCCCCTGCCTCTCAATTCATAAAAAACTC
>Ga0256829_1002231_pt1 | contig 14668 bp, 16 predicted proteins | sample 131447metaG_FD_185979 | JGI IMG/M metagenome (GOLD analysis project Ga0256829, IMG submission 185979) | Hydrothermal vent microbial communities from Lau Basin, Pacific Ocean - 131-447 | ecosystem: Environmental > Aquatic > Marine > Hydrothermal vents | place: Pacific Ocean: Lau Basin | collected...
TTTTTTCTTTCACTGACCCACTGGCTTCTCATAATATTCTCCTACATTTCATATCATACTTATACACGACTATACAAAAAAATAACATCTAATTTACACTCAAGGTAAAAAAATTAAATTTTCTTTAAAAATTAAATACATATAATATCCATCTCAGACATTTGTGTACAATTTTACACAAACAAGATAAAAAAAAGCTTTTAAAGTGTATAATTTCGTAACAGTGTTTAAAAAAACAGGAGTTTATTTGTCCGATTTAACGCTTATTTTACTCGCAGCAGGTGCTTCGACGCGCTTTAAAATCAATGTCAAAAAACAGTGGCTGCGCATACAGGACAAGCCTTTATGGGAGTTTGTTGCACAAAATTTTAGCAAACGATATGCTTTTGATAAAATTATCATAGCTGCACCTTATGAAGATGTTACTTTTATGGACACATTTACGGATTTTTTAGTCGTAGGAGGAGCAGATACAAGGCAGCAGTCACTCAAAAACGCTTTAACGCATGTAGCCACTCCCTATGTGCTAGTCAGCGACATAGCAAGACCGTGTATTAGCAACAAACTATTCAATGATCTTTTGCAGGCAAAAGGTCATGCCGACTGTATCGTACCGGCTATTAAAGTGCATGATACCGTGGTTTATGGCAATCAAACTATCGATCGTGAAAAAATCTTGCGTATTCAAACCCCTCAGTTGTCCAAAACCAGTGCGCTGATACAAGCCTTGCAATCAGATACGCAATATACCGATGAAAGTAGCGCTATAGCAGCTAACAAAGGCTCAAGAATTTTTATTGACGGTGATGATAAAGCACTAAAAGTGACAACAGTCGAAGATTTAAAAAAGCTTCAGTGCCTAAAAGCTCCACATAGTGTAACACTCATAGGCAACGGTTTTGACGTACATCAATTTGACACTACCGGCACCATGTATTTAGGCGGTGTTAAAATTGGCCATAATGTTGGTTTTCTTGCGCACAGCGATGGTGATGTTGCTATTCATGCGCTTATAGATGCACTTCTTGGTGCTGCTGGTCTTGGTGATATCGGAATGCTGTTTCCCGATAACGATTCAAAATATAAAGATATCGATTCAAAAATTTTACTTACACGCTCTGTTGGGAAACTGCACAGATACGGTTTCATAATCAACAATATCGACTTAACGATAATTGCACAAACTCCAAAACTTCAACACTATAAAGCCGATATGCGAAAAACGATAGCCTCCATACTGCAGATATCCCCGTCAAAAATAAATATTAAAGCTACAACTACCGAGCATTTAGGATTTATAGGGCGTAAAGAGGGTGTGGGCGTTTTAGCATCTGCATCACTTAGCTATTTAAATTGGAAAGATACATGAAAATATTAATAATTGAAAATGAAATCTATCTTGCTCAAAGCATTGCAACAAAATTAGCTGATCTAGGACATGTATGTGAGATATCAACTTCTATAAGATATGCTTTAGAGTATAAAAATTATGATGTTGTTTTATTATCAACAAATCTAAACGGCCAAGATTTTAACCATGCTATAGAAGCTTTTAAAAAAATAATTATTATTTTAATGGTTTCATATGTTAGTAACGATACCGTATCAAAACCTCTGTCTCTGGGTGCAACAGATTATATCTTAAAGCCATTCATGATTGGTGAGCTGATAAGAAAAATAGAGCATTACAGAGATTATGAAAAACTAAAGCTAAAAGTTCAATCATATGATAAATACTTAGAACACCAATTTGCCACTATTGAAAAAGAGCAGGATGTTGAAAATATTCAACTCCCTATTTTTATATCAAGCAGTTTTCAAAAGTATTCCGATTCTTTTGCTTTTAAATATGCTAAACATACAGATAATGCCCTATTTTTTATATCTCTTGCCGACTCTTATGCTCTAAAAGAGATAGCCTCTCTGCCTAACAATATACTTATCTATGCCACAGATTTTCAAGATATTAAAAAAACTGATAAAAAAGAATTTTTAGATATAATTAAAGATAAACAAATCATTGTCTGTAGCACAGACAAAATACAAGACATTGATTATCCTGTATTAAACATTAAAAATGAAACAAATATCTTTGAACAAAGCGATATTTTACAAATAGAAGAATATGTAAAATACATTATCATAAACTATCAAACAAAATTTCCAGACACAGAATTATCTAAAAAATTGGGTATCTCCAGAAAGAGCTTGTGGGAAAAAAGAAAAAGATATGGCATTGAAAAGAAAAAATAAAAGTCTGTATATAGATCAAGAAGCTGTTGCTGCTTTACAAATGCTAAAAGCCGGTTTGCTCTCTCCAGTTACGGCGCTTATGAATAAATCTGAAGTTCTTGATGTTTTACGACATTCATCTTACCATGGAACAACATGTCCGTTTCCTTTTATATTAACTCCTGCTGGAAAACGCAATACGCAAGTATTAAAAAGCAGCCAAAGGGGTGATACGCTGGATTTGATATGTGAAGGTAAACTTTTTGCGACACTAAAAGTTGATGAAATTTTTCAAATCGATCCAAAAGAGAGATTACGTCAAATTTACGGTACTTCAGACAAATCGCATCCGGGTGTAAAATCCACATATCAAAGAATAGGCAATTATGCAGTCTGTGGCGAGTACACACTAAAAGAGCCACTGCCTAATTTACATAAACAAACCATCATGCAGGCAAAAGAGCGCATAGACGCCAATAGCGTTACGGCAATTATGATGGCTGCCAATCCATTGCATCGTGCCCATGAAAGATTAATAAGACAATCTTTAGACAGCAGCAACCTTGTTGTTGTATTTTTACTAAAACCGCATTGTAGGCAAGATATCGCATATGATATAAGATATGATATGGTAAAATATTTTGCAGATAATTATTTGCCTAAAAACCAAGTTATTATAGTTCCTTTAGAGCAAAATTATATCTTTGCCGGTATTAATGAGATTATTATAGATGCGATACTGGCTAAAAATTATGGATGTACACAACTATTAATAGGTCCGAATCACGCAGGTCTTGGAATGTACTATGAGAGTAATTCAAATAAATCCATCATAGATAGCATCAAAGGCATAGATATTAAGATCTCTATTGCAAGGGAGTATGTTTATTGCGATACATGTAAAACTCTAGTCAGCACAAACACATGCCCACACGGACATCATCATCATATTTCATACCATTCAGATTCTATTTTAGAGCTTCTTAAACTTGGCATTATGCCTCCTGCGGTTTTACTGAGAAAAGAGATTTCAGCACTTATCCTATCTAAAATGTTTCCAAATAGATTTAAAAATCTTGAAAAGCTTTATTACGACCTTTTGCCGGCCAGCGGTTTGATAGAAAACCATACCGAAGAGGAATTTTACAAAGCCCTTATGAAGCTTTATCAAACAACATCTCTAACATAAAAAAGGAAATATACTCATGAATTGGTTTTTTATCACACTGGGTTACAGCGGTTTATTAACAAAAGCACCCGGCACGGTCGGTTCGTTTGTAGCGCTTCTTTTGGGAATCCCTATACTGGCTTACGGCGGTTCACAAACACTCTTTTTAGCATCTATTTTAATCACTATCATAGCTGTAAAGTCTATAAACAAATATGAACGTGCAACAAATACGCATGACGATAAACGTATCGTAATAGATGAACTTGCAGGCATGTGGATAGCACTAAGCATTGCGCCGGGTACAACAATGCCGTTAGAGTATATCGGTGATTTTAAAAATGGATTTTTACTTCAAAGTATTTTATCATTTTTACTTTTTAGATATTTTGACATAACAAAACCATCAATCATAGGAAGAATAGATAAAAAAGTAAAAGGCGGCATCGGGGTTATGGGAGATGACGTAATAGCGGGCTTTGCAGCCGGCATCTTAACTGCTGCCCTGTGGCAGCTGCTTATCGTAAAGTTTCTCTTATAATTTAACCCTTAAACATTTGTCTTGATGTAAAAAAATATCTTCAACTCTTTGTTGCCAAAGTTGTCCAAATTCTATTTTTTCATCATCTGTCGCTCTATTTTGTATAATTTTTTGCATAAGCTCCATCTGTTTTGGTGAGCCGGGAACCAGATTTGGATTATATACAACTTCTACGCTTTTATTGGTATCTAGTCTGGTTATTTTAACATCAGATGAGATATTGGCACCAAAGTCCATCAAGGAATGTCTGACAAAATTACCGGCTATCCCTTTAAAACCACTTGTTTTAGTCGCACCGGTGATCTGGGTATATACATTTGCAATGACTCCTGCTACACCCTCGTTTTCATGCTCTTTAAAAGAGATAAAAATTTGACCACGTTTTGGTACATCTTCACCAAACAGCGCATTTAAACCATTTATACAGGAGAGATATGCACCTAGTACGGTCGGGCAGCTGTGCCCTGCACTTTTTACGATATCCAGGTAACTAAATTCAACTATTCCATTTGCAAATGTGCCTAAAAATTCCGATAACTCATCTTGCAGTGTAATACTTGGCAAATCATTAAAAAAATCTGGATACTTCATAATTACATCCTTAATTTCTCTCGAACATCATCACTAGCCATTGTAATATCCCATTGGGGCTCCCATACCACATCTATATGCACAGATTTAACACCTTCTACGTCACGCATGACAGCCTCTTCAACCCATTGCACTATCATCTGATGAAGCGGACATGCTTTTGTGCTAAGAGTCATGGTCACGACTGCATTGCCTTCTTCATCACAACTAGCATCGTAAATTAAGCCAAGCTCTACAAGATTAAAACCTATCTCAGGATCTTTTACGGTTGAAACCGCTTTAAATATTTCTTCTTTTGTACACATTATTTAAACCTTATCATATATAGTAAATCTTTCAAAACAAATATACTTCCTATACTAAGTGCATAAACACCTATATGAAAAATAGTATTATCTCTTAAAAGTAAGCCGAAATACCCTACTGCTATGCCACTTGCTGAAAATATAAATTGTAGATTTGCACTTTTTTTTGGCAGCATATCGGCAAGCATTGGCACCTTTTCTTTTCCCACAAGAGGTGAAAATCTTTCATACCATACTAAAAACGGAACAATCTTATACAAATGTCCCGTAATCATAAAACCAATATATCCAAAAAATGCAATCCAACCGACAGCAAGGATCAATGATGTTGTATGTAAAAAGATAGCAAGAGTCAACGTTACTAGAGCAACAATCAAACTAACATACGCAAAAATCATGCTTTTTAAATAAATATCTTTGTCTGCCCTTACTCTTGTTTTGTAAATAACGTACATTTGACAAAAATAGAGCCCCAACGCCACAATCGTTAAAAAATATCCGGTATATTCCAGTATTTGGCTGTTTATAATTGATGAGATAACCTCAATAATAACACCGATACTGATAAACCACAAAGCATATGTGACATTTTTATCACTATAGCTATGTGAGAGCCAAAACATGGGCAATAAAATCATACTCATGCCCATAATCGTGATTCCCACATATCCAACTAAAACCAAAAACACATGCGCACGAAGCAAAGAGGTAAAATCAATGCTTATAACACCGGCAAACCCCAAGGCCATCAAAATACCAAAAATAAGCCCTAAAAGCAAAAATCCGTTTGCTATTGCAACACTAGTAATGACGAGATTGAATTTTTTGACTTTTCTTATCGTCATAAAAGTTTCAAAGATGAAAATTAAAAGCGCGATTAACACTACAGATCCGCCATACGGTAAAAGTGCAGGAACGAATTTAAAGCCTGCTACCATCATAACCATCCCGGCAAATAACAGCGGATATATCACATAATAAAGCTCAACAGCAAAGTGACCTACCTCAAGGACAACCGGAATCAGTTGTGCCATTGCACCAAAAATAACCATCATCACAAAGCCCAGTAAAAATAGATGAGCCCACGACAATACAGAAATATCCTGATATGTCAAATTTATGATATTAAAGCCAAAAAGCGACAATACACTAATCACAAATGCAATAACGCCTAAGATAAAATATGGTGCTATAAGCTTGAACGGCGGTGCAAACTCCTGTGAAACTGCCATAGTAGTTCCCTATCCGTGGCAATTCGTAGAATTAAAATCCGTCTTACTCTCTGAGCTATCTTTTTTTGTAAACACTACTTTAGCTCTTCCGTCATCAAGGTCTGTAACTTCATAATTAAAATCATGTTCAATTTTTGGAAAAAGACCGGCGGGAGCTTTATGATTGATCATAACTAAGCTTGATTTTTCATCTAACAACTGTAGCCCGACCATCGCATTTACCATAGGATCCGGTGGACCGCACTTGCTAGTATCAAAATAATACACCGAACAACCATCTTTTATACTTTTGAAAAAATCAACGGTCGCACCCTCTACCTCAATCTTTTCAGCTTCATTTGGAATTATACTCATAACAACCTCCTAAGTTTTCCCATATTTTAGGAGGTTTTTTCATTTGTGTCATTGATACATGTCAAGTTTTATATTCCCTCAATAATCATAGCATCGGCAACGCGCTTAAACCCAGCTATATTAGCACCATCAACATAATTGTTTTCAACGCCATAATCTTTTGCTGTCAGTGCGACACGCTTACATATTTGCTCCATTGTCTCTTTTAACTTAGTATCAACCCGTTCAAAACCCCATTTTTGCATAGAAGCATTTTGACTCATCTCAAATTCACTAACTGCCACCCCTCCTGCATTAGCAGCTTTTGCAGGTGCAAAACAGATACCGTGCTGCAAAAACAGCGCTGTTGCTTCCGGAGTGGATGGCATGTTTGCGCCTTCGCTCACGGAAATACAGCCGTTTGATATAAGGCTTTGTGCATCAATTTCAGTCAATTCATTTTGAGTTGCACAGGGAAAAGCCGCATAACAAGGTATGCTCCATACCGAATGCGCACCATCTTCGTACTCACCAACAGGTGTATATTCTGCCTCATTGTGCGTGTCTATATACTCTTTTAAGGATCCTCTTCTGTCTATCTTGATGCTTTTTAACAGCTCTATATCTATACCTCTACTATCATAAACACTCCCCTGTGAATCTGAACAAGTTACAACAATAGCGCCGATTTGAAGTAGTTTTTCTATCGTATGGATAGCAACATTTCCTGCACCGCTGACAGTGCATATCTTACCATTTAATGGATCCTTTTTCTCATACGCGAGCATAGCTTCGGTAAAATACACAACGCCGTATCCCGTGGCCTCCGGTCTCATAAAAGAACCTCCAAAAGTATAAGGTTTACCCGTCAGTACACCTTCATAAGATGATGTTATCTTTTTATATTGTCCAAAAAGGTAACCTATCTCACGCGTGCCTACGCCTATATCACCTGCGGGAACATCTATGCGCGGACCTATATATTTATGCAGTTCAGTCATAAAAGCGGTACAAAATTTCATGATTTCAAAATCACTTTTTCCTTTCGGATCAAAATCACTCCCACCTTTTCCTCCGCCTATAGGAAGTCCGGTTAGTGAATTTTTAAAAATCTGCTCAAAACCTAAAAACTTCAACACACCCTCAGTGACGCTTGGATGAAACCTCAAGCCTCCTTTGTATGGACCAAGCGTGTTATTAAATTGCACCCTGTAGCCTGTATTTACCCGTATATGGTTATTGTCATCTAGCCATGTTACTTTAAATTTTATGATCCTGTCAGGAATAACTAACCGCTCTAATATAGCATACTCTTTATATCTGCTGTCAGATTCAAGCAAAGGAGCAATAGATAAAATAACCTCCTCCATCGCCTGATAAAATATCTTTTCTTCAGCACAGTTTACATCTTCAAAACTTTTAATTTCACTTTTTAGACCATCTGTCATCTTTTACCTTTATTGAATACTTTATGCTATTATTATAGCAAATTTTTAAAGGCAAACAATAATGACAAATAACGGCTCTATAGAAACTGCGTTGCGCGGTGAATATGATTTTACAATAAAAGATATATTCAAAGAAGCTTGGATGCTCGTTAAAGGCTCCAAACTGATTTTTAATATCTCTTTGCTACTTTATATCCTCATAGCTATGGTGCTGCAAAAACTAATATCATTAGCGATAAATCCACAGATATATTATGCATCACACGATATCATAAAAGCCATATTAGCCGATGAGACGCAATCCTTACTCTCTTTACCTATAATCGCACCTGTTACCGCCGGTATAGTCATGCTTGGAGTAAAACGCTCAGCATTAAAAAAAATAACAATTTTATCTATTTTCAATTATTACACGATTACTTGGTCTTTGGTTTTTGCATCAATCCTTGTTGCTTTAGCGACTTTTGCGGGATTTATATTTTTTATTCTTCCGGGAATCTATCTTGCAGTTGCGTTTAGTTTTACAACACCGCTGATAGTAGATAAGCAACTTGGCGTTTTAAAAGCCATGAAAATATCACTTCTTGCAGTTTCTCAAAAATGGTTTAAATTCTTTGCTATTTACGCATCTTTAGTCATTTTAGTTCTTTTATCCATTACGCTTACGCTTGGCATAACACTTATCTGGTTATTGCCGTTTATTTTTATAGTAAACGGTATCTTATACAAAAGAGCTTTTGGATACAGTAACCCCCAAAATATTGAAAATGATGAATAAAAATTATCATTTAATATAATTTAAATGATAAAAGTGATATATTGATTAGTGCAATTATCACTTTACGAGGTATTTGGTGAAAGAAAAATTCTTTAAATTAAAAATTTTTGTTATTTTTACCGTTTTGACGGTAGTGCTTTTTTCTTTAGCATTTTATATACTAAATATCAAATATAAACAATTAACAAAAAATTCCACACTTCTTTACTCTGCAAAGATGATTACCTCAATCAGCAGTTTGTTACAATCCATGCAGCTGGAGCGTGGTCTTAGTAGTGGGTATATCATCATGAAAGATGGAATCAAATATAAAACAAGGCTACTAAAACAACAAAAAATAACCGATAAAGATTATAAAAACTTTCTATCTTTAATAACTTATAAAAAAGAGATATACAAGTTTATTCAGATAAATAATATTAAAAAAATAGCTAATATAAAACAGCAAATGAAAAAGATAAATTTAATAAGAAAAAAAGTTTTTTCTCACTCCATTAGCTTTACACATGAATTTAATTATTACACATTAATAAATACTAATTTATTGGATATTTTAAGAAATCTTACAATGACCGACAATGAACATAATGATTCTAATACTGTAATTTATGATATACAAGCTTTAAAAGAGATATCAGGAAAGGGTAGAGCATATATATACAACTATATCTTATCTCATAGTTTTACCAACAATATTACAGCAATAACAAACAAGCTTATGCAAAAAGAATCAATGTATCGACAAGATTTTTTTATCGACACCAACACAAAATGTATGACGGTATTTAGTCATACTGTAAATAAAAAACTTCAACAAAAAATTAATACAATCACACTCAATATCTCTAAAAATAAACAAACTCACTGTAGTGCAAATTTATGGTTTAAATTAGACACCAAACTAATCAATCAATACAAAACCGTATCATCAATAATTTTAAATGCTCATTTAGCGACAATTAAAAATATTTATAATAATGCAAAAATCACCCTGATAGCAATAATAATCATACTGTTTCTTTCAACTATTTTGATATTAATTTTGCTCTATTTTTTATATGTTTTAATGAAAAATGAGGAGAAAAACAAAATTGAACTCAAGATACTTTCTTATATGTTTGAGTCAAACGAAGCTATGATAATCACAAATGCAAAAGGAGATATTTTACGAGTAAATCATGCGTTTACAAAAATTAACGGATATACGCAAGATGAGGCTTTTAATAAAAATCCAAGGATACTAAAATCAAACAAGCATTCAAAAGCATTTTATAAAAAAATGTGGAACAGTTTAATAACCAAAGGATTCTGGAAGGGTGAAATATATAACAAAAGAAAAAATGGTGAAATATTTCCCGAACAGCTCTCAATCACCGCCATTAAAGACGATCATGGAGCTACAACTAATTATATAGCAAATTTTATAGATATTTCTGAATTAAAACGGGCAAAAGACGATGCTACCTATCAAGCTTATCATGACTTTTTAACCAAGTTGCCAAACAGAAAATTTATGTTAAAAAAATTAGCGGATGAATTTCAAAAAGCCAAAAAATTCGGCTTTACTCATGCTTTTTTATTTATCGATTTAGACGGTTTTAAAAAAGTTAATGATACTTTCGGTCATGAAATAGGAGATAAACTGCTTATTCAAGTCTCACGCAGATTAAAACAAAGCATCAGAGAAGATGATTTCGCAGCTAGGCTGGGTGGGGATGAGTTTGCCGTTATCTTATTAAATTTAGATCAACAAAATGCACGAAATCATATACAAGCCATAGCAACAAAAATTATAAAAAAGATATCAAAAATCTTCCAAATACACAATAACTCTATACAAATCGGTGCGAGCATAGGCATAGAAATTTTTCCAAACAATTTAGATAACATAGACCTTGTTATCAATAATGCCGACACAGCCATGTACAAAGCAAAGAAAAATGGAAAAAATCAATCTGTTTTTTATACACAAATTTCTAAAAAGAATTAGAAATATTTATTGTTTAATACTAAGAAGCGTATTCATCATTTTTTCTATTGTAGTAATTACCTTTGCTGCAGCTGCGTAAGCAGTTTGGTATTTTAAAAGATTGGTCATTTGCTGATCCGTGTTTACGCCTGAAATAGATTGATACTGTTGTTGCACTGCATTATATTTTGCATCTACTGCTGTACTGTTAGATATCGCTAGATTGGCCAATGCTCCTACGCCTGTTGCGATATTTGCAAACATACCCCCTACTGTATAATTGTAAATGGTACCGTTAATATTGTAATTGTTTTTTTCAAATTGCATCTGAACCATATTAGATGCTGTTTGATTGTTGCCGCTTACTGGGGTTGTGTTGGCGGAGATAAGAGACGCATTATTTTGTAAAGCAGATGACAAGGCGATATTTGAAGCATCTGATCCGTCTAAAAATCTATGCATGCCCATAGCTCCTGCAAAATTAGTACCTGAATTTAAATCAGTATTGTTAGTTAAATTGTCTTTAATGGCAAAACTGTATCCCTGTGCCGCAAACGATGAGTTTTTAAAACTTATAGAAAATGAAGCATTTGGCGGTGTCGAGTTATATCCAGTCGTTAAAAAATTATTTATATTATCATTTGCATTATTGTCGTGATTATCATCGATAGATGCTTGTATCTGCGTGGCAATAGAATCCGAACCACCGTCAAGCGTAGTGTTTGCATCAATAGTAATCGCTCTTGACGCAACGGCATCTCCTGCTTGGTTGTATAAAATTATATTAAAACTGCCCTGTTTTATATTTAAACCGGACTGAACCAGCGGTACGGCTGAATCTATATTCAAATTATTTGACTGCATAGATGTTGTGGGGCTTTGTGCATACAAATTGTTAGTTTGTTCAATCATGCCTGCTGCAAAGGCGTTTAGTTTGCTTATTATATCAGGTATCACACCGTCAGTCGGTGTTGCGTTAGTTGGACTTAAAACTGCGCCCCGCAAGTGTAACAGCGCACCGACTTCTCCATTTTGAATATTTTTTGAAACGGGTATCTTAAGCCCATCTTGACGCTGATAATAGATATCATACATACCGTTTGCATTGGTTGAATTATCTATACCGAGCGGATGAAAGCTACCGCCGTCAACGATATTAAATCCTCCGATATTAATCGTTATATTGCCGCCCTGTGTTGCAATCTTGCTGCTTACCGGCGTATTGCCGTTGATTTGACTGCTCATCATCTTTGTACCGATTAATTTTGATAACGACAAAGCAAGATGATCGCGCTTGTCACGTAAGGCATTTGCCTGCTGGTTTGTCCCTGCCTCGGCGACATTGATTGATTTATTTAAATTTGCTATTTGACCGGCTAATGTATTGACCTCGTCAATATTTGTTTTTAATTGCTCATTTAAACTTTTTTGTAGATTTACAACCTCGGTATGAGTTGCTTGAATCGCATTGGTTAAAGTTGTTGTTTGTGCCGCTAGTGTTGTTTTGACGGCACTAAGGCTAGGATTGTCGGATAGTGACTGCCAAGCAGAAAAATATGAATTTAAATCGGACGATATGCCGGCATTCTTACCCGTACTTGAGAGTGAAGGAAAATATGTAGATAACTGCTTTAAATTATTTTGCATCAAATCTGAATAAGACTTATCAGCCGATACAGATGAATAATTATGATACACAAACTGATTAAATACACGTGTAATATTTTCAACTTTTGTGCCGGTTCCAATTGACAAAGATGCGATAGAATTAGATGTAGATTCACCTTGAGTTACAATCTCTCTTGTATAGCCCGGAGTGCTGGCATTACTGATATTATTACCTGTTGTGGTAATGCCTATTTGCGCAGCATTTAGACCTGAATAACCGGTGTTTAGTGCACTAAAAATTGATGCCATCGCGCTATACCCTAGTCTCTAAAAAATTTGGTTTTTTAGAGGTAACTTTTTTATAACCATCCATTTCTGTTGGAACCAAACTCTCAAGAAGTGAATTGTAAAACGAACTGACCGTTAGAACAAGTTTAGCGTACTGTTGATTAACTTTATGCAAAAGGGCTAGATTATTTTTTAATGTATTTAGCCTATCTTGCTCATCTTGACTTAGTAATTCTGACAAATCTTTATCGGGAAAATTTTGGATAAGCTTCATAATTTCATGGTCTATCATACTTTTTTTAGATTCAAAACTATTAATTTTTTCATCTTTTAATGCAATTCTGGCAAATTGACTATCTTGCCTGGCTTCTTTGATATCCTGGATGTCAGACTCGGTTATATCAATTAGATCTTGTAAATCCTTCGCAGCGCATTGCAGATGATGTGATAACATAATAAACCCCTTTTTACAATAAACTATCAGCCACCCTTGCAGCTAATGCTTTAATATCTATCTTATAGCTTCCCGATGATATCGACTGTTTTAAAGCATCGGTCTTACTTAAAGCCGCTGCTTTGTTGGTATCATCCATTTTAGTTTCCGTTTTCTTTGTATCTTTATTGTCGTTTTGATAATTGTTAAAAACACCTAAATTATTTACTTTTGAAACCATTGTATATCCTTTTGTATGCGCTTTGACAATACATCATAGTGATATATACATATCGACAAAATAAAAAAATACTAAAGAATAGTTTTACTTTTTGCTCAAGTAATTGTATAGCATTTGTGAAATGCCAAAACTTCCTGCACTTGCTTTTGCAATTTCACTTCTATACATGGATTGATATATCCGATCACCCGGTTTATTTTTATCTGCAAATATGTTTTTATCACCTTTCATGGAGGTATCTAAAATAATTTGCAAAATCAAAGCTTCAAACGAATTTGTTTGTTTACGTAACTGCTTATCATTTTGAACATGCGCAACAGACGGAATTTTACCCAAACTGTTTGTAACCAAACTACCGTTTATAAGTGGGGAACTAATCATAATTTCAATCTCCTAAATAACTTGTAATTGTGCGGAAATTGCACCCGCACTTTTCATAGCTTCTAATATAGAAATAGTATCTTTAGGCGTTGCTCCAAGCTTTTGCAGGGCTCTTACAACATTTGCCACAGTTGTAGTACCACGCTTAGTATAAACTTCGTCCTGGTTTAAACCAAGTGCCAAATTTTTATCTACTCCCATGCCTCCTGAAGGCACTGTCACACGATTTTGCTCATGGATTTTAATCGTAATAGAACCTTGAGTAATTACAACCGGCATAACCTCTATCCCAACACCAGCAACAATAGTTCCAGTTCTTTCGTTAATAATAATTTTACTGTTTGGTTTATAATCTGTATTTGTATTTTCAACATCTGCTAGAAATTCAACCATACTAAGTTTTTTTGGACACTTTAGCCGTATGGTTCGTGAATCAATAGCAACGGCCACCTGAGATTTAAATCTATTATTTAAAATATTTTGAACATTTATGGCATTTTGAAAATTAGATTCTTTTAGCGACAATGTTGCATATCTTTTATGGTACAGATCAAAATTAACACCTTTTTCAACCAGTCCTCCGCCATAAACTATGCCCGTCGTCGGATCAGATTTTGTTTGGGTATTTCCTTGACTAACACCTCCTATACTTACCGGTCCTTGAGCCAAAGCATATATCTGACCGTCAACACCTTTTAACGGCGTCATAAGCAAAGTTCCTCCTTGCAGCGATTTTGCATCACCTATAGAAGAGACCGTTACATTTAATTTATCGCCAGAGCGGGCAAAAGGACCTAAATTGGCAGTAACTACAACTGCTGCAACATTTTTTGAAACTATCGTTGCAGGGTTTAGATCAATATTCATGGCCTTTAACATATTTGCCAAAGATTGTAGTGTAAAAGTCGAAGTGATGCCATCGCCTGTTTTATGCAGACCAACAACCAATGAATAACCTATAAGCTGATTATTTCGAACACCGATAACGGATGAAATATTTTTTATTTGTATCGCATGCAAAACCAATGCATTAAAAAGTATAAAATATATTATTCTCACTCAACAATCCTTTATTAAGTCTATTAAGCAAATATTATTCCATATATGTCAATGTCGTCTT
>Ga0256829_1002232_pt1 | contig 14659 bp, 8 predicted proteins | sample 131447metaG_FD_185979 | JGI IMG/M metagenome (GOLD analysis project Ga0256829, IMG submission 185979) | Hydrothermal vent microbial communities from Lau Basin, Pacific Ocean - 131-447 | ecosystem: Environmental > Aquatic > Marine > Hydrothermal vents | place: Pacific Ocean: Lau Basin | collected...
TCACAAACAGTATATTGAGGGTCTACCAGACATCTCTGATATGCATGATTCAAACTAAAGGACACACATGAAATTTAAGAAATTTATGGAAGCTATTTATATCATCCAAGCAGAACTACCCTCAGATGTAGAATTACCATCTAAAGAATGGTTTAAATCTAACATCAATAAAAAAGACAGAGAAGACTACTTAGCCTCTGCAATCGAAGAACTAGCTTTATTCAAACTTACAGAAAAACTAAGTGGTAACGACAATGACGCAGACGGAGAACCTGAATCAGAAGGCTCTACAGAAGCTACTAACGAAGACACCCCAACAGGTATCGACGCAACATTAGCTGAACGAGGGGCTAACTACGGTAAATTTACTACCCATGCAAAGCTGTCTCAGACATTACAGACAGCATTCGAACAGCATGTACGTATGTACGGACAACCTGAAAAGTACACAGATTCAATGAACGAGGCTATCCAGCTAATTATGCATAAGCTTGCTCGTATAGCTAACGGAGATCCAACATACGTTGATAACTATGTTGATATTAGTGGATATGCTACTCTTATAGTCAAAGAACTCAACGGTGAACCCATCTAATGGATTACCTATCTACCAACTTCATATTATATTTAGGACGTTGGCTCCTATCAGCTTTCGTCATGATGGTACCTTTGTATACACTAGTTAAGTATAGTTGCTGTAAAGGCAAATACGAAGAGTACATCCACTTAGTTCTAGTGCAAATATTCGGTGCATTCATATTTTATAATTTAGATAAATGGATATTTTCGTGAAGTGGAAACCTGATACCCATATACAAGCATTTGGTAAATCCCAGCATGCAGGACAGACAGGCACAGTAGTAGCAGATCAAGGCCAATACGTCATGGTACTAGCCGACGACCCTACTTATACACATGCAGCACGCAATTCAATCGTACCGAAGGACTCACCTAATCGCTACTTTTGGGTTGACACGCTGCTACTAAAGGAAATAAAACAATGAACATAAATCCAATCAAGCAAATCTACCGCTTCAACAAGGAAGCAGGCTTACTAGGCAAAGGCTACGATGACAGGCGTGAATCAGCATACCCTATCGAGGAAATGCTAGAGACCTTCGTGGATAGTGAAGGAAAATTAAGCGAATTAGAAAGCGACACACCGTCCGAGTTAAACGACGCACTAACCTCACTGACACCGAAAGAAGCCTCTAGGCTAATCACAGCATCACTAGCACAACCAAACAAACCTTCTGAGGTTGAACTATTAGATAAACACATAGATTCTATTGTATTCAATTTTGGCTCTATTTTCAAATTAGGTCTCACATCCCAACAAGCTATGAGAGCACTGGAAGTAGTTATGAACGCTAACATGAAGAAACTGAAAATGGGACAGGACTCTGAAGGTAAGCAAATGAAACCAACTGATTTTGTAGGCCCAGAGGAGCAACTACAGCGCATCTTTGATGAGCGTCAGTAATGACTCTCTCCCAGCTGCTACAAACGCTTCAATCACTGGAAGCACTCAAAGGTTCAGGCGGCAAACAATACACCCAAATAACTAAACTGCTAGGGTCTGAAGCTACCGCTTACAACTGTAGTGAAGCTAGACTATTATTAGCTAAACTTAAAGGAAATTAAATGGTAGAATTAACAATAATAGCAATAGCTTTAGTATTTAACTTTATAGTGCTAAAGATAAAAATGGAAAATGGTAATTACTTAAATGCTGTAGTAGATGCATTAGTTTTTATAGTAATTGCCGCTATTATGGGAGGTACATTAGGAGGTATGGTGATAGCAGCTGTAGCTAGTGCTATATTTAGTATATACCTAATGTACTACCCAGTAGGAAAGAGGTACTACTAATGTTAGATAAACTAGCAGCACTTATACAAACCTTGTTTATAGTGGCTTTAATAGGTATAACATTAATAGTTACAGTATACTTATCCTATATTAGTATACCACTAATAATACTAGGTGTAATTGGCACACTAACTTATACATACTTTGTAAATAGGTAAGCTGTCTAAAAAACAGCCTACCAACCAAAATTAGTTAGGTTTTTAGGGTACATAAATCCACTTTCAGCCGCATCAAGAGGTGTATGTAAAACTCCACCAAAATCTGTAAATTTATTGTAAAGATTCGCATCAGTAATACTTTCTACATGTACTCCTAACGCACTTTCAATACCATACTCAGCTATAAGACTTGCGGGTCTTTCTTTTGCCATCATGTATATAGATCTTTGTATACGAGCCCAGAAAGAAGGAAACATCAGAATACCATAGTCACTTAATAACTTCATTGAACTTGGCATTTCTTCCTTATAGTCAGGAATTGCTTTTACAACTTGTGCTAAAGCATCTTTATTAGACATACCTTTATTTTCTACAAGGTACGTATAGTAAGTATACTTACTTATAGCGTCAATCATGTCGTTAAACTCAATACCTGCTTTAACAAATTCAGAGTTAGGTGATAATGTCCATTGACGTATCATACCTACTACATCTTCTTCATTTTTTATCTTCTCCATTTCCCCTAAAGCTTCATGTATACCTTCAAGCTTACCTTCCATGCCAGGAATTACTTCTATATAATCAGCTACTCTATTTAAAGTCATAGTACCATCAAACCCTACTTTAGATAAAGCTACTATACGTTTACCTATAGCGTTAGCTTCTCCTTTATTATTCATTAGCACCTTACCAAGTATTTTATCCACATCTGCTGCTAATCCATACCTAGTTTGAGAATTAGACGATACAATGTCTGAACTTAAAGAGTTAACAAATCCTAATGCGTATGCTTTATACATAAGGTTATCTTTAAGACTTTCTGAAAGTTTATCTAATTTTGCTTGAACTAATTTATTATTAGGATCACCGTATAGTTTTAACTGCAGTAAAGACATTTCTTTTTTAGTGTTTTTGTAAGTTTTTACATCATTCATAAATTCTTTAGATACTTTAGTTGTATAAGTAAGAGGAACACCCATAACTGTAAGCTGGTTAACAGACGAAGCTGTATCTTTAGCCAATTTCACAGGATTGACTATAGCCATACTTATTTTAGCTAATGATACTATACTCTTTGCAACTCTTGACATTTTTTGCCCTAATTCACTTTGAAATAGTGGTCCTTTATCATATCCAGTCAACCAATGTGATATGTCTTTTCTTACCCATGAAACCTTTTTATCAAATCCTTTAGAGGTAGACATTTTAGTTTGAATAGGCTTGTACTTAGCTTTAATTTCAGCAGGTGCTGTAGAATAGTCCATATCTTCAGGTACTTTTAAAAACCAAGGGTGATCTATAGTTTTCGATTTAATTAAATCTTTAAGGTCTTTAATTTGCTTACTACCTTCAGAAAAATCATCTATCTTCATAGTATATGCTTCTTGTGTAACTAGGTTTCTTATATTTTCTGTTTCTTTGAGGTGTATCATATTAGATGCTGATCTAACTAAGTTTTCCCCTGGTGCTGTAACTTTACCTAATTTTGCATGCTCTTCTGGTGTAAGTACTAATCTGTAAGTATCTCCAGCTTTAACCACATTACTATTAGTAACACGTACTTGTGGGTCATTGATATATCTCATAGGAACTACTAAGTCTTGTTGAGGCAATTGTACATCTACACCTGCACCTTGAGCTTGCTGTTTGTCTATAATGACCTTATACGCCACACCTAGTGCCCCATCTTTAGTAGGGTGTTTAAGTATCTTCCATCCATCTTTTGCTTCATATTGATATTTATGTCTGTCATTCCAGCTAAAGACTCTTTTACTAATTAAATCCTCATAATGTGGCGTTACTTGAATATCTTTAGTCACAACATCAGAAGTCAAATCTTTATGCATTAAATGTAAGGCCATACTATTATCTTTAATTATAGTATATAACTCGCCATGGTTTACAATAATATTTTCTATATTTTTAAAATCCGGGTCTACCCCTTTTAGTGCTTTTAATGCTAGTAGTGATTCTAGTTTGTGTATGTTAGGGCTTTTAGCATATTTATCTTCAAGGGAGTAGTATCTATGATCTAACACTTCCCCTTTAACTAACATACTTACCAAATTATCTACAAATTCGATATCCTTATCAGCAATCTCACTTTCTAATTCATTTAGTTTAACTTTAAAGTCTTTTGCAGTACCTAGAGTTGGGTTATTTTTAAATAAATACTGTAGTGGCACTAAGGATGTAATATCAGATAGTACTTTTTTACCGTCCTTAGTAAAGTCAGAGGTTAAGTGGTGTATGTTATTTAAAGTAGCGTTTGTTCGTTCTTTAGTTTCTGTATCTATTTTATGAGACATAGTAAGAACATTGGCTTTTCCATTAATAAGCTTATTTGGAGTAGCGATATATTCAGCTAATTGTTGTAAAGCGTCTGAATTATTAAAAATACCAATAGCAGCATCTCTAGCTCTAAGGTAAGAAGGATAACTATTTAACAGTTTAGCGTCTATATTACCAGCTATAACCTTCACTTTACTTTCCAAAGGATTAGTAACTAGTCGCTCACTAAGTTTATTTATATAGTTTACTTTAGAGTTTAAATAAGTGTCTGCTTTAGAAACTAACCCTTCAGGTAGTACACGGCTATAACCTAATTTGCTTTTAACAAATCCGTTATCCTCAACAGCCTTGCCTGTATTGTTTTTAAAGTCTGACGGAGATTCTTGTACATCCATAATTGAATTATTTATTGCAGCATTTATAGCAGACGATAAATCTTCAACATTAAAGTCATTATCTTTAATACGTTTTAAGGCTTTAGGATTTAGATAAACCATTACCTTAGTAAGTGCTTTTTGAATAACGTCTTTAAATTTTACTGCAAAGTCTTTATTTGCATCTCTTTTCCCTACTAGTTTGTATATAGCGTTAGCAGTGTCCTGCTCTGCACCCATGATACTAAGTAATTCTGATATTTGTGTTTTAATATTACCCTGTTTTAACGCATATTTAAGACGGTTAATCACCTTTCCTGTCTTTTCATCAATTGTACTTAAAGGTATGTCTTCATTAATTATCTTCTCTAATCTTGGGATGGCTTTCTCTAAATATCTATACTCATTAGACTTTTCTACACCTTCTTTGGATAGCCAAGCAGTAGTAAATGCATGTAAAATTTCGTGACTTGCTAATATTTGCAGTTCTTTAGTATCTACATTATCAGATAGTTCTGATTCTTTAGTATTAAGTACGATTTCCCCTCCTTTAGCATCAGGGTTAAATTCATTACTACCTTCATCATCTATTTTAACATCAGTACCCATAGTATCCCGTAAATTAAGAAATGCATTAATGATAGGAGTTTTCTTAGCACCCTCGTTGAGAGTTTCTAAATGATTTACACCTTTATTACTTTCAGGTTTATGACTATTATTAATGTAACTACTTTTTAACTCCATGATATAATTAGTATGTAAATTAATAGCACTCTCATACTTATTTATATCTTCATATAAACTTTTTAGTTCTTCCTTATCAATTTCTAAATCTTCTTTTAAATTAGATCTATCTTTAGTAGATAAAGTAGTATCTTTAAGTTGTTTATTTAAATCTTTTATACTCTGTTTAATGTCTTTTAGAGTTTTACTATCTTTAACCAGGTTCTTGTTAGATTTAGCTAATTTTAGCTCTTCTTCTGCACGGGATAGAAGTTTATTATACTCATCTTTACGGTATTCAATACCCCTAAAGGTAAACTTACTGCTATCAGACTTCTTATTAGCTTCTACTTTACTTTCACCAAACAACACACCTGGATCAGTATTAACTTCTTCCTTTAAACCTTTAAGAGAATTACCGAACTTAGTTTCATAATTATCTCTTAGAACTTTAATGTCTTTCATAGCTTTAGTATGTTCTTCAGAACCTTTATCATAGAACATATCAGCATATACTTCCATAGAACTAAGAAGAGAGTCTACTTTATTGTACCCTTCCATGTTCTCGGCCATTTTATTAGAATAGTCACTTACTACTCCATCTGCATATTTAGCATTAGTAAACTTAGCGTCAAATAGGTTTAAGTACTTACCTCCAGTGGTTACTTGGTTGTTACTATCTACCATATGGGTAGAACTAACATTAAATACTGTGAAGGCTGGTAGTTTTTCAACATTAATAACACCATTCTTTTTATCATATATATTATAGGATTTTTCTAGTTTAAATCCTACATTAGGATTAATAACAAGAGCTTTAGGATCTACACCCGGAGGAGCTATCATTAAATGTTCTTTAAACTTAACTAAATTTTTAAGCTTCTCTTTATTCTTAGATACTTCATCCTTTAGTCTGGATTGTTCGGCTATCATAGCATTGAAAGCGGGTTTATCGTGCTTTTTACTATTAACTAGTGTATCTAAGTCATTATTCACAGCCTCTAACTTTTTTTTAACTTGAGCAAGTTTATCTGCTATTTTGTTAATCTTAGTCTGGAATTGTTCAGATACTCTACCTTCATTAAATAACTTAACAGCAGCATCAAAGCTATTCTTAACTACATCGTTGTACTCCGTAAGAGCTCCATCTTTACCGAAAAAGTCCTGTTTCATTAAGCCATATATTTCAGTAGCTAACCCGTCTTTATTACTAAAAAGTTTAACTAGTGTGGTTACATCTTTATCTGTAATTCTATGTGGAACATTCTTATCTTTACTATTCCCTAATAAGTCTAATAACTGCTTATGCCCGTCGGTTAAATCTTTAGGTGTTAAACCATGAAATGCTACACCTATCTGAGCAGCTACACCTTCAGCTATCGTGTTAATAGATGATCGTTTACCTTGACCGTAAATAAGAGGGATAGCAGGAAGTTTAGCAAAATCTCTCATCTTGCCTTTATAGGCTATTTCTTTAATAATCTCTAAAGTATCTACATTAGATTGAGATATAGTAGCCGTTGTATTTCCCACTTTTTTGCCTGTAGCAAACTTGCTCTTGGGCTTAGTAATTTTACTTTTAACTTTATCTATAGCTGGTTGAATTAAATCTTTATTGATATAATCATAAATACTATCGATATTTGGGTCTTTTTCACCTTTAAGGATGCCTACCTTAGTCAATATCTCTTTAGCTTTATGAGTTCCTACTGCCTCTCCTAGCTTAAGTGTAGCACCATTAGCAGTAGCATCTGGATCGACTAAAAAATCAGTAGTTATAAATCCATCACCATCTATAGCATCCTTAATATCTTTTATAGCTAGTAATAATGATACGTTATGCATAAATGAAGGATTTTTAACTTTAGCGTCTTTGCTGTTCATGTTATAATTAATTTCATGTAACGCTGTTAGTCTATCAGCTACATTGATTTTATCGTCAGGAGATGTAAGTATGGATAGCTGTTCCATCAGATAATCTAACTTAAGTGAGGATTTCTCACCTTTAATAACCGCTACTTGGCTGGCTTCTGATAGCTTATTTTCAAAAGATTCCCTTGGAAGGGTATCTAGTAGGTATGTGATAAGGCTATCAAAAGCAGCTTTATCTTTATAAACGTTAAATGTTTTATCTTCTTTAACACCTACGCCTACAATATCTCTAATTAATTTATTAGACTGAATACTCATATAAGCAGAATCATAATACTCACGAACATTAGCCCCAGTATGTGATGTGTTAAAAAATGTTTTAAAATTACCATCCTTATCAGCTAAACTTTCTATATGTCCTAGCATATCTTCAAGGGGGGATATAATAGAAGTATTTTTACCTACAATAGAGGCTATAGAGTATGAACTATCAATACTCTTATCATATAGACCTAGTGTGGTTCTCATCACTTCCTCGTCGCCTTTAAACAGGTTAAGGATATACCCTCTAAGCGGTCTCTCATTATCTTTATAATCTTTAGCTAACATGTTTAAAAAATTTAATATAGGTTGTTTAACATGCTGTTCAGTGTTATTTAGCTGCTCTACGCCTTTTTTATACTCAGCGGAGTAAGGTTCAATTACATCTCTTTTACTGTTTAATGTAGTAGGTTTTGTATCAGCAGTTTTAACATCAACAAATGTGCTTGGAACAGCTACACGTTTTATACCGGCTAAGAACATTTGTAAAGCATCTAATTGTTTGACTTTAGTAATACGTCCTTGAATATCTTTAGCTTCATCTATAGTAGCCCATTTCAGTCTTTCTTGTAGACTATCTAAATAACTAAAGTCATTAGGATCTAATTTCCCTGTATCGTGTAGATAAGCGATAAAGTTATCAGTAGCTTCTTTACCGTATAGTTGTTGGAACTTACCCTCAGGAGTAAGATTTAATCTAATAGTTCGAACATCTATAGTTTGAGAGTCTTTAACGTTAGTAGCATTAATACTTACAGTACCTGTATCTTTATCTTGAGTAGCAAAGTCATCAATGATACTGTGAGTATCCCCCTCTTTATCTAAAGTAACGTAGCCATTAGCTTCTGCTTCTATTAGAGCTGCTTCTCCAATAGTCATGTAAGCTTTTTCAATATCTTTACCAGACATTTTAGAAGAATCATTAATTCCAAGCACCATACCAGTTCTACTTAACATTATCTGCCTACCTAATGTAGCAGCTACTCTTGCAAAGGGGGCACGGACTTCACTAAGACCATCTTTATTAGATACATTAGAAAATTTATCGTAAGGTACTCCGTACTTGTCTGCTTTAAATATTTCACCTCTAACCGCTTCCATAACCTCACTAATAGCTAATGATGTAGCAATAGAGATGTCAGAATCCTTTCGCAAGTCTTCAGGGATAGATTTGAAAAGTTTGTTATTAGACAGTACTTCTCTAATACCTCTCAGCTTATAAAACATATTTCCCATGCGTTCTTTTACAGAAGTACCATTAAAGTTACCATCTTTACCTCTAATAACCGAATACATAGCAGTAGCAGTAATATCAGTAGGGTTATATCTAATATCTTTATTAGCTACTTTACCTTCATTACTATACATACTATAATCAATTTTCTCTAAACTAGCTACTAAATCTTCTAAATTAACACAACTCATTAATACCCCTATGCTTTACATATTTCTATATTCATTTCTTTAGCAAATGCTTCTAAAGCTTCTTTGGCTTTATTTAGCTCTGCCTTTTTATCTATTGCTATTGTACCTAAATTTTCTAAAATTGTACCTTTATTGGATGCAGCTAACTCTTCAGCATTTGCTACTTCTTCTGCATAAGTTCTTACACTATCAAGGTTATCAGTAATAGTTTTGTTTGCTTTACCTATTTCTTCCTTTATGTCAAGTTTATCTTTAATAGCGTCTTTATGTTCAATAAGTTTTTCGCGAATAGGTAATTTTTTTAACACTTCAATATCACTAGGTTTAAACCCATGTATACCTAAAGTATCTAGCAGATCAACTTTACCACTGTTACCATAGTAGTTTAACAGTGTGCCTATAGAGTTACCTCCATTTTTATCATCTGTGATAATATTATCTATTTTTTCTTTAGTTAAAATGTTATCAACAGTAGATTTGGGATTTGACTCACTGTTCTTACTGTATTCACCAATTAGGTCTTTAAACAATGAGGAAACATTATTCGGTAACTCTGATATTTCAGGTTTTGATACATTTGAGGCAGCATTATCAAAAGATTTCTCTGCACCAGTTTTTTCTTTTTCTGCACTACCCAATGCTTCTTCTGCTTGTTTGACTTCTTCTCGTAATTTATTGTAGTGCTTTAACTCTTCAGGACTTAGTTTTTCAGCCAGATTTCCATCTTTATTTAAGTCATCAAACACTTCATTCATCTTTTTAACAGTTTTAGAGTCTTTTAGGTTATTTAACCCAACACTAAATAAACCTTGAATTTTATAGGCAAGAGGGCTTTTAGCCATTGATTTAGCGGAAGAAGTGATGTAGTCAAGGAGGCCTGTATCACCTTTTATGTCATCTATACCCATAGCAGCAGCAGCACTATTTTTAGCTTTTTGTATCCGTTTTATAACATCCTGTGCTTTTTTATTATCAGGGTAGGCTTTAGCTAAATCAGTAAGCTGCTCATTGGTAAAATCGTATAGTCTCCTATGGGTCTTACCTCTTACTAAATCATCTAGCATACCTCTAGCTGTAGATTTATCACTGTCTTTTATACCTTTGATAGTACTGTTAGTTACTGCTTTAGCTAAATCTTTAGTTGTTCTAGCAGTTTTTACAATAGCCCTAACGGTAGCATCATCAAGCTGGTTTGCTAACGCTCTACCTATTCCTTTTACCCCATTCTTTATATTATCAAACATAGCATAACTATAATCTTTAGCTCTATTAGCTTGTAGTTTTACCGTTTTGGTAGTAATTGCCTGATTATGCTGAGCTATAGCTGCATTTTTGATGCTATCTATGTTCTCATTTAAATGTGTATCAATTATAGGTTTAAGGTTACTTACTTCAATATCTTTAATAGTACTTTTTAGGGATTGTAATTCTTCTGGAGTGTAGCCCTTCTTACTGTTATTATCCAATGACTCTTTAGCTAATTTTTTTCTTAGTTTATTTAAAGAGATTATAGAATCTTTAGCAATATTAGTTCTATCTATAGCTTGTAAATCTTTTATAGTGACTGCATTATTTATATGCTCTTTAGTAGCATCATCAGTAGCGCCTTCTAAAAACTTACTCTTAATAGCATTAAATTCCTCAGAAGTAGGCTCATTTGGCTTAACACTGTTACTATTAGTTTCAAACTCGTTCAAATGCCCTATCGATTCCTTACTAAGCTTGCCATCTTTCTTAAGATTAATAATATCTTCAAGTGTAGTATCTTTACTATCTAAAGTATTTATAAAGTCACTATTTCTTTTAGTTTCATTATCAATATTAGCACTTCGTTTACTATCTATTACTATATTCTTTAAGTTATTTAGTTCTTCATCGGTAATAGGATTTTCTTTTAAATCTCTAATCTTACCTAAATTATGCATAAAGTCATCAACTATAGTGCCTACATCTCCTGACACCTTTTTAACATCTTCTACAGTTTTAGCTGCCTTTATCTGTTTAAATAAAGTTTTAGAACCAAAGTGGTTATCTACAGTATTCTTCAGTTCTTCATCAATAGCGGGGTCTCCTAAAGCTTTCAGTTCTTCCAGTGTCTTAGCATTATTTATAGCTTCTATAGAATTTTTATGAATGTTGATATCTTCATCATATGCTTTTTGCAATGCTTCATGTTTAGCTATTAACTCAGCACGTTGCTCTTTACTCAGCTTAGCAAAGTTAGATGCTTTAGCTCTTTTATACGTAGCTTCAAGAGCTTTAGCACTAAGATTCGATACAGTAATACCAGTAGCTTTTAAAGGCACTGCAACAGCCATAGGTGCTGTTCTTGTAACAGCAGGTAGTGCACCGCCTTCTATAGCAGCTATATTAGCTTCTTTTTGATTCTTTTTATTAGACACTGTGTCACTAAAATCACTAACTTCCCTGTTAAGTATATTGGTCCATTGTTGTAAGTAGTTAGCTGCCGCCCCTGCTCCAGCTACCTTACCGACTTCGTATGTACTGTTTGTTAACATCTTACCTATTAAGTAAGTTTTACCGTGTTTAACTGCATCGGAGATGCTACTTCTAGTGCCTGTAAATATATTTTTAACAGCATCAACTGCACTTTTTTTAGCACCAGTACCTATTATACCCATTTTTATAGCACTAAAATCCATACCGACTAATGCTATGTTAGCTGCTGCTCCGAGTAAAGCGTGACCTAAACTGGCTTCTTGCCCGTTATTATTTTTCTTATACTCTCTCAATTGATTAGCGTTAAGCCCTAACCCTAAAGGTATAGATGCCTTATTAATAGGTGCAAACCTGTCTAGAGTTTGTAATGTTTTTTCTAGACGCTTACTAGTTTCATCAGCTAAAATACCCCTATCCCGTAGTAATTTAGCACGCTCTATTGTCTGTTTCGCATCTACGTTTACTAACTCTGCTTTAGTTTTAAATAGGTTTAAATCTTGAGCAGTAGCTTTTTCGTACACATTAGCATTGACTGGCAGTACTCTTTTAGGTAAAGCTTCTGCTATAGCAGCTTGTGATTTTTTAGCGTCTAAAATAGCTTGTGTAGTATTAGCTACTATATCAGCTTCTCTAGCTTTAGAAGCTCTATTTAATGCTGTAGCGCCTTTGGCAAATAAACCTTCTCCTCCAAATGGCATAGTAACTAGTATATCAGAACTGTCAGCAGCTACGACTGGTACAGCTTTGATAGCATTTAGTAGTAATGAGCCTGCTCCACTTAATGATGGGTCTTTAGTAAAAGCATCATAACTATCACTTACTTGTTTGTGACGATAGTTGGCTAATGCAGGATCATATCCTACTATGTCATTTACTTGTGCATCTGTAGCAAATGGTATATCCTGCAAAGTTTTTGATAACCTACCATCTCCCATACCAGAAGTAGCCCAAGCAGTGGCATCTGTAAGCATGTGACCTACACTTTGACCACCTTTATACAAAGAAGCTTGTATCTCATCTATATAGTCAGACTCTGGTACACTATCAACGTTACCATTGCCCTCATTCAGTAAACTTTCTAAGTAAGCATTACTAACACCTGTAGATGTATTAGGGTCAAGCTTCTGTATTTTGTCGGCCTTTTTTTGCTGTAAGTTAGCTACTTTCTGTTGAGGTAGACTAAGTGTTTTAGTAAAATCTGGTGTTACAGGTTCCGGTAAAACACTAACTCCTATATCTGATAGGTCAAATGGGTTTACATTATCCAAAGTAATATCCTTTATTTTTTGTATAAATTTTTATACTCATTATACAACTTATCTACATCAAGATACATGCTGTACTTACTTAACTGTTTTTTAACATAATTTTTATTACTATCCCCGTAGGTATCAAATAAAAACTTTATATCTTTATTAAATTTTTCTTTTACACGTTCTACTCTTTTAGTGTGCTGATCATTAGTTTCTACCATAGGTGCTTCTAATGGATGCGTCTTAAGGTACATTGCTCTTTTTAAGGCTTCTTCTCTTTTTTTTGAAGATTCAGAACCCTTTTTACTGGTAGTAATACCAGAAGCTGCAATAGGGCTATGGCTACTAGTAGAAGCACCATAACTGCCTTTAGCGAGCGCTTTTGTAACATCATTCCCTAAAGACAGCATTTGTGTATTATACTTATATTCAGCAGATTTAGGATCTAGTGTGTTTAATTTATTTACAATCGTTTGTACCCCATTTGGAGTTTTGCTTAATTCAATAAAAGCATCTACTTGTCGTTTATTGTTTGCCTGTAATGCGTTTATAATAGTGCTGGCAGATGAAGGGTCTACATTTTTCATTTGTTTTATATATTGTTTAAACTTGCCAGGATTTTGCATTTGTAGATTTATAACCTCATTTACATCTTTAATAGTATGTAAAGGGTTATCTTTCAGTATTCTGTTAATATGTGAAGTTTTATATGTAGATTCCCCAATAATGCCTACATCTTTTCTATGCCCAACTAAAGCATTTAGTGCCATATTTTTAGTCTCTAATTTCTTAATAGCTGCATTACGCATAGAAGTTTGCAATACTGCACCATTACTATTAACTGTAGTATTATCATATACTTTCTTACGATAGTTGTTAGAATTATCAGAACCTTGTTTATTAGCTGCTAATATAATAGCAGTTCCGAAGTTTTTTAAGGTATCTGCATTTTTAAACCCAGATGACACAAACCAATGAGTTTCTTTAGGCATAGCCGAAAGAACACGTATAGCGTTACTAGTGTTTAAAGTTGGTTTCCCTAGAGCTGTTAACTGTCTATTAGCTTCTTCTACACCTTGTGCCATACCTTGCATATTGCTAGTTGAAAAATTACCAAATACCCTCCTTAGCCCATCGAATACGTGACCATCAGGAGATATAGTGCTAGAACCCATATACTTATTAACACCACTAACCTGTTTGTAAAATTCGTTAGGGTCAAAATTATCATTACCTCCGGTTGTAGTGTAATTTTTACCAGGTTTACCTGCACCAGCTGTCGTTGTACCGTCTGCGTTTATAGTTATGTTATTACCGGATTTAGCAGGATATAATGCTTTAAACATCTTAAGATTGTAATCTTTTTGCGCTTGTACATCTTTAGTTGTGTATTTGCTGCCATAAAGTTTAGAAATCATGCTATCTACTGCGGTACTAGCTTCATCAAAAGTTGCACCGGTATCAATCATTTCTTTCATACCTACTGCTTTTCTAGCGTCTAGTTCTTGTTGTGATATATGTCCATGATTAGACGTGTATAGTGCTTTAAGCTCTGGAGTACTATTTCTAGCCTTTTCAAGAGTATTAATTAATGTTGTCGCTAAATTTGTGTTTTTGTTTAAATTTGTACCATTTTTTAACGTAGGAAATGCTGGAGCATTTATGCTAACTGTACTAGGTCTACTGCCAGGCACCAAGGAGAATCCATTACTATTTGCAGTATTAACTGCAGTATTCACTGCAGTAGGTATATGCTTAAAATCTAGTTTAGTGGTAATTCCTATATTCGGGTTGCTTAAGATATTGTACACATCAGACTGTGAAGCTTTTACTTGTTTTAACCTATTATACTCGTCAAGTTTACTTTGGTTTACACTATTAGTTAGTATAGCTGCCTTTTCTGCTCTAG
>Ga0256829_1002233_pt1 | contig 14650 bp, 13 predicted proteins | sample 131447metaG_FD_185979 | JGI IMG/M metagenome (GOLD analysis project Ga0256829, IMG submission 185979) | Hydrothermal vent microbial communities from Lau Basin, Pacific Ocean - 131-447 | ecosystem: Environmental > Aquatic > Marine > Hydrothermal vents | place: Pacific Ocean: Lau Basin | collected...
TATTATGATATAAGGGATATCTTTTAATGTCCAGTAGGGATTTTGATTGAGCATAATAAAAGGATGATTACCTCTAAAAAATGAAAAAGTTAAATAACTAACTACTGAAGCAATAATCATAGGTACAAAAGGTCTATAATCAAGGTCATGTTCATTTTCTATTTCCATTGCAAATATACTACTTCCAAGAGGTGCTTTAAGTAATGACCCTGTAAATGCACCGCCTCCAATAAGTCCTAAAATTGCCTTATTTTTTTTACCAAGACCATAAGCTTTTCCCATCCATTCTCCAATTCCTGTTCCTAAGAAAAATGAAGGACCTTCTCTACCTGCTATGAATCCACCTGCTAAAGTAAAAGTAGATGCTACAAATTTAAATACTAAAGAAGGAAATTTTATATATTTATTAGTTTTTATATGTAAAATTGAATATCCAATTCCAGGACCTCCTGTATTTGGATATTTTTCTATCATATAACCAGTAAAAATTGCAATAATTAAAGGGTATATAAGCATTAAGATGAGGTTTTTATTTAAAAATCCATTTATTTGCAAAATAAACATATCCATAATAGCAGCAAGCGTACCTGTTACTATACCAATAGCGATGGCATATGGAATCCATCTCCCAAAAAAATATGCCATCATTACAATATCAATTTTTGTTTTAAGTTGAAGTTTAAGTATTTGAATATATTTGTTTAAATAAAATTTTAAGGATTTTTTTTCTGATTGAGCTTTTTCTTCTGTTTCTCCTTTCATTTTTGACCCTTTATCTGATTATTATTGTTTTAATTTCAGTCATCTCTTCAATAGCATATCTTGGACCTTCTCTTCCAATTCCTGAGAGTTTTACGCCTCCATAAGGTTGAATATCAAATCTAAGTGTTGGAATGTCATTAATTATAACTCCTCCTGCTTCAAAATCTTCAATTGCTCTTTTTGTTAAATCAATTCTATTTGTAAAGATTGAATATTGAAGTCCATAAGGTGAATTATTCATTTTTTCAACTGCTTCTTCATAATTTTTAACTTTTACAAGAGATACTATTGGTGCAAATACTTCTTCACATATAATTTTCATATCATCTGTTACATCTGCTAGGATTGTAGGTTCAAGTATATTTCCTTCTCTTTTACCTCCTGCAATAATTCTTGCACCTTCTTTAACTGCACTTTGAATCCAACTCTCAGCTCTAATTGCTGCATCTTCATTGATTAATGGTCCCATAAATGTATCTTCTTCAAAAGGATTTCCAACTTTTAATTTAGATGCTTCATTTCCAAGTTTTTCAGCAAATTCTTCATAAATTTTTTCATCTACATATATTCTTTGAAGGCTTATACAAACTTGACCGCTATTGGCAAAAGCTCCAATTGCACATCTTTTTGCAGCCCATTCTAAATCAGCTGTGCTTTCTACAAAAGTAGCGGCATTTCCACCAAGTTCAAGTGCAACTTTTTTAATTCCAGCATTTTGGGTAATAATTTTCCCAACTGGTACACTTCCTGTAAAACTTATAACTCTTGGAATAGAACTTTTTACAAGAGTGCTTCCAACATCTGCATCACCATAAACTACACTCAAAGCATCTTTAATTGCATATTCACTATCAATAAAAAGCTTTGCAAATGCATATGCAGTATATGGAGCTTCAGGAGTTGGTTTGAGTACTACGCTATTGCCGGCAATTAAAGCAGGAGCAATTTTATGAGCTACTAGATTTAGCGGGAAGTTAAAAGGAGTTATTGCCACTACTACTCCAGCAGGCACTCTTTTATAAAAACTAACCGTTTTAGCACCACTTTTTGTAGCGTCGGTAGGAATAGTCTCTCCTAAAATATGATATCCTTCTGCTGCACAAATTTTAAGATTTTCTATACATCTTTGAACTTCTATTTTTGCTTGAGAGATAGGTTTTGCAACTTCAAGCGTGATATATTTTGCAAATTCATCTTTTTTATCTTCAAGTTTTTTTGCTACATCCTCAATCCAAGCAATTCTTTGATGAAGAGGGGAATTTTTTGTTTCTTTAAATGCTTTTTTTGCAATATTTAGAGCATCAACTGCATCTTCAGGAGTGCATTTTACATATTTTGTATGAGCTTTTTTTGTATAAGGGTTTATTACTTCTTCAAGTTCTCCTTCTATTTCTTGGTTTCCTATTAATTTTTTGGCAACTAATTCTTCTTTTTCAGTTTTAAAAATTTTAGATAATAATCCCATTTTCCCTCCTTTTAGATTCTATTAGTAATAATAACAAATTTTTGATAGAATTTCGTAAAAACCTTAAAGGAAAAGAATGAATGAAGCTAAATATATATGGATGGATGGAGAGTTTGTTCCTTGGAATGAAGCAAAAGTTCATGTTTTAACTCATACGCTTCATTATGGAAATGGAGCATTTGAAGGAACAAGAGCATATCAAACAGAAGATGGTCTTGCTATTTTTAGACTTCAAGATCATACTAAAAGATTACTTAATTCTGCAAAAATATTAAAAATTGATGTGCCTTTTTCTCAAGAAGAGTTAGAAGAAGCTCAAATAGAGCTTTTAAGAAAAAACGATTTTAAAGGAAATGTTTATATAAGACCTTTAATTTATTTAGGATATGGGAAAATGGGTCTTTATCATATAGGAGCTCCTGTTCATGTAAGTATTGCTGCTTGGGAATGGGGAGCATATCTTGGAGAAGAAGGATTAGAAAAAGGTATTAGAGTAAAAATATCTTCAATTACAAGAAACAGCGTTAAATCTACTTTTGGAAAAGCAAAAGCTGTTGCAAATTATTTAAATTCTCAAATGGCAAAATATGAAGCAATAGAAGCTGGATATGAAGAGGCTTTAATGCTTGATGATGAAGGTTTTGTGGCAGAAGGTAGTGGAGAGTGCTTTTTTATAGTAAGAGATGGAGTATTAATTACGCCTCCAAATGACAATTCGCTTGAATCAATTACTCAAGCAACAGTGCTTGAATTAGCAAAAGAGAGAGATATTCCAATTGAGAGAAGAAGAATTACAAGAGATGAAGTTTATATTGCAGATGAGGCATTTTTTACAGGGACTGCTGCAGAAATTACTCCAATAAGAGAAGTTGATGGAAGAATTATTGGAAAAGGTGCTAGAGGAGATATTACAAAAGAGTTACAAGATGCTTATTTTGATGTTGTATATGGAAGAGATAAAACATATAAACACTATTTAACATATATTTAGAAGGAATTAGATGCCAGCAGATATAAATTGGAATAAAGAGAATAAAGAAAATAAATTTGAACCTCCAAAGTTTGAGCCTCCAAAATTTATAAAAAGTGGTAGCAATATCATTATTGCTATTTTAATTTTAATTTTTTTGGTTTTTTTGTTTAGACCTTGGGTTATTATTAATGAAGGAGAAGTTGGAATTTTGTCTACAACTGGAAAATTTAGCAATAAACCATTAACTCCCGGAATGCATTTTTATATTCCTTTATTTCAAAAAGTGATTATTGTAGATACAAAAGTACATATGATAACTTATAAAAGACATCCAGAAGCAGGTTCTATGCCTGATAGTTATGGAACTATTAGGATTTATCCAGCTATTAATGTTTTAGATGCTAGAGGACTTCCTATTCAAGTAGAACTTTCAGTAAGCTATAGATTAAATCCTCAAAAAGCTGCATATGTGATTAAAACATATGGGCTTAATTGGGAAGATAAGATAATAAATCCAATAGTAAGAGATGTAGTTAGAAATGTTATTGGTAAATATCCAGCAGAAGAGATTCCAGTAAAAAGGAATGAAATAGCTGCAAAAATTGAACATTCTATAAAAGAACAGTTAAATAAAATTCCAAATCAACCGATAATTTTTGAGAGTTTTCAATTAAGAGATATTATTTTACCTGAAAATATTAAAAAACAGATTGAGAGAGTTCAAATTGCAAAACAAGAAGCAGTAAGAGCACAATATGAAGTTTTAAAAGCAAAACAAGAAGCCGAGAAAGAAGCAGCTATTGCACAAGGAAAAGCAAATGCTGCAATGATAGAGGCTAAAGGAAAAGCAGAAGCAAAACTTATAGAGGCAAAAGCTCAAGCAAAAGCAAATGAATTAATTGCAAAATCATTAAATAATGAGCTTTTGAAATTAAAACAGATTGAAGTTCAAAATAAATTTAATGAAGCTTTACAGAAAAATCCAAATGTGAAAATTTTTTTAGTTCCTGGAGGAGTTGTTCCAAATATTTGGATGAATGTAGAAAATAAAAAGGTGATAAGCAGTGGAAAGAATTGATTTTGAAAAAAATGGAGGTCTTGTTCCAGTAGTAGTGCAAGATATAGATACTAATGAAGTATTGATGCTGGCATATATGAATAAAGAGGCACTTCAAAAAACGCTTGAGAGCGGATATGCTCACTATTTTTCTAGAAGTAGAAATAAATTATGGAAAAAGGGAGAGAGTAGCGGTCATACTCAAGAAGTAAAAGAAATTTTGGTAGATTGTGATAATGACACAATTTTACTTAAAGTAAAACAAAATGGAGTTGCATGTCATACTGGAAGAAAATCATGTTTTTTTACAAATTTAAAAACAGGAGAAATTACTATAGACAAAGAAAAAGAAATAGAGTATAATTTCGTAGATAAGCTTTATCATACTCTGCTTGATAGAAAAAATGCAGACCCAAAAACTTCTTATGTAGCTTCTCTTTTTAAAAAAGGTGAAAATTCAATCCTTAAAAAAGTAGTAGAAGAAGCAGGGGAGTTTTGTTTTGCTGTTAAAGATAACGACAAAAAAGAGATTATTTATGAAGCAGCGGACCTTGCTTTTCATACTTTAGTAGCTTTGGCTTTTAAAAATATTCATCCAGAAGCTATTTTAGAAGAGCTTAAAAGAAGAGAAGGTATCAGTGGAATAGAAGAGAAAAAAAATAGGAAAAAATAATGGTTCATTTGCCTTATTTTACTATTTTACATTGGCTTGATTTAGCCTTTTTTTTAATTTTATTTATATTTTTAACGATACTTTCTGTAAAAGCTGCAGGAGATAATATCAAATTATTAGTAAGTATGATATTTGCTTCTTTTTTAATTACTACATTTGCGGCAATACTTGGGCTTATTATTTTGGAAAAATATACAAAAAAAGCTATTTTGCTAAATGTAGAAGAGAGAAGAGTGCTTATCAATGAAACATTAGTTATAAAAGGTAAAGTTAAAAATATAGGTAAGTTTAAAATTAATTACTGTAAGCTTAATATTAAATTAGTAAATAATGGATGGGGAAGTAAAATTCCTAAAGGAACATTTTTTAAACCAGGCGGACTTAAAATTTTTGGATTTAAGCAAGAAAAACAAACAAGACCAAATGTAATTAAGGCTACAAGATATATAGTTACAAATGGTTTAGAGCCTGGTCAAATTAAATTTTTTAGTGTAGTTATACCTTATCCTCCATATTTTACAAATCCTTACCTTACATATAAACTTTACTGCCATTAAAAATAAAAAGGAAATTTATGCAATTTAGTGATTTTAATTTAAAAAAAGAGATTTTAAAAAGACTTGAAGAGATTGGTTTTGAAAAACCTTCATTAGTACAAGAAAAAGCAATACCTGTGATTTTACAAGGTCGTGATGTAGTGGCTCAAGCTCAAACAGGAACTGGTAAAACCGCAGCTTTTGGACTTCCTATTCTTAGTAAAATGCAAAAGGGCGAAAAAGCTCTTGTAATAACTCCAACTCGTGAACTTGCAATTCAGGTAAGTGAAGAGATTTTTAGATTTGGAAAATATTTAGGAGTACATACTGCAACAGTTTATGGAGGAAGTTCTTATGCTAGACAGATAAAACATATTGCTTCTTCAGAATTTATTGTGGCAACTCCTGGAAGACTTTTGGATTTACTTAAAAGTGGGAGAATTGATATAGCTCCAAAATATGTAATTTTAGATGAAGCAGATGAAATGCTTGATATGGGATTTTTAGATGATATAAAAGAAATTTTTAAATTTGTGCCAAATGATAGACAAACTCTTTTATTTAGTGCAACTATGCCAAATCCTATAAAAGAGTTGGCAAAAACAATTCTTAAAAATCCTGAATTTATTACAATTACAAAAAAACAAGTAACAAATGAAAATATAAAAGAGTATTTTTACGTAATTGATGAAAATGAGAGAAAAGATGCTTTAATTAGACTGCTTGATTATAAAAATCCAAGTAAATCTATTGTATTTTGTAGAACAAAAAAAGATGTTGATGATATAGCTGATTTTTTAAGTGGAGCTGGATTTGATGCTAAAGGACTTCACGGGGATATGGACCAAAGAAGAAGAGAAGATGTAATTAAAGGATTTAAAAACGATAAGATTGAAATTTTAGTTGCAACAGATGTAGCAGCAAGAGGACTTGATGTAAATAATGTAACACATGTTTTTAATTACCATTTGCCTCTTGATCCAGAAAGTTATGTTCATAGAATAGGAAGAACAGGAAGAGCTGGTAAAGAGGGGATGGCTATTTCACTTGTAACTCCTCATGAATTTAAAGCTTTAAGTAGAATTCAAAAAATTGCCAAATTAACACTTAAAGAAATACCAAGTATTGAAGATATAAAAAATAGCGAAATTACAAAAATAATTGACAAAATTTCATCTATAGACCCTAGTGAAAAAGCCATTGAAATAGTAGAAAAGCTTCAAAATGAGTATGATTTATTAACTATTGCGACTAAATTTGCTCATATGCTTTTTAGCAAGGAAGTAGATGGTAAAAAAAGAATTGGGAAATCAATTAAAGAAGCAACAAAATTAATTCAAAGAAGTAAAAACCAAAATAATGATAGAAGAAGAGGAAACAGATATTCAAGAAATAAAAATTCTAGAAGAAAAAGAAGATAAATTATTTCTTTAAAACATGTGTATCTAAAACTACACAGCTAAAGAGCCCTTCAAAAACCTTTATTTCATTTAACATACCAGTAACTTTAACTTCAACTTTTCTTTTTTCTCTCATTAATATTTCACCTTCAAATTCAACTTTATCTCCTACTTTTACAGGAGCCATAAATTCGCAATTTGTAGCTTTGACTAAAACTACATAAGGTTCATTTACACTAGCCATTGCACAAAAATCAGCTGCTCCAAATGTAAATCCTCCATGCACAAGGCCTTCTTCATCTACAGCCATATCAGGTGTGGTTTCAAGTAATACTTTTGCTCCATTTTCCGTAAGCTCAATAAGTCTTCCAAATTTAGGATTAAATTTGAGATGAGTTTTAAGTTCTAAATTTTCCATTTATTCTCCTATAAGTTTTTTAGCAATTTTATCCAAATCTTTTTGCAAAATTAAAGGATTAAATTGTTTCATAAAAGGATGAGAAATTTCAAAGTAACTCTCATCAAATAAATTTATGCTCCATACAAAATTTATATTTTGACTCTCAAGAAAATATTTATTAAGTAAAAAATCATTAATCATTCCAAGTTTTGAAGAAACAATAAGAAAAAGTTTTGCATTAAAAAATTCTAAAAAATTCCACATTTCAAAATTTTTACTCACAGGAACTCTTATACCACCAGCTCCTTCTATTAATAAAATATCACAAAGAGATTTTATTTTATTAAAAGATATTTTTATTTTTTCAAAATCTATTTCTCCTGCTACAATAGGAGCCGCGGGAAGAGATAGTTGTATAGGGACAATATCATTTAGCGTTAAATTTTCTAAAAGGGGATTATATTTTTTTGCTTCTTCAAATAGTTTTTTTCCATCAATTGGAACATCCTTTACTCCTGTTTCAATAGGTTTCATTACTCCTATTTTATATCCCATTTTGCTAAATTTTTTAATTAGTTTTAAAGTAGTATATGTTTTTCCACATTCAGTGTTGTTAGCTGATATAAAAATATTCATTTTATCCCTTTATAATGTAACTTTTGTATCCATTTAGCGAATGAAAAACTATTTTTTTATACTTAATAGCATAAACTTTTATAAGTAATTTTTGGATGATAGGAGCAATTGAAGGCATAAACCATGCCATATTACTCATAGCAATAATATAATGAGGTTTTAATGTATATAATTTTTCAATTGTAGCTTCATAACAAATAGCATTTATAAATTTATAATTTTTAATCTTAAAAATTCCAAATTTTTTAGAAGTTTTATAATCGCTTGCTCCATTAAAAAAAATTTTATTAATCTCTTTTTGAAAAAAAGGAAATGGAATATATTCTCCAAATGGCACTAAAACATGTTTATCCAAAATTTTAACTTTTCCATTTTCAAAAATATAAGTTGAGTTATAAAATTTTTTATTTTTGTAATGAAGAGCTCCTGTTACTATTGTTATTTTTTTAGAAAGATTTAGAAGTTTTAGCATTAAAAAAGGATGTAAATTTAAAAACAAAGGAAAAGCACTCTCAGGTAAAACTACTACATCATAATGTTTTTTTATAGAGGTTTGAATATATTTAAAGTTATTGTTTATTTCAATAGGAATATAATTTTTGTTCCATTTTTTGTTTTGAGGAATATAAGTAGAGATTAAGTTTATTTTTAGATTTGGCATAGGGATTTGAGGTTTTTGTAATAAAATTATTCCTAAAATTAAAGAAAAAAATCCCAATCCTCTAAAAATTTTTTTATATTTAAGACTTATATTAATAAGCAATATTGAGAATATAAAAATGAAAAGCATTAATTTTGTAGGAAGTAAAAAGGTAGTGGCAAGTAATACTTCTGGCTTTAGCCAATCAAATGTAAATGGACGAATATAATCAAATCCAAATATTATAAATAAAGCCCACAAATAAACAGATAATGAAAAATTAAAAATAGAAAATTTAAAAAAAGTGAATATTTTATTTAATCCCCAAAAAATAATTCCATATCCTATTCCAATTAAAAAAATTACAAACGGTATAAGCCAAGTTAGGTTATAATATCTAAAACTAAGACTAATCCACCAAAACCAAAATATTCCTATAAAAAAACCAGTTAAAAAAAATGAATGTTTTTGATTAATAAAAAGTAAAAATCCTAAAAATATAAAGATAAAATTAATAATTTGGATAAAAAAATTTTCACTTAAAGAGTATAAATATATAGGAAGTGATAGAAAAAAAGCAATAATTAATGATAATGTTAATAAATTTGTGTTAAAATTCCTTTTAAAAAAGGAAGACAATGAATTTTTTATATGCGGCTGGGAATCAACAACCAAGTGTTCTTGCATCACTATTACCTCTTATTATTTTATTTATAATATTTTATCTGCTTGTAATTTTACCACAACAAAAACAAGCAAAAAAACATAAAGCTATGGTAGAAAGTCTTAAAAAGGGAGATAAAATTGTAACAACAGGTGGAATTTATGCAGAAGTTATAAGAAATGAGCCTGATGCTATAGTTGCTAGAATTTCTAAAGATGTAGAAGTTAGAATTGATAAAGCTGCTATTGCAAGAAAGCTAAATGATGATGAAAAAGCTTAATTATAGACTTGTAATTTTTATTTTAGCTACAATATTTGGAATAGCTTTTACTATTCCATCATTTCTAGGTAAAAATCCAAAAGTTACTTTAGGGCTTGATTTGCAAGGTGGAATGTATTTGGTCTTGGGTGTTAAAGGAGAAGCGGCAGTTCAAAATAAAATCAAAACTATTGCTTCTACCATTAAATATTTAACTCAAAAAGAAGATATTTTTATTGATAATTTAAAAATTCAAAAAGATAAATTGAGTTTTGAACTAATAGATAAAAATGATGCAAAAAAAATGGATGAAATTTTAAAAAAATTTAAAGGTATAAAAGTTTCTAAACAAATTAAAAATGGAAGTATTATTTATACAATTTCTTTAACTCCAAAAGAGATTCAAAAAATAAAAGAAGAAGCATTAAAACAAGCTATTTTGACTATTAGAAGTAGACTTGATGCATATGGACTTGCAGAGCCAAGTGTTACTCAACAAGGAAAAGATAAAATTGTAGTAGAGCTTCCAGGAATTAAAACAGAAAAAGAAAAAAGAGAAATTAAAAAACTTATTTCATCAGCAGCTCATTTAGAACTTTATTTAGTTGATGATGAACATCATGCTACTACTCCTAAAGAAGCGGCAAAATATGGAGATATTTTACTTCCTGATAAAAATAATCCAAAACATTTATGGCTTTTAAAAACACCTCCTGTGCTTGATGGAAGTATGATAACGGATGCAACTGTTGGATTTACTCAAAAAACAAATCAACCAGCAATATTTTTCACTCTAAACTCTCAAGGAGCAGCTATTTTTGCAGATGTAACAGGTAAGAATGTAGGTAAAAGACTTGCTATTGTAGTAGATAATAGAGTATATTCTGCTCCTGTTATTCAAGAGAGAATTGGAGGAGGAAGTGGACAAATTACTGTAGGAAGTCCAGAAGAAGCTCATATTTTGGCAATTGCTTTGCGTAGTGGTTCTCTTCCAGCTCCAGTAGTTCTTTTGGAACAAAGAAGTGTTGGAGCAAGTCTTGGAGCTGATAGTATTAGAAAATCTATGATAGCATTAATTAGCGGGTTTATTATAGTAGTTATTTTTATGGCTTGGTATTATAATTTAGCAGGTATTATTGCAGATATTGCACTTGTTACAAATTTATTTTTAATTATTGCTATTATGGCAATTTTTGGAGCTACATTGACTTTGCCTGGAATGGCAGGTATAGTTTTGACAGTTGGTATGGCAGTAGATGCTAATGTGCTTATTAATGAAAGAATAAGAGAGTTAATTCGTGAAGGTAAGCCAATAAAAGTAGCAATTGAAGGTGGTTATAAAAATGCAATGAGTGCGATTTTGGATTCTAATATTACTACATTAATTGCGGCAATTGCACTTTTTGCGTATGGTACTGGACCTATTAAAGGATTTGCAATTACTATGGCAATAGGTATTTTAGCTAGTATGTTAACAGCTATTCTTGGTACTCATGGAATTTGGCAATATTTAATAGATACGAAGAAAAAAATAACTCCAAAACATTTTGGAATGAAGGTATAAAATGGAACTTTTTAGCCAAGATAAAATTTATGATTTTATGGGAAAAAGAAAAATTTTTATTTCAATTTCTCTAATTTTAATAATATTGAGTCTTTTTTCAATTTTTACAAAAGGTTTTAATTGGGGTATTGATTTTAAAGGTGGTATTGAAGTAGAAGTAAGACTTCCAAAACCTGTACCTATTGGAGAAGTAAGAAAGTATATATCAAAAGAATTTCCTGATGCTATTATTACTACATTTGGTTCACCTAGAGAAATTTTAATAAAAATGAGTGTAAAGAAAGTTTCTCCTAGTATACAAAAGGATATAGGAATAGAGATTAAAAAACTTTTAAAACCTATTGGAAATGTAGATATTAGAAGAGTTGATATTGTAGGTGCTAAAGTAGGTAGTGAGCTTAGAGACAAAGGTATAAAAGCATTAATTTTTGCAATTATTGGTATTTTGATATATGTGGCTATAAGATTTGAGTGGAAATTTGCCATAGCCAGTGTTTTGGCTCTATTTCATGATACAATAATTGCTATGGGAGCTGTTAGTTTTTTCCATGTAGAAGTAAATTTGGATGTATTAGCCGCAATTTTGACATTAATGGGGTATTCATTAAATGATACTATAGTTGTATTTGATAGGATTAGAGAACAAATTATGCAATCTAAAATAAAAGATTTGGCATTGTTAATTAATGAAGCAATTTCTAAAACATTAAGTAGGACAGTTTTAACTTCATTAACTGTATTTTTTGTTGTATTTACTCTTTTTGTATTTGGAGGAGAAATTATTAGACCATTTAGTTTTACTTTATTGGTTGGAGTAGTAGTTGGGACATACTCATCAATATTTATAGCTTCGCCTTTACTTATTTGGTTTGGATTTAATATTGATGATTATAGAAAAAAACTTATTGAAAAAGAAAAAAGAAGGAAAGAAAAAGAGAGAATGCGTAAAATGTATCAAGGCGGAGTTGTATAAAGGATAAAAATGGATTGGGGAAAAGTAGTTTATGTATTTTTTCAATTAATGAGTTTAACTTCTGTAGCTGGATATTTGTATGATCAAAATGAAGTTGCACTTTTTATTGCTTTAAGTCTTAATTTAATTTCAACTTTTCTTAAAATTGGAGTTAGAAATATAGTAGCAGCTGAACTTTTTGCTGCAAGTTTAGTTGCAGATTTGCACTTAATTCCGGCTTTTATTTATGATGTAATTAAACATGATACAAAAGCAGCTGTTGCTATGGCTATTGGAGCATTAATTGCAAATATTGTAACAATTATTTTAAGTTTTATTGAAATAGCAAAATCAAAAGATATAGATTGGTAAGGAGAATTAATGAGAGAATATAAACCAGCTGAAATTGAGATAAAATGGCAAAAGCATTGGGATGAAACAAATGCATTTGAGCCAAGTGATGAAAAAGATAAACCAAAAAAATATATCCTCTCAATGTTTCCATATCCAAGTGGAAGAATTCATATGGGGCATGTTAGAAACTATACTATTGGAGATGCCCTAGCAAGATATTATAGAAAAAAAGGCTACAATGTCCTTCATCCAATAGGATGGGATAGCTTTGGAATGCCAGCTGAAAATGCTGCAATAAAACATGGAGTTCATCCAAAAAAATGGACATATGAGAATATTGATTATATGAGAAAAGAATTAAAAAGGTTAGGTCTATCTTTTTCTAAAACAAGAGAATTTGCTACAAGTGATCCTGAATATACAAGATGGGAACAAGAATTTATTATCAAAATGTATGAAAATGGACTGCTTGAGAGACGCACCCAAAAAGTTAATTGGTGTGAGCATTGTCATACAGTTTTAGCAAATGAGCAGGTAATTGATGGGAAGTGTTGGAGATGTGATAATGAAATAGAGATAAAAGAACTTCCTGGATGGTATATAAAAATTACTAAATATGCAGAAGAATTACTTCAAGATATGGAAAAAATAAAAGATGGATGGCCAGAGCGTGTCTTAACTATGCAAAAAAATTGGATTGGAAAATCCACTGGACTTAAATTTAAATTTGATTTAACTGATGAAAGTAAAGAAAAATTAAAAAATAAATTTGATGGATATGAAGTTTTTACAACAAGACCTGATACAATTTATGGAGTAACTTATTCTGCTTTAGCACCAGAACATCCTATAGTTGATTTTATGCTTGAAAATAAGCTATTAGACGAAGAGACAGAAAAAAAAGTAAGACATATCCGCTCTATCCTTCCAAAAGATAGACAAGCAATGGAAAAAGAAGGGGTTTATCTGGGAATTGATGTAGTTCATCCTTTAACTGGCGAAAAAGTGCCAGTATGGCTTGCTAACTTTGTTTTGGTTGAGTATGGAAGCGGTGCTGTAATGGCAGTTCCAGCTCATGATGAGAGAGATTTTGAATTTGCAAAAAAATATAATCTTCCAATAAAATGGGTAATTAAACCAGAAAATGGAGAAATTGATGAAAGCAAAGCTTATACAGGTGAGGGAATTTTAATAAATTCTGGGGAATTTAGTGGAATGAAAAATACTGAGGCAAAAGAAGCTATTATTAAGAAATTTGAAGAGATGGGAATTGGTAAAAAAGAAATTAATTATCGTCTTAGAGATTGGGGAATAAGTCGTCAAAGATATTGGGGAGCGCCAATTCCTTTTGTTAAATGTCCTAAATGTGGAATAGTTCCAGAAAAAATAGAAAATCTTCCAATTACTCTTCCAGATGATGTAGAAATTACAGGAAGTGGAAATCCACTTGAAAATCATCCAACTTGGAAATATACAAAATGTCCAAAATGTAACTCAGATGCTATTAGAGAAACTGATACAATGGATACTTTTGTTGAGAGTAGCTGGTATCAGTTTAGATATGTAACGGATTTTCATAAATATCCTAATGTTCCGTTTAAAAAAGAAGATGAAAAATATTGGATGCCAGTTGATCAATATATTGGTGGGATAGAACATGCAATACTTCATCTATTATATGCTAGATTTTTTACAAAAGCGTTAAGAGACCTTGGATATGTAAGTGTAGATGAACCATTTGCTAGGCTACTTACTCAAGGAATGGTACTTAAAGATGGTGCTAAAATGAGCAAATCTAAAGGAAATGTAGTAGACCCAGATGAGATAGTAGAAAAATATGGAGCAGATACAGCAAGACTATTTATACTATTTGCAGCACCACCAGAACAAGAACTTGAATGGAGTGATAGTGGAGTTGAGGGAGCTTATAGATTTTTAAGTAGGCTTTATGCTAATGCAAGTAAGTGTAAAAAAACTAAAGAATTACCAAAAATTGATTCTTCTAAACTAAATAAAGATGAAAAAGAAGCAAGAAGAAAAGTTTATGAAACATTAAAAAGAGCTAAAGAGACATATGAAAAAACATTTGCATTTAATACATTGATTGCTAGCAGTATGGAAGCTCTTAATGCTTTAAATAAGATAGATAATCAAGATGTATATACTGAAGGGTATTGGATACTTATGAATGTACTTGAGCCAATTATTCCTCATATTACACATGAAATTTCTAAAGAATATTTTGATTTAGAGAATTTTAAAGATATAAAAATTGATGAAGAGGCTCTTAAAAAAGATGAGATTAATTATCCTGT
>Ga0256829_1002234_pt1 | contig 14650 bp, 13 predicted proteins | sample 131447metaG_FD_185979 | JGI IMG/M metagenome (GOLD analysis project Ga0256829, IMG submission 185979) | Hydrothermal vent microbial communities from Lau Basin, Pacific Ocean - 131-447 | ecosystem: Environmental > Aquatic > Marine > Hydrothermal vents | place: Pacific Ocean: Lau Basin | collected...
TACAGCCTGCCTTGCCTTTTAGAGGCCGGGGCAGATCAAACCGGCTGTCATCGCCGAGGGTAGCCGCCGCCTCAAGTGCCGGGCCACCGGGATAGCCGAGGCCGAGAATCTTGGCCGTCTTATCAAAGGCCTCGCCCGCCGCATCGTCAATCGTCGTGCCAAGCCGCTGATAGGCCCCGACCCCGCGCACGATCAGTATCTGGCAATGGCCGCCGGACACCAGCAGCAGAAGATAGGGGAACGCCACCCGGTCGGTCATCCGTGCTGTCAGCGCATGGCCTTCGAGATGATTAACCCCGATAAAGGGAATGGCCCGCGCCGCTGCGATTGCCTTGCCGGTCATCATGCCGATCATCACCCCGCCGATCAGGCCGGGGCCGGATGTCGCGGCAACGGCGTCAAGACCGGCAAAATCACAGCCCGCTTCCGAAAGCGCCCGGGCAATCAGATGATCCAGATGGGTTATGTGGCTGCGCGCGGCAATTTCCGGCACCACGCCGCCGTAGGGCCGGTGTTCCTCAATCTGCGACAGAATAATATTGGACAATATTTCCCCGTCACCATTCACCACCGCCGCCGCCGTTTCATCACAACTGCTTTCCAGACCAAGTATCCGGATGTTTTTTGTCATACCCACCATCATTTTTTGCTTTTCAGGAGTATTATTTATGGCATCCTGGCAGAAATTATTCTACAACCAAATGAGTTTTGACATATTATCCTGTAAGGTCGCGATCAGTGCAAGACATAAAAAATTCGGAAACATGCCTGAAAATCGGCACCCGGGGCAGCCCGCTGGCCCAGGCCCAGGCCCGGGAGGTCAAGGCGCATCTCCATGCCGCCCACCCGGGACTGGATATGATCGAGATTATCGTCCTCTCCACCAAAGGCGACAGGATCCTCGACAGGCCGCTGGCGGATATTGGCGGCAAGGGGCTGTTCACCGAAGAGATTGAAGCGGCGCTGCTGTCGGGCGAAATTGATCTGGCGGTTCATTCGCTCAAGGACATGCCGACCTGTCTGCCTGAGGGTCTGGAGATTTCGGCGGTGCTGGAGCGCGAGGATGTCCGCGATGCCTTTATCTCGGCCCGGGCGGCCCATCCGGCTGATTTGCCGGCAGGGTCGGTCATCGGCACCGCCTCCCTGCGGCGACAGGCCCAGACGCTGGCCATCTGTTCCGGCCTCAAGGTGATAGCCTTTCGCGGCAATGTCCAGTCGCGCCTGGGAAAACTTGACCGGAATATTGTCGATGCCACCTATCTTGCCATGGCCGGGCTGAAGCGGCTCGGGATCAGCGATGACCGTTTTCACCCGCTGGAGACCGATGAATTCCTGCCCGCCGTGGCCCAGGGGGCCATCTGTATCGAAACCGCCCGCCATAACGGACGCGCACAGAAGCTGGTCCGGCCCCTCAATCATCCGGCGAGCGAAATATGCGTACGCGCCGAACGGGCGATGCTAGACTGCCTTGACGGATCATGCCGGACACCGATTGCCGGATATGCCACGCTTGCCGAAAATCTCATCACCCTGAAGGGCGGAATTTTTCTGCCCGACGGCAGTGCCAGCCATTATCATCAGGCCACAGGCCCGGACCCGGAACAGCTGGGCCAACAGGTCGGACAGGCCCTGAAGGATATGGCCGGTGACGATTTTTTCAGGATAGTTGGCACGGGATATTAAATGCATTTTCTGCTTACCCGACCGCAACAGGATAACCGCAGGCTTCGGCAGGCGCTTGTCGCCCTTGGCCACAGGGTGGATTGCGCCCCCGTGATCACCATCACTTATTATGACCGAAAGCCGATAGACATCACACCGTTTCAGGCCATGCTATTCACCAGCGCCAACGGGGTCCGGGCCTTCGCTCTGAACTCATCCGTCCGCAATATCCCCTGTTTTGCTGTCGGCCCCGCCACCGCGCGCGAGGCCGCAGACTGCGGTTTTCAGACCATATTCACCGCAGGGGGCAATGTGGACCGGCTGGCCGGGCTTGTGAAGGAAAGTCTTGACCCTGCCACGGGGCCATTGCTCCATATTTCTGGCCGGGATATTGCCGGGGATCTGGCCGCCCTGCTCGGGCAGGCCGGGTTTTCCCTCAGCCGGGAACAGCTTTATCAGGCAGAAAAAACGCCCCGGCTGCCCCGGGAAATACTGGACCTGATGGCCGCAGGTTCAATCAGCCATATTCCGCTTTATTCGCCGAGGAGCGCAGGAATATTTGGCGGTCTGGTCCGCGACGCCGGTCAGGAAAATTGCCTGAAGCAAATCACCGCAGTTTGCCTTAGTCCTGCGGTGGCAAATATGGTAAAGTCACTGCCGTGGCGCGAAATACTGACCGCAAAATACCCGAACCAGACCAGTCTGTTTCAAATCACCGGAATAACCCTCAAGGAAGATCGGCAATGACAGAAAAAAATGCTGAAACACCCATTCCACCGCAGTCTGCCGCTGTTAAAAAATCCCGCCGGACCAGCTGGACGGCATGGGGACTTGCCATTGTCATGATCTTTCTGACCGGGGCCGGAAGCATGCTGTATTTCCTGCCGTTTCTGAAGGACAGGCTGCCGGTTATCGACCAGTGGCTTGGCGAGGACAACAGCCTGATGCCCGAAATCACCAGCCTGAAGGATCGGCTTGATCAACAGGAAGCCGGGCTTCAGACCCTGAAAGCGGCAGAAGATGATCTTGTCCGGCGCCTTGATACCCTGTCCAGTGCCGCCCCGGCAGAGGCGGACCCCGCCCTGCTGACCCGGCTGGACAGGCTTGAAAAAACTGTTGCCCGGCAGGCGGAAAAGAAGACCGCAGAAAAAAAGACGGAAGATATATCCCAATCCGCCCGCATTGACATGCTGCTGGGCCGCATGAGTCAGCTCGAAGCCTCCTTCGTCCCCCTGAGCAAGGGGCTTTCCGATGCCCAGGATGCCCGGCAGGAACGTGCAGAGCTGGGCAAAGAGATGGCCGCACAGGCCGGGCGGCTCGACCGGGTGGAAAGCCGTCTTGATAAGGTTGAACGCTACGCCGCCCGCGACAATAGCGGCGCCCTGCTGGCCTTTCGCATCGGCGAACTGCGCCGCAAAATAACCTCCGGTCAGGCTTTCGGGCCGGAGATTTCCAATGTCAAAGCCATGATTTCACAAGGCTCCATGGCCCTGAATGAACAGCTTCAGGACAGCCTTGGCTGGTTTGAGCGCCACAAGAACGGCATCAGCCCGCCGGGCCGGTTACGCACATCATTTGATGCCCTGATCCCGGCCCTGATCCGGGCAAAATCCGCCCATGCCGATGACCCGTGGTGGAAGCGGGCCTATAACAGCACCCGCAATCTGGTGATCATCCGCAAGACCAAAAGCGCCGACAGTGCCGATTCAGACAGCCTGATTGCCACGGCGCAAAAGATGCTGGCCGATTTTGATCTGAAGGACGCTCTGGACAGGTTGCGGCAGCTTCCGCAAAATATGCGCGACCAATTGACGGCATGGAGGGCGCAGGCGGAAATATATCTTCAGGCCGAAGAGCAGCTTGAGCGTATCGAAAGCCTGACCGCGAGCTATTATCTCTCGCCACCGCCAAAAAAAGCTGAAGAAAAAACACCGGAAAAGAAAAACCCTGATCAGGAGAGTGCCTCATGATCCGGCTTGGCCTTTATATTACCCTCGCCATCCTGATTGCCCTCGGCGCGGTGTGGTTTGCCAATCATCCGGGGCAGGTTCTGCTGATCTGGCAGGGCTGGGAAATACAGCTGTCTGTTGCCGTGCTGTGGCTGCTGATTTTTCTCTATACGCTTCTGTGCGGGATGCTGGTGCGGCTTTATTTCTGGTTCCGGGTCGATAATCCGCTCAACAGCCCGAAACGGCAGGAAAGACGGCGGGCCAAAGGCCGGACCGAGCTTGACCTTGGCTGGTCGGCGCTGGCGGTGGGTGACCGGACCGCCGCCCTGAAACATGGCAAAAAGGCCCTCGGGCTGCTCACCGGGGATCACGGCCCGCTGCGTCTGTTGATTCGGGTCGCGCCGGACAAGGACAGAGAGAAATATCTTGAGCTGCTGATGGATGATCCGGCAAGCCGGATGATTGCCCTGAAATACCGTCTTGAGCAGGAGCTTGACGCCGATAATTTCCCCGCCGCTCTTGGCATCCTTGACGATATGCAAACGGCCAGTCCCGGCAATTCATGGATCAGCCGGCAACGATTTGATATCCTGACCCGGCTTGGCCAATGGACAGAGGCGACGACGGAACTGGACAGACTGGTCAAAGACAAGGCGGAGCAGAAACATCTGCGCGCGGTGCTGAGCTATTCTGCGGCGCTGGAGGCGGACCTTGCCGGGGATAAAAATAGCGCCCGGACCCTGTCCCGCAAGGCCCTGAAATATCAGGCGGGCTTCAGCCCCGCCCGCGACCTGCTGGCCCGTCATTCGCCGACGGATGACGCAAAAACCATGGTCCATCGCTGGGCCTGCACCGCCTGCGGCAATGAACAGGACAAATATGCCGCCCTGTGTCCGGCCTGCCACCGCTTTGGCACGTTAACGCCCGTGGCGGAAGGCTGATATTATTTATTTCAGATTGCGGTAATCAAACACCCTTTTTGCCTTGCCGGCGGAACGTGGAATGCCGCCCGGCTCACGCACGTCAACCTTGGTCGTCACACCACACAGATTTTTAATCAGTTTTTTCAGCTCGGCTGCCAGATGCGCCCGACTGTCATCATCGGAAAAATCCCCCTTGGCCTCGGCGACAACCGTCAGCTCATCCATGACCTTTGGTCGACGGATTTCACAGAAATAATGGGGGGTAAGCCGCGCATCGCGACAGATAATCTCCTCAATCTGGGTCGGGAAGACATTGACGCCCCGGATGATCATCATATCATCGGAGCGGCCAAAAATCCGGGCTATCCGCCGCATCTTGCTGAGCGATCCCGGCAGCAGCCGGGTCAGGTCGCGGGTCCGGTAACGGATTATCGGGAAGGCCTCCTTGCATAGCGAGGTAAAAACCAGTTCGCCCTCTTCGCCGTCCGGCATGACTTCCCCGGTTTCGGGATTGATAATTTCCGGATAGAACAGATCCTCCCATATGGTCAGCCCGTCCTGGGTTTCGGCAAATTCCCCGCCGACGCCCGGTCCCATTACTTCGGACAGACCATAGAGATCGACGGCCTTGAGGGCAAAGCGCTGTTCGATCTCGTGGCGCATTTCCTCGGTCCAGGGTTCGGCCCCGTGCATGGCAATCTCAAGCGATGTGGTGCGCGGGTCAATCCCCATCCTCTCGAAACTGTCGGCAAGGGACAGCATATAGGACGGGGTGACCATGATGATCCGTGGTTTGAAATCCTGAATAAGCTGAATCTGGGCCTCTGTCGCCCCGCCGGAGGCCGGAACCACCGCGCAGCCACAACGTTCCGCCCCGTAATGGGCGCCAAGCCCGCCGGTAAACAGCCCGTAGCCGAATGCCACATGAACCATATCCCCGGCATGACCGCCCGCCGCCCGGATACAGCGGGCGATTGCCTCGGACCAGACATCAATATCCTGCGTGGTATAGCCGACAACCGTCGGCTTGCCGGTGGTGCCACTAGAGGCATGAATACGGCTGAGCTTTTCCCGTGGGACGGCAAAAAGCCCGAAAGGATAATTATCGCGCAGGTCTTTCTTTACCGTGAAGGGAAATTTCGCCAGATCCCTGAGGCTGTGAAGGTCATCCGGATGAACCCCCCTGTCATCAAAGGCCTTTTTGTAAAAGGGCACATTGTCATAGGCATGGCGCAATGACCATTTCATTCGCTGTAATTGTGTTGCCTCGATCTCATCCCGCCCGGCATACTCGAAACCGTTAATCCCTGAAAACATCGTCATATATTCTTTCTGTATATTAAGTCCACTGATCTATATTAGGCGGCTTTCACCCCGCGCGCAAGCGCCACCCCCGCCTGAAGGGCATCCATATTCATATCAAGGAATTTTTTCGGTGAAATTGCCCGCAGCACATTTTCAATGGTCTTGACCTCTATATCTTCTGATAATTCAGCGATAACCCCGGTCGCCACCACATTGGTCACCCGTTCGGACCCCACCCTAATGGCGGTTTCGCTTAACGGCAGCTCAATGACCTTGAAATTTCCCTCAGGCGGGTTTTTGGTGCGGCGCGGATCGACAATAACCATGGCATCATCGCGGATGATACCTTCGGAGGCCGTGGCCGCCGCCTGATCAAGAATAAGCAATGTATCCAGTTCGGTTGCCAGCGGATAATCCGGTGTTTCCCCGCTGGCGACAATATCGGCCCGGCTCAGGCCACCGCGCGAGGTCGGCTCATAGCTTTGCGACATCGATACATGATAACCGGCCCCGGTCATGGCTTTTGAAAATATCTTGGCGCAGAGCTGCAACCCCTGTCCACCGGCGCCGCTGAAACGCATTTCCCGTGTTTTCATGGCTTCGTTCTCCCCTGTTGCAGTTTCTCGCTCATATCCCGGTAGGCCGCGCCATATTCAGGCCGGTCCGACTGTACGAAAACCCCGGTATGCAGACCGCTGGGCCGGAAGGGGTGATCGACAACATTGCTGTCATATTCGTAATCAGGTGGCCGCATGGTCCGGGTCTGGCCCAGCACCATTTCCGGTGAGGAGCCGAGATCATTCTTGCGGCCATTGACCTCGGTACAGTCCGACATGACCTCGATAAAGGAAAATCCCTTATGGGCCAGCCCCCCGGCAATCAAATCGCGCAAACGTGGCAGATGGATGGTGACTTCGCGGCCCACATATCCGGCCCCGGCGGCCTCGGCCAGCTTGCAGGCATCAAAGACCGGCTCGCGATTGCCCGCCGGCGTCGTTGTGGTAAAACGATCACGCGGGGTGGTCGGGGAACCCTGCCCGCCGGTCATGCCGTAAATCTCGTTATTGAGCATCAAACAGGTAATATCCAGATTGCGCCGTGCGGCATGAATCAAATGATTGCCCCCGATGGCCAGACAATCGCCGTCGCCGGTAATCACCACCACATGCAGATCAGGCCGCGCCATTTTAAGCCCGGTGGCATAGGCCAGAGGGCGACCATGGGTGGTATGGAAAGTATTGGCATCAATATAGCCGCCAACCCGGCCCGAACAGCCGATACCGCAGACCACCGCCAGCTTGTCCTTGTCAATCCCCTGCTCATGAATGGCCCATAACAGCGCCCGGAGCGCGATGCCATGGCCGCAGCCCGGACACATGAAATGGGGAAACAGATCAAGCCGCAGATAATCGCGGATATTGAATTCCTTGCCGTCTGCGGTTTTTTTCGCGTCGTCGGCTTTAAGGGCAACCTGCTTATTCATGGCCAAGTACCTCCTTGACAGTTTTCTTTATGTCCACAGGGGAAATCGGCACCCCGTCATAACGGTTCAGGCCGGTGACCTTTTGTTTGCCCGTCTTGACCTCGGCAATTTCATGAATCAACTGCCCGGCATTCATTTCGGCAACGATAATATGTCTGGCCTTTGCCGTCTGTTTGCGGAAGCTCTCCGTCGGGAACGGCCACAGGGTAACAGGTCGGAACAGACCAGCCTTTATGCCCGCTTCTCTAAGCTCTTTCACCGCTTTGCGTGCGGCCCGTCCAACCACACCCAGGGCGACAATCACCACCTCCGCATCCTTGCACTCCACAGCCTCAAAACTCTCTATCAGGTCATTGTTAAGCGCGACCTTGCCAAGTAAACGTTTCATCAGGGCATCTACCTCATGAGGTTTTTGGGTCGGGAAGCCATTTTCTGCCACCGTCAGCCCCGACGTATGGACCCGAAAGCCGTCGCCGGGCCGGGCCATCGGCGGCACCCCGTCGGCATCGCCGTGATAGGGCTTATAGTCTTCGGGCTTGCCGGTGGCCCATTTACGCACGGTCTTTTCATAATCCGCAACATCGGGAAGTGCCACCGTTTCCACCAGATGGCCGAGGCTTTCATCAAACAGGACGATCACCGGGGTCCGCAGCTTTTCCGACAGGGCAAAGGCGCGCGCGGTCTGCTGATAGATTTCCTCAACCGATCCCGGGGCCAGTACAATCACCGGATGGTCACCGTGAGTCCCCCAGCGGGTCTGCATGATGTCGCCCTGCGCCGGGCGGGTCGGCAGTCCGGTTGACGGTCCGCCGCGCATGACATTGACCACAACGCAGGGGATTTCCGCCCCCATGCCATAGCCGAGATTCTCCTGTTTCAGGGAGAAGCCCGGCCCGCTGGTCGCGGTCATCGCCTTGATGCCGCCCATACTTGCCCCGAGAGTCGCCGCCATCGAGGCAATCTCATCCTCCATCTGCAGGAATACCCCGCCGACAGCGGGCAGTTCCTTCGCCAGATTTTCGGCGATTTCAGACGATGGTGTGATCGGGTAGCCGGCGAAAAAGCGACAGCCGGCGGCGACCGCGCCAAGGGCACAGGCCTTATTCCCCTGCAGATTTACGGTATTTGCTTGTCCGGTCATGCTATTCATTCTGCGGCCTCCTGGGATACGGGGTTAAGAGATATGGCAAAGTCGGGACAGAGCCATTCACAAATATGACATCCGGTGCATTTCTCCGGCTCGGCGAGTTCCGCCACCTGATCCTTGTTAAGTACCAGACAGCGTTCCGGGCACATCTTGACACAAATATCACAGCCCTTGCACCATTCAGCGGTAATCTCGAGCATGGTGCGTTCCGGGTTGACTTCCGGCTGGACCAGTGGCACGAAAGCGCCGCCTTCGACCGGCTCTCCCCGGCGCGAGCCGTCGATCCATTTCTGCCCCTGATCAAATACGCTGAGATTTACATCGACGGTTTTCGGCGGCACCATTCTGGCGATAACCTCTTTCCATTCGGACGTCGGGAAGGTCAGGGTGGTTGACAGCGCGCCGAGCAGTAATGTATTGGCCGCCCTCTCGTTACCGGCCTTTGCCGCCATTTCCGTCGCATCGATGGCAAAGGCCTCGCAAACTTTTGCCTTCACATCATCGGGCGTGTCTTTTGAATAGCCGATTTCCGCCCCGAGAGCGCGAGAACGACAGGCAAAGGGCGGGACAATCCGTTTGGTATCGGCAATAAACACCCCGCTGTCAGGCCGCAGATAATTCATCCAGCGCAAGCCTTCGGCCCATTCAAGGGCAATCAGCACATCGGCCTTGCCCACCGGGATGGTCGGGGACCAGACCTGCTGGCCAAACCGCACATGGCTGAACACCACGCCGCCGCGTTTGGCCATGCCGTGAACCTCGCTCTGCTTGACCTGATAGCCCAGATTCTGACAGATCTGCGCCAGCACTTTGGAGACCATAATCACCCCTTGACCGCCAACCCCGACCACCAGAATATTTACCGGCTCCGTCATATTTGCCGGGTCGAGCTTTTTTGACTCCGGCACCAGAACAGGATTTTGTTTTTTTGCTTTTGCCATTATTTTGCCCCTTTACTTGTTCCGGCACATGTTTTGGCCTTCGCACCGGCCTGATCCGGGTTAATCATTGGCTGGATCGCGCCGGTCGGGCAGAACTGGGCGCAGACCGAGCAGCCGATACAGGCGCTCGGGTCAATCTTGACCACATGGCGGCCTTCAAACCATTCATCGCTCCACACCAGCGCCGGACAGCCTAGATTCATGCAGCCCTGACAGGCATTGCAGTCATCCTTGTCGACCTGCATCGCCGGACCCTTGATCCGCACCGGGTCGATGACACAGGGCCGGTCGGCAATCAGCACCGACACGCCCCGGTGGGCAACCGCCTCGCGCATGGTATGGATCATGGTGGCGGCATCATAGCTGTCAACCCGCTCGATCCAGTCAACCCCGCAGGCGCGGATCATGTCTTCAAAATTGACCGCGTGGGTCTGTTCGCCGCGCAATGTCTTGCCGGTCGCCGGGTTTTCCTGTCCGCCGGTCATGGCGGTGATATGGTTATCCAGCAGAATGACGGTAATATCGGCCTGATTATAGACCGCATTGATCAGCGGCGGTATGCCGGAATGAATGAAGGTACTGTCGCCGATGGTCGCGACAATCGGTTTTGTTTCGGTCCCGGCCAGATACATGCCCATGGCATTGGCGATGCTTGACCCCATGGCGACCGTGGTATCAATCGCCGTCAGCGGATCACCAACCGCCAGCGTATAACAGCCAATATCTCCTGCCACCCGGACATCAAGGCTGCGGATGGCGTTATAGCTCATGGCATGGGGACAGCCGGAGCATAATAGCGGCGGCCTGATCAGCGGCTCAAATTGCGGCAGGCCGGAGTCGGCCTCGGCCTTTAATATTCCCGCCTGCTCAAAACCGATCCGCACCTGTTCGGGCGATAATTCACCTATGCGCGGGAAATATTCCTTGCCCTCAACCTTCAGGCCCCAGACCTTGAGCGCGTTTTCGATCACGGGTTCGAGTTCCTCAACCACGATCACCCGGTCATGGCGGGCGCAGAAATCCTGTATGGTTTTTTTCGGCAGCGGGAAGGACAGGCCGAGTTTCAGCACACTGGCCTCGGGCAGGTTTTCCTTGACATAAACATAGCTCATGCTGGCGGTGATAATGCCGAGCTTTGATGAGCCGGGTTCCATCCGGGTCAGGTCAGATGTCTCCAGATAATCTGCCAGCCTGTCCAGCCGTTCAATGACCATTGGATGGCGGCGGCGCGCATGGCCCGGCACCATGACATTCTTGGTCACATCAGCGAGGAAACCGCGCCCTTCCGGGGTCTCTCTCTCGCTGACCAGGACCGGGCTGCGGGTGTGGGAAATGCGGGTTGTGCTGCGGACAATCACCGGCGTGTCAAAAAGCTCGCTGATCTCAAAGGCGGCGCGGGTGAAATCCAGTGCCTCCTGGGCATCGGACGGCTCAAAGACCGGGACCTGGGCGAACTGGCCGAACAGGCGGCTATCCTGTTCATTCTGGGAACTGTGAATGCCCGGATCATCACAGACAATCAGTACAAGCCCGCCATTAACCCCGATATAGGAATGGGACATCAGCGCATCGGAAGCGACATTCAGCCCGACATGCTTCATCATGCAGACCGACCGCACCCCGGCGAAAGAGCCGCCAATCGCCACATCAAGGGCAACTTTTTCATTGGTTGACCACTGGGCATGGACATCGCCAACCGGATAATGGGCCAGATTTTCCATGATTTCGGTGCTTGGCGTGCCGGGATAGGCCGCCGCAACCTTGACTCCCGCCTCCCATGCCCCACGGGCAAAGGCCTCATTGCCTGTCATCTGGTGGGTGACGCCGGTTTTAATTGCGCTCGGTGATGCCTGTTCAGCCTTGGTAGCCATGCCTGGTCTCCTGTTGAAATATGCGCTTTAAAAAGTATAATGATACATTATTTTGTTTAAATCACTGCAAAATGTATCATATTTATAATTTATCGCAAGCAGAAAACATCGGCTTTATCCTTTCCCGGGGAAGAAAATATTATTAATTCATTGCAAAAAGAAAGGATATTCCCCGAACGATCGGTTAACTAATTGTTTTCGCTTGGCTTTACCCGCCATGCTTCGACTGATAAAAAATTATGATCTATCCCCGGTATTTGCTGATAATCCGTCGGATAAAATATTACACATATTGTTCTTTGACCTGCATCAATCCTGAAGCGGGAAAATCACGATATATATCGACTCAGACAGGGGGAAAAGATAAGGAATATACCGTGACCACAAGCCACCAACATCCGGCAGATGACACATTCTCGCCGCTGCTGATTGCGGGCCTGCTGACGAGGCCGCTGCCCCGGGGTCCGCTTGCGGCTCTGCTGCGTCATATATCCCGGCGGATACAGCGTAATCATCCAGCCATTCTTGAAAGACTGCAACCGCTTGCCGGGCGAATTTTCCTGATCCGGCCCACGGACCTGCCCTATGATATTATATTGACCATTGGTGAAAATCAGGTTGATTTCAGTCTTGCAACGGAAACCCGGCCTTTGCCGGATGCCGATGTCGTCATTTCGGGCAGCTTGCCGGAACTGGTTGATATGATGGATGGCCGACAGGATGGTGACGGATTGTTTTTCTCGCGCAGCCTGACCGTGACCGGCGATACCGAGGCCCTGCTGACATTACGTAATGCCGTGGACAGTGACGAGGTTAATCTTGAACAAGAGATTTTTGACCTGTTTGGTCCGCTGAAAAACCCGGCTGAAAAGCTGGCGAAGGCGGGCGGGCGGGTCTATCACCGGCTGGCCCGGGACATGACGACCCTCAGCCGGGCGATAACCGGGCCGCTATCCAACCGCTGCCGGCAGCTTGAACAGGAAAATCAGGAGTTGACCAACCGTCTTGACCGGCTTGATAAAAGTCTGGCCAAAACCCGGAGCCGCCTGCAGAGTCTTGGCAGAAAGGCCGCTTTATGACCAAACTGGAGCTTGTCTGTCCGGCAGGAACCCCCGCCGCCCTCAGGGTCGCGGTCGATTCAGGCGCCGATGCGGTCTATATGGGCTTTCGCGATGAAACCAATGCCCGCAATTTCCCCGGCCTTAATTTTTCCGTGCCCGAGCTTGATGAGGCGCTCGACTATGCCCACGGACGCGGGGTGAAGGTCCTGCTGGCGGTCAATACCTATGCGGCAGCAGGCAATGCTGACCCCTGGATAAAGGCGGTGGATACGGCGGCACGGCTCAAGGTTGACGCGATTATACTGGCCGATATTGGTCTGCTCGACTATGCCCGGGCGACCCATCCCGACCTCAGGCTGCATCTGTCGGTTCAGGCCTCGGCCTCCAACGCCCGCGCCATCAACCATTATGTGCGGGAATTCGGCGTGCGTCGCGTCGTCCTGCCCCGGGTGCTGACGGTGCCGGAAATCCGCCGTCTCAATCAGAATATTGATGTTGAGACCGAGGTCTTTGCCTTTGGCGGCATGTGCCCGATGGCCGAGGGCCGCTGCAGCCTGTCGAGCTATATCACCGGCAAATCGCCCAATATGAACGGGGTCTGTTCCCCGGCAAGCCATGTCAGCTATATTCAGCAGGGCGATAACCTCAAAACCAATCTTGCCGATTTTACCATCAATAAATTCGGCCCCCATGAGCGGGCGGGCTATCCCACCCTGTGCAAGGGCCGCTTCACCACCAATGACACGACCGGCTATCTGTTCGAGGAACCGACCAGCCTTAATGTCACCGGCATCCTGCCCGACCTGATCGACGCCGGGGTCAGCGCGCTGAAGATTGAAGGCCGCCAGCGCAGCAAGGCCTATGTGCGCGAAGTGGTACAGAATTTTCGTCAGGCGATTGATGCGGCGGTGCGCGGTGAACGGCGGGCCATTCCGATGGATAATCTGTCCGAGGGCGGCCAGGATACCACCGGGGCCTATAACAGGAAATGGATGTGATGAAACAGAGCAAACTTTCCCTCGGGCCATTATTATTCAACTGGCCCAAAGACAAGGTTCGTGATTTTTATTTTGCCATCGCCGATGAAGCCCCGGTCGATTATGTCACCTTGGGCGAGCTGGTCTGTGCCAAGCGCCAGCGGGACAGAGGCGCCCTGCCCGCTATTATCGAACGGCTGGAAAAGGCCGGCAAGAAAGTAATCCTGTCCGGCCTCGCACTGGTTCTTGACGAGGGCGACATGACGATGGTGGAGGATATCGCCTCAATGGCCCCGGACTATCTGATCGAAGCCAACGACCTGTCACTGGTCAGCCTGCTCAGGGGCCGGGACCATGCCATCGGCCCGTTTGTCAATATCTATAACGAGGCCAGCCTGAAATATTATGAAAAGGGCGGGGCAAGTCGTATCTCGCTGCCCGCCGAACTGCCTGCCGCGAGCCTGCGGATACTGGCCGGGGCCGCCAACACGGCTGCCCTTGAGGTTCAGGTGTTCGGGCGGATGCCGCTGGCGATTTCCGCCCGCTGCTATCATGCCCGCGCCCACGGGCTGCACAAGGACGGCTGTCAGTATATCTGTGAGCAGGACCCGGACGGGCTTGATGTTGATACCATGGACGGCCAGCCCTTCCTCGCCATTAACGGCCTGCAGACCCTGTCGCACAGCTATGGCAATCTGCTGGCGGAACTGCCGGAGCTTGCCGGGATGGGCATCCGCAATTTTCGCCTGTCGCCCCATAATGTCGATATGGTAAAAATCTGCCACCTGTTCCGTGACCGGCTTGACGGCAAAATCACCCTGGAGCAGGCAAATGATGCTTTGGAAGAAGAAATGTTTGCCCTCGACTTTTCCAACGGCTATTATCATAATATTGCCGGACGGGAACAGGTTGGATTATAAAAAACAGGGCGCTGTATGGAGTCATACGAAAAACTTCTTGCCGGATACCGGGAATTTCTGCATCACTATCAAAAAGACGTCCAATGGCGCAGCACGGCAAAAGACCGGCAAAATCCGGATGTCATGATCATTGCCTGCAGTGACAGCCGGGTCAATCCGGTGATCCTGACCGGGGCCGGGCTTGGCGAGGTTTTTATTGTCAATAATGTCGCCAATCTGGTGCCGCCCTATAAAGACTGCGGCAATACCCACCACAGCACCAGCGCCGCCATAGAATATGCCGTAACCCAATTGCAGGTCCGCCATATCATCGTCATGGGCCATAGCGGCTGCGGCGGCATCCGCGCCCTGCTCGCCGACCATGACGAGACCGACTCTGCGTCTGATGATCATTACAGCTTTATCCGCCCA
>Ga0256829_1002235_pt1 | contig 14646 bp, 15 predicted proteins | sample 131447metaG_FD_185979 | JGI IMG/M metagenome (GOLD analysis project Ga0256829, IMG submission 185979) | Hydrothermal vent microbial communities from Lau Basin, Pacific Ocean - 131-447 | ecosystem: Environmental > Aquatic > Marine > Hydrothermal vents | place: Pacific Ocean: Lau Basin | collected...
GAAAGTTTGGGAAGAGATTCAACAAGGGCGCCCAACTACAAATGAAGCAGGAGAGTCACTCTACCTCAATCACTTGTTAGCAGATGAAGAACTCCGAAGTAAGCTGAGTGAAGCACAAATTCGAGAGTGTTTTAACTATGACTACTATACAAAAAATGTAGATAACATTTTTGCTAGAGTTTTTAAATAAAAAGAGGAAAAAGAATGATAACAGTTATAAAACGCAATGGAAGAACAGAACCACTTGATATTTCTAAAATTCAAAAGTACACTTCAGCTGCGGTAAAAGGGCTTGACAATGTATCGCAAAGTGAACTTGAAGTAGATGCCCATCTTCATTTTCGCGATGGCATTACCTCTAAAGAGATTCAAGAAACACTCATAAAAACTGCTGTAGATAAAATAGACATTGATGCACCCAACTGGACCTTTGTTGCATCTCGCCTTTTTCTTTTTAATCTCTACCATGAAGTCAATGGCTTTACAGGGTACTGCTCTTTAGAGAAGTATTTTGAAAAAGGGGAAAAAGCAGGGCGTATTCTTTTAGGCTTAAAAGAGATGTATGACCTTGAAGCGTTAGAGAAACATCTTGTTCCTGAGCGAGATTTACAATTTAATTATCTTGGTATTAAAACACTCTATGACCGTTATCTTATCAAAGACAACAATGCAAAACCTATAGAACTCCCACAGCATATGTTTATGGCAATCGCTATGTTTTTAGCACAACGCGAAGAGAATAGACAAGAGTGGGCGATTAAATTTTATAACATGATTTCAAAGTTTGAAGTAATGTTAGCGACTCCAACACTCTCAAACGCAAGAACAACAAGACACCAACTCAGCTCGTGTTATATTGGTTCTACTCCTGATAACATTGAAGGTATTTTTGATGCCTACCAAGAGATGGCAATGCTTTCCAAATTTGGTGGCGGTATCGGTTGGGATTGGACAGGAATTCGTTCTATGGGCTCTTCTATTGATGGGCATAAAAATGCAGCAGGGGGAAGTGTTCCATTTCTCAAAATCACCAATGACATTGCCATTGCTGTTGATCAACTCGGAACACGCAAAGGGGCTATTGCTGTTTACATGGAGCCATGGCACATAGACATCAACGACTTTTTAGATTTAAAGAAAAACTCTGGTGAAGAGCGTCGTCGTGCCCATGATCTTTTCCCTTCACTCTGGCTCAATGATATGTTCATGCGTCGTGTGCAAGAGGATGCAATCTGGACTCTTTTTGATCCTTACGATACACGTGAACTGACGTCACTCTATGGTGCAGATTTTGACAAACGCTACTTAGAACTTGAACAAGATGAGAGCATCGTTAAAGAGAAAATCAAAGCCAAAGACCTTTGGAAAAAAATCTTAACATCCTACTTTGAAACAGGTTCTCCATTTTTAACTTTTAAAGATAATGCAAACCGTGCCAATCCAAATGACCACTATGGAGTCATCCGAAGTTCAAACCTCTGTACAGAGATTTTTCAAAACACAGCACCAAACCACTACAGAATCAAATTCATTTTTGAAAATGGTGAGAGCGTGAGTTATGAAGAAGAGGAGTTAGTCAAGGTAGATAGTGGCATAGAAAAACCTGCCAAAAAAGTAACAGCGTTAGACTCCCTTGGTGGTATGCCTATTTTTGTTGTGGAAAAAGAAAAAGTAGATGGAGCAACTGCTGTATGTAATTTAGCCTCTGTTAATCTCTCTCGCATCAACTCAAAAGAAGATATAGAGCGTATTGTGCCAACTGCTGTACGATGTTTGGACAATGTTATAGATTTAAACTTCTACCCAATAGAGAAAGTAAAACGCACAAACATGCGCAGTCGCTCCATCGGTCTTGGTGTTATGGGTGAAGCACAGATGTTAGCTGAAAAAGGCATTATGTGGGGAAGCCAAGAGCACTTCGATACAATAGATGAAGTGATGGAAGCTGTTTGTTATAACACCATTAATGCCTCTTCTGACTTAGCTATTGAAAAAGGTGCCTACCCAGAATTTGATGGCAGTAAATGGAGCCGTGGAATTTTCCCACAAGACCATGCAAACGCAGAGGTAAGAAACCTTGTCGATAGAGGAGGGCTTTTTGCTTCTGCTTATGAGTGGGATGAGTTACGTGAAAAAGTAAAAAAACAAGGAATGCGCAATGGCTACTTAATGGCAGTGGCTCCAACCTCTTCTATCTCTATTCTTACAGGAACAACGCAGGCGATTGAACCTGTCTTTAAACGCAAGTGGTTTGAAGAGAATTTATCAGGGCTTATTCCTGTCGTTGTCCCAAAACTCTCACCAGATACGTATGCTTACTACACACCTGCATATGACTTAAACCAAACAGTACTTATTAAAGCAGCGGCTATCCGTCAAAAATGGATTGACCAAGGGCAATCACTCAACATCTTTATCACCCTCGATAAAGCAAGTGGAAGATACCTCAATGAAATCTATATGCTTGCATGGAAACTTGGACTCAAATCAACATACTACCTGCGTTCACAATCACCAGAAGTAAAAAACGATGTAGAAGATAGAAGTATGGAGTGTGTCGGGTGTCAATAGGCATTGACCTTGAGCGATTTGAGCATTTTAAAGATGCCGAGTTTCGCTCAGTAGAAATTCTCTCCCCACAACACATTAAACTCCATTTTGCAGTGCAAGACAAAGCCAGAGCCTATGATTGGATAGGTATGGCATTTGATTTTTATGGTGTTAAAGATGCCAAGCTTGTCGATGAAACCAAGCTTCAATTTATAGATATGAGTGAAGGCATTACAATACGCAAAGATAAATTTTTTTTATTTGCCATTGGGGAGTATAATAGTGGCACAAATATAAAAGACTCTATTTTTTATATAAAAGCAGATGATATAAAATATACTCAAGGAAGTTTTTAATGAAATATCTCGTGACCGATGATTCCAAACTCGCACGCTTAAGCCTTATCAAATCACTCAAAGCAAATGTAGGTGAATCTGAAATTTTTCAGGCAGAAAATGGTTTAGTCGCTGTAGAGACCATGGAAAAAGAGCATGTAGATGTCGTCTTTTTAGATTTAACAATGCCAATTATGGATGGCTATGAAGCCCTTCCAAAACTTCTAGAACAAAACAAAAATGCAAAAATAGTCGTCGTTTCTGCAGATATACAAGAAAAAGCAAAAAAGCAAGTCCTTGCCCTTGGTGCACAACTTCATGTTCAAAAACCCATCAATGTAGATAAAATGAAAGAGATACTGGAACATATAAACAATGTATAATCTGACAGAAGATGAAAAAGATGTCCTTCAGGAGTTAATGAATATAGCCTATGGCAATGCAACAGCAGTAGTCGCTGAAATGCTTGATGCATTTGCTACTTTGAGTATTCCAAACATTGCAGTCATTCCAGTCAATGAACTCTTAGAACAGTTTAAACATCTAAAAAACCAAAGTTACTTCTTTTCAACACAAGCATTCTCAGGAGAGTTTAGTGGAGAGAGTGCATTTTTTATAGATGCGCTAAGTGCACAAAATTTAGCAAAACATTTAGAGATGGAATCAAATGAAGATTTGGATGATGCTATTTTGGAGCTCACTAATGTCCTCACCTCCACACTCACAACACGCTTAGCACAAGAGATGCAAACGCAAGTGAGTTTTTCACTTCCAAGTATTGAACAGGTACCTTTAGCCCAAATTGCTGATGTAGATACTTTTAAAAGTTACACACAGGTTATTGTTATAGACACGCAGCTTATTTTCCAAGACCAGAAAATCAATGGTGAGATTTTTATACTTACCAAAGGTGAATCCATCCAATGGCTCAAACAAAAACTCAACCAGATTCTCGAACAACTTTTTTAGATAGTACCTTAGTTGATCTCATCAACAATGGGCTCATCATTCTTGATGATACTTTAAAAATTCATGCCTACAATAAATGGATGCAAATCCAAACAAACAAACAAGAAGAGAGTGTTTTATCAAAAAAAATTACAGAGATATTTCCAAACATCAACACAAAGGTATTACAGCGTAAAATCAAAACAACCCTGCTTATGCAAAATGCCACCTACTATACAGCAAGCACATCAGGCTATCTGATTCCCATAAAAATCAATCAGATTCAAAACTCAAAATTTGAGTATATGCAACAAGATGTGAGCATTGTTCCTTATGATGTAGAAAATAAAAAAGTAGCACTCATTATAACCGATCAAACAGGAATGGCCAATACAAATGCACTCTTAAGAGAAAATATTTTAAAAGTAAAAAAGCTCAATGAGGCACTCATAAAAGAGAAAGAACTCACACAAAAACAGCATGAACAACTCATAGTCTCTTCAAGAAACGCAGCAATGGGAGAGATGATTAGTATGATAGCCCACCAATGGAGACAACCACTCTCGGTTATCAACACTTCTATTGCAAGCTTAAAAATAAAAAAAGAGTTAGGTATATTTGATGAAAACAGTACAGATGTGTCACTCAAAAGAATCGAAAAAATAGTCCTCTACCTCTCCGATACGATTAATGATTTTAGAGATTATTTTAAACCAAACAAAAATAAAACAGTTATCAATTTAGCAGAAATTTTTGCAAAAGCCTTTGATATACTCAAAACTGAATTTGAAAGTGAAAATATCACTTACACACAGAGCATTGATACAGATATTACTATCACCGCGTATAAAAATGACTTTATACAGGTTATTCTCAATCTTCTAAAAAACTCTCTCGATGCATTTCGCGAAAACGATGCAACACAAAAATTTCTCAACGTCTCTGCTGCATTCAAAAACGAAAAGTTGATTGTAGACATCACAGATAACGCAGGAGGCATCAAAGAAGCTGTTCTCAAAAAAATATTTGAGCCTTATTATTCAACAAAAAGTAAAAATGGAACAGGACTTGGTCTGTATATATCCCAAAAAATCATAGAAGAACATCTCCATGGCACTATTGAAATATTAAGCAAAGATAATCAAACATTTGTTACAATAAGTTTGCCAAAATAAAATGTAAAGGTAACTCATGCAAAGATTAGTAATTGATGTAGAAGATAAATATATCAAGCTTGTAACAGATTTATTGTCTCATTTGAAACAAAATATTATAAAAAATATTGTTGTTGAAAAAAAGGAAGATGCTAGAGATACTCTTTCTAAGTTAGAACAATTTAGAGCATTAAAAGCAAACTCCAACAATAAAAAAACATTAACCATGGCAATGGCTACAAACACAGATGAAATGCTAACTGATGGTTTACTTTGATACCAATGTATTAATCTATGCATTTGCTAAAAATATAGATGATAGCAAACAAGGCGAAATAGCAACATCACTTGTTGAAAAAGCACTTAGTACTGAAACTTTGATACTTTCAGAAATTATACTTTGTGAATTTGCTTTTGTATCTGCTAAAATGAATGAAGATAAAAATAACATTGATAATAATTTAGAATTTTTATCTTCATTTGTACAGCCATCTAGTAGAGATGTAAGTCAAAGAGTATTGGAAATATTAAAAAACAAAAATCTATATAAAAGTTCATTTGATATATTTCATTTAGCTTTTGCAGAGTACCATAATACTGAATTAGTTACATTTGATAAAGGCTTTAATAAACTAAAAACTATCTCTAAAATTGAGATTAAGATTAAGTAGTAAAATTTAAAAGGAGATTAAAAATGCGTGTAATTTGTCCACACTGTTTGAATGTCAATAATGTCCCACAAAAAGAGAGCTATAAAAAAGCCAACTGCGGCAAGTGCAAACAATCACTGCTCGATACAAAACCCATCGACCTTACAAATGCAAACTTTGATGAAGTCGTTGTTAATAGCGATATTCCAGTCATTGTTGATTGCTGGGCACCTTGGTGTGGTCCTTGTAGAATGATGGCACCAAACTTTGAAAAAGCCGCAAGTAAATTTCCACTCAAGACACTCTTTGCAAAAATCAATACAGAAGAGGAACAAACTCTTGGTGCGAGATTTGGTATTAGAAGTATTCCAACACTCATCCTCTTTAAAAATGGAAAAGAGGTACATAGAGTCTCAGGTGCACTTGATGAAAGTGCACTCACACAACTAGTGACACAATTTTTATGAAACATTTTTCATTTACTTATAAGCCTGCAAGTAAGGCTTATAAAAGTGCGAAAAAAGATGCAAAAAAAGCATCTTTTTCCTCCCAACTGATTCAAGTCTTCACTGGAGAAGACAAGCAAAAAGCAATACAAAAAATTTTAAAAACACTTACAAAAGATTTTCCAAATGCACAGATTATAGGAACAACAACAGCAGGTGAAATTTCGCATGCAAAAATGTATGACAATACAACAATCATCAGCCTCTCTCTTTTTAAAAAAACAAAACTCAAAACCCACTACACAAAAACCATTACCAAAAAAGAGGGACGAAAACTCTCTCAAAAAATCTGTTCTAAAAATACAAAAGCTGCTATTGTACTGAGCGAAGGTTTACAAGGAGAGGATTATGAGGGCTTTATAAAAGGTATCAAAAAAGCAAACCCTGATTTACTCATTGCTGGGGGACTTGCTGGTGATAACTTTGTGCTCAAAAATACTTTTGTTTTTCTTGGAACTACAATTTATACACAAGGAGCCGTGAGTGTCTCCTTCTCAGGAAAACAACTCTTTGCAAATAACAAATATAATCTCAACTGGAGACCTATAGGCAAAGAGTTTACAATTACCTCTGCGACAAATAACCGAGTCGATACCATAGATGCACAAAGCAGTGTGAGTGTTTTTAAAAAGTACTTAGGAGCACAACTCTTTGAAAACAATGCAGCAGCCTTGTCAAATTTTCAACTCCTTTATAATGAGGGCAATACCACTGTATCGCGTACCCCTATGGCTGTAGAGGGAGAGAGTCTCATCTTTGCTGGACCACTGAGGGAGGGACAAAAAGTACAATTTGGTTTTTCAAACGCAGCAAATATTCTCACAGGTTCAAACACCATCGCAAAAAGCCTCCAAAGAAATCCTGCAGAAGCTATTTATATCTATTCATGTATCGCAAGAAAAACACTGCTAGGCAAAAAACTTGAAAATGAATTTCAATCTTTTGAACGCATTGCCCCTACAGCAGGTTTTTTTACCTATGGAGAGTTCTATAGCACAACAGGAGACAATGCACTACTCAACTGCACAACAACTATTTTAGTCCTCTCTGAGGGGAAAAACAGTACACATAAAAAGAAAAAACAAAAAGTAGATCAAACAAGCTTAGAAAATATTACCTTTAATGCACTCAGTCATTTTGTCAAACAAACAGCACAAGAACTCAAAGCAAATACACAACTCCTCCAAGAGTACAAAGATGCCGTTGATCAATCTTCCCTTGTTTCAAAAGCGGACAAAAATGGCATCATCACCTATGCAAATGACAACTTCTGTAAAGTAAGCCAATATTCTCGCAAAGAGCTTATTGGTCACAATCATAACATTATCCGCGATAAGAACATACCCAATAGTGTTTTTAAAAAAATGTGGCAAACCTTACTGCAAGGTAAAACATGGAAAGGGCTTCTCTCTAACAGAGCAAAAGATGGTTCTCTTTACTTTGTTGATTCAACCATTATGCCTATAACAAATGAGCAAGGTGAGATTCAAGAGTTTATCGCCATTCGTCAAGATGTCACCAAACAAATAGAATCAAAAAAACGCATCCAAGAGAAAGAGAAACTCATCAAAGCCATTTTTGACAACCAAGACAGTATCGTCCTCCTCTCCTCAAAAGAAAAAGGGATGCTCAATGCCAATAAAAAGCTTTTTCACTATCTCGATTATCCAAACTTTGAAGCATTCAAAAAGGAACATGATTGTATTTGTAATTTCTTTTTGGAAGAGGAGGGCTATATCTACCCCTCAAAATATCCAAACTGGATAGATGACACAGCTCACAATAAAACGCAAAAAGATAGAAAAGCAAAAATCCTCACAAAAGATGGTGTTGTACGCACCTTTAATGTAATGGTAAAACAGATTGATGATGCTTACATCATTAATCTGTATGACATTACAGAACTTGAAAATGCACTTTTAAAAGCACATGCATCAGAACAGGCAAAATCAACATTTCTCTCCAATATGTCCCATGAAATTCGCACCCCGCTTAATGGTATCTTAGGATTTACAGATATCTTAACACGACGTGATTTAGATAAAGAGGTAAAACACTACATTGATATTATCCATCAAAGTGGACAAACACTCCTCAGTGTTGTCAATGATATACTCGATTTTTCCAAGTTAGAGAGTGGGGAACTTATTCTCGATGCAACACCAAACAATCTCTTCTCTGAAATGGAAGCGACCGTTTCTACTTTCTCATCACTCTGTAAAACAAAACATATCAATTACTACACCTACATAGACTCTAACATTCCCATCTCTTTGCAGTGTGATATACAGCGTTTAAAACAGGTTGTGAACAATCTTATAGGCAATGCTATTAAATTTACACCTTCAGATGGAGAGATTAACGTTAAAATTACACTCAATGCAATAAGCGAAAAATATGCATTTATTCGCTTTAGTATTCAAGATAGCGGCATTGGTATATCTCAAGAGAAACAGGTCAGTATTTTTCAAGCTTTTTCACAAGCAGATAACTCGACAAGTAGAGAGTATGGAGGCACAGGTTTAGGGCTTGCTATTAGTAATCAATATATAAAAATGATGCATTCTGAGATAAAAGTACAAAGCCAAGAGGGGAAGGGGAGTGAATTTTATTTTGATATAAAACTGCCTATACTTGACAATACACAAGCCCTCCACAGAGACACACTTCCTAAACCTTTAAAAATTGCTGTCTTAAAATCTGATGCAAAGCTCAATTGTGCGATTAATGAAATCGTCTATACTTACCTTGATACTTGGGACTATGACTACCAAGAAGTCAACAAGCTAGAAGAGATGAATACAGACACAAAAGTCCTTATCGTCTGTGCAAAACTTTTTGAACAAAAGAGTTGTTTAGAAGCACTTGAAAAATTACCAAATCTCCATTTGATTTATATTGAAGGTATTGAAGAGAACTTTAATTGTGCACATGAGAGATTTTATCTCATCCATCAACCGCTCACAGGTTCTGCTCTTTTTGATAAACTTATCACACTTGCAAATGAAGCGATACCACACAATGCCATCATACAATCAAACTATACCCAATACAAGGGCAATATTCTTGTAGCTGAAGATAACCAAACAAACCAAATGCTTATAACAGTTATGCTCAAAGACAGAGGTTTATCTTGCACTATTGTAAGTAATGGTCAAGAAGTACTCAATGCAATACAAATGCAAGAATATGACCTTATACTCATGGATATTAACATGCCCATTATGGATGGTATAGAGGCAACAAAAGCATTACGTCAAAAAGCCTATGTCAAACCAATTGTCTCTTTGTCTGCCAATGTTATAGAGACAGATACAAAAATATTTTTAGAAGCAGGAGTCGATGCAACACTCAATAAACCGATTGTACCCAAACAGCTCGATATGATACTCACAAAATTTTTAGATGCAAAAAACGATACACAAGAGATAATAGAGTTTGATGCTATCAATATTGAAGATATGAGCAGACACCTCAATATCGCCAACAGAGATATTATTCTCAAACTTTTGGGAAGTTTCCTAGAGACCCTCAAAGAGATTCTCTCAAAAATTCAAGCACAAGCACTAGACAAAGCAATCCTGCATAATCTTAAAGGAGTGACAGGCAACCTGAGACTCAATAAAATTTATACATTAACACAAGAGTATGAAGCAACAATCGACAATTGGGATGAAGCAATGTTTGTAGAACATAAAAAAATTGTCATTTTACACATAGAAGAGATGATACGCCAAATTGAACAGATCAATCAAAATTAAAATGATAAAATTAGTTTACATTTTAAAATAAAATAGCTATAATGATAAATATTATTATCATTTAGGTTCTGCTATGCAAAAAATTGATGTCAAAGTTCTCAACAAAAAAGCGGGAGAGTTATCTTTTGAAAAAGAGCACAACCGCTATGTGTTTCACTACATACACAAAGAGGCTCCTATTTCCCTTATTATGCCTTATCGCTCCTCTTCTTACATTTGGAAAAACAGTCTCCATCCAATTTTTGATATGAATATGCCCGAGGGTTATCTCTTTGAGGTACTTAAACAGTTTATTTCTAAAGAGTATGGTTATATCAATGATTTTTTAACTTTTTCGTACCTCTGTGGCAATATACAAAGTAGACTTCATTATGAGAGTTGGTGCACACACAGTGATGTTAGCTATTTTTCAACTTTCACTTGATGAACAAACTTATAAGGAACTACCGAATGAACTTACCCGAAATTGGAATTAAAATAAAAACTTTACGAAAAGAACAGAGAATAACACAAGAAACACTTGCATCGCTCTCTGGTATTAGTCGTGTGACACTTGGTAAAATAGAAAAAGGACATTTTGGAAGTGTTTCTCTCAAAACAGTAGATATTATCATCAATGCCTTGGGATACGAAATAGATATAAAAATGAAAAATGGATTCGGACTTCCTGTCTTAGAACAGATCAATCAATTATAAAATAATTTTCTCCACTCTCTTCGAGTAAGTTACTCGCAGAGTTTTGGATTTTTTTATAAATCTCAGCAATAGGTATCTCATAATCCTTTCCATGGTATAAAACAGCTGAAAAACTGATGACTTTTCCTATATCTTTATCTTTCATCACATTGAGGGCAATATCTTGATAAAGCTGTTTAATTGCTTCCATCTCATGCTCTTTGAGTAAAACACCAAAACTAATGCCATAAAGCCTTGCTACCTTACTGTTTGTATACGCTGTTTTTTTTAAAATTTTTGAAAAAATACGAATGATTTTATTTGCGCCATAAAAGCCATAAATAGTATTTATTTTTTCAAATCTATTGAGTTTAAAATAAAGAATCCAAAAATTTTCTTTTCTGGCTTGAAAAGATTTTACTTGTGCATCAAAATAGAGTGCATTATAGAGTTTTGTAAGGGGATCGGTAATACTCAGTTGTGCAAGTTTTGACTGCTTCTCTTTAATCTGCTCCAAATAAGCGACATTTTGTAGATGTGTTTTCACACGTGAGACTAACTCCACACCATTAAAAGGTTTCGATATATAGTCCACACCGCCTACTTCAAAAGCACGAGAAATATAGGTTATATCTGTTTGTGCGGTTAAAAATATAACAGGAATATCTTTTGTTTTATAATCAGACTTGAGCATTTCACACACAGCAAAGCCATCTTTACCTGGCATATTAATATCAAGCAACACAAGATCAATCTCTTTTTTCATAACCTGCTCAATAGCACCCCTTGCATTAAGTGCAAAAGAGAGTTGGTATGCCTCTTCTTTGAGATATACTGCTGCTAACTCTATGTTAAACTTTTCATCATCTACAATAAGAATATGAAAATTATTGTTTGTTTTCATCTAAAATTACCTTCTTAATTTGACTCTTTGTGCGTGTGTTATGGCCACAGCCATAGCATCACTAATATCTAAGGGTTTTATCTCTTTTTTTATGTTGAGTAACCGTTTTACCATAAACGCAACCTGTTCTTTGCCTGCTTTTGCTTTTCCTGTTAAAGCTTTTTTCACCTGCAGAGCAGTGTATTCGTTAAACTGTCCGAACTCTTGGAGTAATTTTAACATAATTGCACCACGAAATTGTGCAAGTTTAATGGTTGTTGCAGGATTATGAGCATAAAAAATATCTTCCATAGCCACTTCATCTATGGTATGCTGTGTGAAAATTCGCTCCAAACCCTCCACCATTTGTGGTATTTGAAACTGTAAGTCTTCTGCTTTCATCTTAATGAGTCCTGCTTCTACTAAAGAAATTTTTCCATTTTCAAGCCGTATGAGTGCATAACCCATATTGCGAGTTCCTGGATCTATGCCTAAAATAATCATCTAAAGACTCAGCTCAAAACAGGCACCACCATTTTTGTTGTGCATATTCAGTGTGCCATTATGATGCTGTTCTACAATTTTCTTTGCCATATACAAACCGAGCCCTGTACCATTTTTTTTCTCTTTTGTAGAAAAATAGGGATCAAAAATCTGCTGCACAATCCCCTCGTCAATCCCGCCACCATTATCACATATGCTCACTCTGTTAGCCTCAATAGTGATGCATATACAAGGTTTTTCTATTGTTTGTTCTTTAAAATTCTCAAGAGAATTTTGAAAAACACTCAATACTACCTGTACGATCTCATTTTTATACATCTCTACTAAATCAACATCATGTGCTGTATATTCAACAACTATCTTGTTGTTACTCAGCGAAGGCCCTATAATATCTAAAGCTTTTTTCACTATGGTATCTAAGGAACGATACTCCTTCTTTTTACTTGGTTTATAAAAGTTTCTAAAATCATTAATGGTCAGAGAGAGTGTTTTGATGAGATTGTTTATATATTTTAACTCTTTTCTCAAATACATCTCTTGCGCTTCTCGTCCGCTTTTTGTTGTAGTGTCAAAAGTTTTGAGTTGAAATTTCATCTCCATGCTTGCAGTTGTAGCAGCTATAGCACTCAAAGGCTGTTTCCATTGATGGGCTATCATACTTACCATCTCACCAAGCTGTGCAAGCCGTGACTGCTGGAGTACCTGCAGCTCTTTTTCTTTAAGCTCTGTTAAATCTATGAGTGTTGTCAATCTATACTTTTTCTTCTCTCGCTCAATATCTCTGCCTGCTGCTAAAACAGGAAAGGGTGTGCCATCTATTTTGAGTAAATTCACTTCATAGGGTGTGGCAATACTTTGAGAGAGTGCTTGTTGTATTTTTAAAGCTTCTGTGTCATTGGGTAAAAATCGTGATAAATTTACTCCTAAAGCATCTTCTAAATTTTTAAAACCAAACATAGAGATTGCTACACTGTTTGTTTGTACTATGTTTTTATTTTCATCTGAGACAACAATGGCTTCAAGTGCAGAATCTATAAGATTTTTAAAGTTATCAATATCTTGTAAATTTTGTACTGATGTCTTATGCATACGAAAACTCAAAACTACAAGCATCACCAAATAAATAACTAAAGCAATAATCATGAGTAGATAAATATGACTTAAATGCGCAAAAAACAGTCCGCCAATAAAAACAACTAAAGTTGTTGTAATAAAAATAAATACAGCATGAAATACAGAAGAGAGTGTAATCAAAGAGGCAATAAGCACTGTCAATATAATTAGCAGTAAAAATAAACTATAGGTAATATCCAGATAAAAAACAACAAAAAGACTCGAAATACCCAGTAAAAAAGCATTCAAAAATATAAGCAACAAATACTGTTTTAAATACCTGTTTGCTTCTTCTTTGTTTGATTGCAGTGCTTGCAATCCTCGAGAACTTACAGAGTAACGCAAAAGAAAAACAATCATTTGCAGCAGCATCCAAACAGCTAAAATACGTAAAGGAACAAAATCTTTTAACAAAAAAAATAGAAATAACGGAGCAAGAAGATTAGAACCTACAAAACCCGCTTTTGCTTTAAAAAGTGCCTCTATAAGCTTTGTATCATACTCAATTTTTTTTAAATACCCAAACAAAACAAGTCCACTTAATGCCCAAGCATCAGATGCCCTGATAACTCTGGACTCTGTTCATACTTTTTTATAGCATTTTGAATCTTTCTATGAAGTGCATTGGGTTCTTGAAAATTTATCTCTGCTATCAATTTTCTGCCACCTAAGTACTCCATAACCCAGAGCTGCAGCGGTGTAGGATGGAATGTTTTTCTGACATTAATCTTTTTTAACAACTCAAAAAAATCTTCTCCTCTCTTTTCGCTATCGCGACTCACAACCTTATAGATGTCATGCATAAGACTTGCTATAACTTCACTCTCTGTCTCATTGACGGGTTGGGCATCTAGCATAGCTAAAAGCTTAGAGAGTTTTTTGAGGTACTGATACTCAGGCTTAAGCCCTTCAAGTAAAACATTACGCGCATTACCAAATTTGTTAATAGCCTCTAAAACTATCTCTATAGTATGCTCATTGGGTGTGAGTCCATACTCATCTATAATAATATTTGCTTCTTTTATGCTCACTCTATATACCCTCCATCTTTTAACATTTGCATGATTTGTGCTTCGGGGAGTCCCTGTTTTTTATAGACATTGTACCATGCTCTTGCTTCATCATTAAACGCCACTGCCTCTTCTGAGTACATGGCTTGATGTTCAAGTGCATTAAAATGCTCTATAAGTTTGCCTATGTTCATGATGTATTGTCTATGAAACGCAGCCTTTGGGTTATTGGAAAAAAGCCAACGAATTGCATCAAAAAACATTTGTGGGGTGCGTTTTGACTCTTGCAAATGTACTCGTAAAAGATACTCACCATCAAAATTTTTATACTCCCTGCGTACATAATTGGACTGCAATTTTTTTCTTTCATGATCAAAGAGGGTAACTACTCTTTTTATCTCATCATTATCACTCTTCACTGGAGCTGCTGCTTGCTCTTTTTTCTCAACAAGAGCAGGTTTTGTCTCTACAAAAAGATTTTTTTCATTAAAAAGTGCAAAAAAATCTTCTAATTTTCCCAAACCCTGTAAAATCTCTAAAAAACCCTTCAAAGCAAT
>Ga0256829_1002236_pt1 | contig 14636 bp, 12 predicted proteins | sample 131447metaG_FD_185979 | JGI IMG/M metagenome (GOLD analysis project Ga0256829, IMG submission 185979) | Hydrothermal vent microbial communities from Lau Basin, Pacific Ocean - 131-447 | ecosystem: Environmental > Aquatic > Marine > Hydrothermal vents | place: Pacific Ocean: Lau Basin | collected...
CGGCACGGCGTACGCCTCGCTGAGCTATCTGCAGACATTGCCGGTGGACCGGATCAAGATCGACCGCTCCTTCACCGCACGGCTGCTGCAGGGGCGGCGCGAGGAGGCGATCGTCGGCGGGGTGGTGCTGACCGCGCGGCTGCTGGGTCTGGACCTGGTCGCCGAGGGGGTCGAGATGGACAGCCAGGCGGAGTTGCTGCGCCACCTCGGCTGCCCGAAGCTGCAGGGTTACCGGATCGCCCGTCCGATGCCGGCCGATGCGGCCGCGGCGTGGCTGCGGGCGTGGGATCCGGCGCCCTGGGCACAGGGCGGCGGCGCCATGACGCCTCTGCTCGATCGCGCCGAGGTGCTCACGCTCGCGATCCAGGACTGGGTCTCGGTGCGTTCGTTGTTGCGCGCGGCGCGCGGCGAGGCCGATCCGCCCGAGTGCTGTCCGTGGCTGCGTGCGATCGATGCGCCTTCGCTGTTCGCCCGCTGGTTGAACGGGCCGGGGCGTGCGCGCTTCGGCGGCGATCCCGCGTTCGAGGCGCTGGCGGCCGAGCAGGCCGAACTCGCGGCGGCGGCGCGCACGCTGGCCGCGCGCCTGGATGCGGGCGGGCGCGCAGGGCTGGAGGATCTCGCCGCGGCGCTCGTCGCGCGCGGCGACGGCTTATTGGAGCGCTTGCGGACTCTGCCGCCCGTGACTGCGGCGCCCGTCTGAGGGCGGAGGGGGCGGTGCCCCCGGGGCCCCGAAAGGGGTTCGGCGCAAGCGCCAGCCGCGGTCAGTGCAAGCCTTCGTGCATCGACGGCAGCACCACGCGGCGCAGGGCCTCGCGCCAGGCCTGTTCGCACTCGTCGCACCAGTCGCGGGTGTTGTACTCCGCGAGGGTCTCGACCAGCACCTCGATAAAGTCGTCGAAGTCGGCGTCGGTCAATCCGTAGCGGTCGTGGGCGGCGCCGCCCCGCCGCAGCCGCGGGTGCACCGCGCCCGGCGTATCCGCGTGCTCGGCGACCAGGGCGAGCGTCTCCAGCATCTTCTCCATCTGGTGATCGATGGATTCCGGGAACAACGGCCGGAAGCGCGGATGGCGTTCGAACAGGCGGCGGTAGAAGGTCGCGACGAGTTGCGGCCTGGAGTCGCCGATCCCGATCCAGTGTTGGCTGATGCGTTGAGTGTTCATGCGAGCCCCCCTTCCCCCCGGCGCCGGGCCGGTCCCGGCGCGACCCCTTGAAGCTAGTTCCCCGCGGGTGAATCCGCCTTGATTCCGGTCAATCCCCCAGCGCGCGGCGTTCGGAAAAAGGTCAAGAAAAATCGCTGCCTTGCCGATAGGATTGGTTAGAGTCCCCAGGCCTCGGACGAAATCCGGGCGCAGGAGCGCCGCGATCATGGACCCCGAGTTCAGCCGCGACTTCGGCCGCAAGCTGCAGTTCCTCTTCGATCACAGCAACGATGCGGTCGTGGCGCTCGACGAGGGCGGCGTGGTCCTGCGTGCCAACGACCAGGCGGGGCGTTTCTTCGGCTGCGCCACGGAGGCGCTCGTCGGGCGGGTGTTCCGCGAGCTGCGTACCACGCAGACCATCCGTCCGCTCCCCTACGCCAGCCGCGCCGACGGGCTGGTCTACGAGGCGTGGTTCACGCGCTGCGACCAGTCCGTGTTCCTCGCCGAGGTCAGCTTCAACACCGCCTATGACGGCGACGTGCCTTACTACATCGGCGTGCTGCGCGACGTCACCGCGCGCGAGCAGGTGCGCGAACGCGAGCGCCTCGCCGACGAGATCTTCCAGCACAGCCTGCAGGCCATCGTCATCTCGGACACGGACAATCGCATCCTCGCCGTGAACCCCGCCTTCGAACGCATCACCGGCTATCGCGGCGACGAGGTCGTGGGGCGCAATCCGCGCCTGCTGCAGTCGGGTTGTCACGACGAGGGCTTCTACCGCGCGATGTGGGAGGCGATCGCGCGCGACGGCGCCTGGCAGGGGGAGATCCGCGACCGCCGCCGCAGCGGGGAACTCTACGACGAGTGGCTCTCGATCTCGGTTCTGAGAGACGGCGCCGGCGCCGTCACCCACTACATCGGCGTGTTCTCGGACATCTCGGAACTCAACGAGGCGCAGCGGGCCCGGCAGCGGCTGAGCGACCTCTACGCCGCACTGAGCCGGACCAGTCAGCTCGTGGCCGCCGCGCCCGACGAGGGGACGTTGTTTTCCGAAGTCTGCCGCATTGCGGTGAGCCTCGGAGGCATGCGCCGGGCGTGGGTCGGGCTGCGTGCCGGCGACCGGTTGCGCATCTCCGCCGCCTACGGGGCGGGCGCCCGCGAGGCCGCCGCGGCGGTCGCGGCCGAGTGCGGCGCCGGGCGCGCGGGGCGGACCCTGGCCGGCGAGGCGCTGCACACGGGTAAGGCGGTCCTCGCCAACGACTACCGGCGCCACGCCGAATACGGGCACGTGCCCGGGCCGGCGCCGGGCGAGGCAGACGCGGGGGCCGCGGCGGCGTTCCCGGTACGCCGCGGCGGGGAGGTGACCGGTGTGCTCGTGGTACAGGCCGAGCGGCGGGGTTTCTTCGACGAACCGCTCGCGGCGCTGCTGCAGGAGATCGCCGACGGCGTCTCCCATGCCCTCGACAACCTCGACCGCGCGCGCGAGCATCGGGAGGCGGCGGCGCGGCTCGAACGCCTGGCGCGCTACGACACCCTGACCGGCTTGTACCGGCGCGAGGTGCTGGAAGACGCGCTGCATCGGGTGCATGCCGGTGCGCTGCGCCGCGGCGGGCGCTACGGGGTCGTACTCGCCGATCTCGACCGCTTCAAGGTGATCAACGACACCTACGGGCACGCCGCCGGCGACCGGGTGCTGGTGGAGGTCGCCGGCACGTTGCGCGCCCTGGTGCGCGACATGGATTGGATCGGGCGCTGGGGCGGCGAGGAGTTCCTGCTGCTCGTACCCGAGGCCGACGCGGCCGACGTCGGTGCCGCCGCCGAACGCGCGCGGCACACCGTCGCGCAGTTGGCGCTGCCTCTGGACGGGCGCACCCTGCGCGTCACTCTCAGCGCGGGGGTGGCGAGCTATCCGGACGACGGCGCGACCGTCGAGGCGCTGCTGGCGCGCGCCGACGCCGCGCTGTATCGGGCGAAGGATCTGGGCGGCGATCAGGTCGTCTACGGCGGCCGTGCGCCGGACCTGTTCCGGATCGGGGCGCGCATCGAGGAGGCGTTGGAGGAGGGGCGGGTGATCCCCGCCTACCAGCCGATCGTCTCGCTCGCCGACGCTACCGTGGTCGCGGACGAGGCGCTCGCGCGCATCCGCCTGCCCGACGGGGGGACGGTCGCCGCGGCCGAGTTCATCGACGCGGCCACGCGCCTGCAGCTCGTGCACCGCATCGACGCGGCGATCGCGCGTGCGGCGATGGCGCGTTGCGCGACGCGGTTGGCTGATGGCGGACCCGCATGCCTGCACTTCGTGAACTTCTCCACGGCGCTGCTCAGCCGCCGCGGGCACCTGGAGCGCATCCTGGCCGAGGCGGGTTGCCATTGCCGCAATCTCGACCTGCCGGCCGACGGTCCCAAACCCCTGGTCATCGAGATCACCGAGCGCACGCTGCTGGCCGATCGCGGCGCGGCGCTGGCGGTGCTGCGCCCGCTGCTCGACTTCGGTTTCCGCCTCGCGCTCGACGATTTCGGCAGCGGCTACTCCTCGTTCCTCTATCTCGCCGACCTGCCGGTGAGCTTCGTGAAGATCGAGATGGACCTGGTGCGGCGGGTGACGCGCGACCGGCGCGCCGCGGCGATCGTCGAGGGCATCGCCGCCCTCGCCACCCGCCTGGAGACGGTGAGCATCGCCGAGGGTATCGAGGACGCGGCCACCGCACAGCGGCTGCGCGAGTTGGGGGTGGACTGGGGACAGGGCTTCCACTTCGGCCGCCCCATGATCGAGCCGGAGGGTGGGGACTGAGCGGCTCGAAGCGTCGCGCGCGTGGTTCCGATCCGCCGTAATGCGGCAACCATAATTAAACACATTCTAATATTCAATTATTCTGTTGACACTCCCTCTGCCGGCGGCCATTCTTGGACGCCGCCCGTACCCGACCACAGGTGCGGGACTACCGATTCCCCCCCCACAGCGCAGCGAGAGTCACGTGAGCCTCGAACCGTCCCCCTCCGTCGTCGTTTCCGCCTGGGCGCTGGTCCTGGGTTCGGTGCTCCTTTCGGCGCCGCCCGCCCACGCCACCAACGGCTACCAGTTGATGGGCATCGGCAGCTACCAGAAGAGCCTGGCCGGTGCGGTGACCGCGAATCCCGGTTCCGCGATGACCGCGATCACCAATCCCGCCGGAATGGCTCGCGTGGGGCCGCGTGCGGACTTCAGCATGGAGGCGTTCATGCCTTCGCGCAGTGTCGACTTCCGCGCCAAGGGCGGCGCCGAGGCGGACAGCGACACCCGCCTCTACGGGATCCCGTCGTTGGGCTGGACGGCCCCGGTCTCCCGGACACACCCCAACGTCTATTTCGGCGGGGGCATGTACGGGACCTCGGGCATGGGTGTCGACTACCCGGTGACCCCGCTGAACGCGCTCGGCGGGACCTTCACCGGCTACAGCGACGTGATGTTCTGGCAGATGGCGCCGACCCTGGCGTGGAACGTGAATCCCCGCCTCAGTCTGGGCGTGGCGCTCAACCTGGATTATCAGTCGGTCTCCCTGCTTCAGGAGATCGTCCAGCCGGGGCCGCCGGGGCCGGGGATGGGGACCTATCGGGCCGACCTCAGCCGGGGGGCCTCGGCGTTCGGGATCGGCGCAGGGGTCGGTGTGCTCTACGACCTCTCGCCCCGCATCACGCTCGGGTTCGCATACAAGACCAAGCAGATCTTCCCGCGCCTGGAGTACCAGTTGCGCCAAGGCGACATCGACACGACACTGGCCGGGGGCGGTCCGGCGCCGGCCGGCACCTACTCGCTGGGATTGGATTACCCGCGACAGGCGGCCGTCGGCGTGGCGTTCCGCCCGACCGGTCGACTGACGGTGTCGGCGGACGTGAAATGGATCAACTGGGCGGACACGATGAACCGGCTGGGCATCCACGGGCCCGGCGGGTTCCGCCTCGCGATCGATTCGGGGTGGTCGAATCAGACCGTATTCGCCGTCGGGGCCGCCTACCGTATCAACGACCGCCTCACGCTGCGCGTCGGATACAACCACGGCGGCTCGCCGATCGGCGATGCGCATGCCGCCGACAACCTGATCCTGCCCGCCGTCGTCGCGGACCACTTCGCCGCCGGCGGGAGCTACGCCTTCAACGCCCGCTGGGCCCTCGGTTTCCACGTGATGTACGCCCCGCGCCGCAGCGTGACCGTTCCGTCGACGGACGCACTGGCGCCGCTGCTCGGCGGCGCGAAGACCTCCCTCAAGGAGGTCTCCGCGGGGATGAACATCGGCTACCGTTTCTGACCCGCCCCCGTGCGTCCTCACCAGCGCCAGTTCAGGACGACGGCGGTGGTGATCAGCAACGCCATCGACTGGTGGAAGGCGACGACGGCGCCGGGAGACTTCGGTTTGAGGTTGACGGCGTGGAACAGGAAGAAGCCCACGGCCGCCTGGATCAGGGCGAGGACGAAGGCGACCGGGTAGGCCCGACTCAGCCAGCCGAGCGTCCCCACGACGAGCAGGGCGGCGAGGCCGTGGACCGTGAAGATCCACTGGGCGCCGCCCTGCGGGCGGACGAACGCCCCGAGCGGGCGGCCGAAGCCGCGCCCGCCGGTCACCATGCCTCCCATGAAGACGGCGAACAGGATCGCGTGCAGTGCGATCGTGCCGGCCAGGTAGGCGGGCAGCCGCACGCCGGGGGCGCTCAGCGCGAGCAGGTAGGTCAGGAACACCAGATAGGCGAGCAGCCCGTGCGTCCCGTGCACGAACGCGGGCGCGCGACCGGCGAGCACGTACAGGGTACCCATGCCGAAGAGCGCCGTGACCACGACCAGGGACAGGCCCAGCAGGGCCGCGTAGTCGGGGGCCAGCACCGCGATGGCCAGGGCGGTCAGGCCGACCGCCGTGGCGAGCACGCGGTGCGCCGCCTCCGGATCACCGCGGACCATCAGCACGAGGATGTTGCGCGTGTACGGCCAGCGCGTGCCGAGCGAGAGCCCGTAGCCGAATCCCTCGACGATGCTCCCGAGCAGGATGAGCGCGGCGGCGAAGATCACCTCGGCGAGTTTCAGGCCGTCCACCACCGCGGCCCGGCCCGCCACTGGATCGGTGAGGCCGCGCCACAGGCCGAGGACCACGGCCAGCGCCACCATCGCGGCGATACCCGCGCCGATCACGCGTACCGCTGCGCTCATCTCGCCCTCGACGGCGTCGGGCGTGCCCCCCGCGGCCTGCGGATCGGCGGGTGCGCGAAGCGTTTCGCCGCGCGCGCGCTTCACATCCCGGTTCCCGGGAAGTGGGTGTGCAGGGCCAGCGTGTGGAACATCCAGACCGTGAGGACGATCATCAGAATGAACAGGGGAACCGTCAGCACGAGCGCCGTCGTCTGCCATACCTGGCCTTCGGAGAGGTCGAGACCGAACAGGAAACGGAACTGGACGAGGATCGCCGCCAGCGCGAGTCCCGCAGTCGCCGCGAGCAGCCCGACGCCGGATAGCGCGTGGTCCAGTACGAGCGCGGTTGCGACGAACATCAAGCCGAGGGAGAGGAGATATCCGAGCGCATAGCGCCCCGCCCCGGCCGCGCGGACTTCCGGGTGGTCGAGCGGGTTCGGATGGGTCGACGTCGATGTCATCGCATCGCACCCCGCAGGTAGACGAAGACGTATACGCATACCCAGATCACCGCCTGGTAGTGCCAGAACAGCCTGAGATTGAGCAGCCGGTACACGACCTTCTCGGTGAATCCTGACCAAAGCACCTGGACGAGCATCAGTCCCGTCCACAGCAACGCGAGGGCGATGTGCGCGCCGTGGAGCGCTATTATGGTCCAGTAGGCCGAGAGGAATCCACTGCGCTCGGGGACGGCGCCGAGTGCGGCGAGCCCCGAGAACTCGTGGATCTCCATCCCGAGGAACCACGCACCGAAGCCCAGGGCCGCGGCCATGGCGAGGAGCGCCCCGCCGCGCCAGGCGCGCTTGACGGCGCTCATCGCCAGCCCGTAGGCGAACACCCCGGTGAACAACACCGCGGTCTCGGCGAAGGCGTAGAGCGGGTGCACGATCCCGTGGATCGTCGGCCCGCCCGCAGTGTTGTGCAGATAGACCCCCCAGGCCGCGAACAGCGCCGCGAAGATCATCGCGTCGCTGAGCAGGTACAGCCAGAACCCGAGGGTCCGCGTGGAGACCGGATCGTGACCCCGGTCCTCGAAGGCCCAGAGACCTCCGGTTGCCTGCCCGGTAGCGGTGTCGTCGGTCGTTTTCATGGTCATGGCTGCCTATGTAAGGATGTCCCGCGTCGCGCCTCAGGAACGCACGGACGGCTGGGCGTGCGGGGGCAGGGTCGCACCTGCGGCCGCGGTTGCCGTGTCCGGCCGGGGGGCGCGCGCGGCGGCCTCCTCGAGGCGCCGCACCTCCTCGGCCGGTACCACGTAATCGGTGTCGCGGGCGAAGGAGCGGATGATCACCGCGGCGATCACCCCCACCAGACCGCACGCGGCCATCCACCAGATCCGCCACACCATGGCGAAGCCGAATACCAGCGAGAAGGCGCCGATCACCAGAGGCACGACCGTGTTACGTGGCAGGTGGATGTCGACGTAGCGCTCCGGGCGCAGGTCGGTCAGTCCGCGCTCGCGGCGCCACGCCCACTCGTCGCGGGCGTGGACCACCGGCGTGACCGCAAAGTTGTAGAACGGCACCGGCGACCGGGTCGCCCATTCGAGGCTGCGGGCGCTGCCCCAGGCATCCGCTCCGACACGGCGGGTCTCACGGCGGTTTATGCTCACGGCGAGCATTCCGAGGAAGTAGATCACGGACAGGATGTAGATCCCAATACCGACCACCTGGATCAACAGCAGGGGATACCATGCGGGATGGGCGATGTAGTCCAGGCGCCGGGTCATCCCCATGAGGCCGAGTAGATACATCGGGACGAAGACCAGAAGCGATCCCGCTGTGAAACTCCAAAAGAAGCGCCGCCCGTAGCGGCCGTCGAGCTTGAAGCCGAAGACCTTGGGGAACCAGAAGGTCACGGCGCCGAACGTTGCGTACACGATCACCAGGATCATGTTGTGGAAGTGCGCGACCACGAAGACACTGTTGTGCACGATATAGTTGATCGCGGGGACCGCGAGCATCATTCCAGTCATGCCGCCCGAGATCAGCAGGAAGATGGCGCCGACCGCCCAGAGCATCGGCGTCTCGAAATGCAGCTTTCCACGGTACATGGTGAACAGCCAGTTGAAGACCTTCACGCCCGTCGGAATTCCGACCAGCATGGTGGCGATGCTGAAGTAGGTATTGACGCCCGGGCTCGCACCCATCGTGAAGAAGTGGTGCAGCCAGACCGACCAGGAGACACCCGCGATCGCCATCGAGGCCAGCACCATGGTCGTGTACCCGAACAGGGGCTTCTCGGAGAATGTGGGTATGATCTCGGAGATCATTCCGAACGCAGGCAGGACCAGGAAGTAGACCTCCGGATGCCCCCAGGTCCAGAAGAGGTTCGTGTACATCATCAGGTCACCGCCCAGTCCCGCGGTGAAGAAATGGGTCCCGACGTAGCGGTCGAGGGCAAGCATCCCGACGGCGGCCGTCAGTACGGGAAACGACGTCAGCGCGATTATGTTCGTCGCTACGGAGGTCCAGGTGAATATCGGCAGTCGGGGCCAGGTCATGCCCGGGGCGCGCATCTTGATGATCGTGGCGAGGAGATTGACCGCACCGAGGGTCGTGCCCAGTCCTCCGATCTGGACCGCCCAGATCCAGTAGTCCACACCGGGTCCCGGGCTGTAGGCCAGTTCCGTGAGCGGAGTGAGGCCCACCCAGCCGGCGTGGGAGAAGTCGCCGATGAACAGCGCGATCATCACCAGCGCCGCGGCGGTTGCCGTCAGCCACAGGCCGACGGCGTTGAGGTACGGGTAGGCCATATCGCGCGCACCGATCTGGAGCGGCACGATGAGGTTCATGAGGCCCACCAGGATCGGGGTCACCGCCAGCAGGATCATGATCGTGCCGTGGGCGGTAAAGACCTGGTCGAGGTGGAACGGGGGCAGGTAGCCATGCGCCGCGCCGAGGAAACTCACGGCGGTCGGTCCCACCGCCATCGCCTGCTGGGTGCGGATCATCAGGGCATCGAAGAAGCCGCGGAACAGCATCACCAGCCCGATTACGATATACATCACGCCGATCTTCTTGTGGTCGACCGTCGTCAGCCAGTCACGCCAGAGGGTGTGCCAGCGCCGCGTGCAGGTGAGCCAGAACAAAAGAATCGCCGCACCGACGAAGACCAGCTCGAAGGCGAAGAAGATCATCGGGTTGTTGTAGCGGTAATGCAGGATCAACCCGAGCCGACCGAAAATCGGGTTCCACGGCGGCGGCAGATGCACGAGCATCGTTGGTCTCCCTTATGTGTGTCCGCGGATCAGTCGGCGTGTCTCAAAAATTTCGCCTCATGCATGTCTTCGGTGAAGGCGTAGGGGGTTGGGTAGGCCTTGCCCGCCTTCGCCTGGGCTACTACATGGGCGAACAGGCCCGGCTGGACCTTCGAGAAGCGGGTGATCGTGCCGGCAAGGTTGACCGTCGGCCGCGCGAAGCGCGCGAACGTCCGGAAGCTCAAGCGCCGGTTCGAGTGTTCGGCCCGGCGGACCCAGGCCTCGAACTTCGCGCGCGGCAGGGCACGGACCTTGAAGTCCATCCATGAGAATCCCGGTCCGCTGAATTCGGCGTCGATGCCGTGGTAGGCGCCCGGCCGGTCGGCGATCATGGACTGTTCGGTACGCATCCCCGGCATCACGTAGATCTGGCCCACGAGCTGCGGGATGAAGAAGTCATTGGTGACCGTGGCGGAGGTCAGGCGGAAGTGGATCGGTACGTGCGTCGGCACCACCAGTTCGTTCGCGCTGGCGATATGGAGCGACGGATAGACGAACAACCATTGCCAGTCCGTGGTGATGACGTCCACCTCGAGGCCCGCGCCCGGCTCCGCCGACACTTGGGCTGCGGCACGTTCCGGGGCCGCGGCCCGCGCCAGCACGCGCGGCCCGTAGGGGTTGACCGCGAAGACCCCTTGGTAGGACAGATAGGCCAGCACACCTACTGTGAGCAGCGGAATGCCCCACACCACGATCTCCAGCCGGGTCGAGTGCGTCCAGCGCGGATCGTGCGGTGCGCGCGCGGCGGCGCGGTAACGGCGCAGGACCCAGATGAGCAGAGCGGTTACCGGCAACAGGATGGCCGACAGTACGATTACGTCGGCGATCAGGTAGTGGAACTCGGCCCCGGCGACGGGGCCATGGGGGTGAAACAGCCAGAAGGGGCGATCCGCGCAGCCGCCGAGGAACGCAACCGGAGTCAGCACGATCAGGCGCGCGATTCGTGAGTGGTTCTTGAGGCGGTTGAACAAGGTCGCGATGCCCCCGGAGCGTATCGATCCCGTTGTGGAAGGTCAGGTAGCAGCGGCCGCTACGGTCCCGGGCGGCTCTACCAGTGCCGGGCGGTCACCACGTCAGATCACGGCCATATGTTAGGGTTCCATAAAAAACTGATATAAAGGGATCAGGCTCCGGAATGATTCCGACTCTTGCGCCAACACCCTGTCGTCACGTTAATCTGTATCCAGTGTGGGCGGCTCTGATGCGTCTGCAACGCCGGCGGGGGGGCTGGTGTGCGGACGCGGGGGAAGGCGATGCGGCGGCGGCGGGTGCTCCGGGTATTCCTACTGACTCCCATCATGGTCCGCACGACGGCGGTACCGGGGGGCGAGGGTGAGCGAATGGACGGGTTGCAGGGAGACGGGTGGCGCAAACTGGTCGCACCGGGCACGGGTGTGACCGATTCGACCGCGCCGCTGGAGCGATCGGACGTGGAGTGGCGCGCGCTTCTGAGCCCGGAGGCCTACCACGTGCTGCGCGAGGAGGGGACCGAACGCGCCTTCACCAGTCCGCTCAACGGCGAACACCGCGCCGGCGTCTACGCCTGCGCCGGTTGCGGTCTGGCCCTGTTCACCTCGGAGATGAAGTACGACAGCGGCACCGGCTGGCCGAGCTTCTTCGACTGCATCCACGGTCACCTGGCGACGAAGCGCGATTTCAAGCTGATCCTGCCGCGCACCGAGTACCATTGCGTGCGTTGCGGCGGCCATCAGGGGCACGTCTTCGACGACGGGCCGCCGCCGACGGGGCGGCGCTGGTGCAACAACGGCGTGGCGCTTCGGTTCGTCCCCTTGGGCTAGCCCCAATGGCGCTTACTTAAGCTCCGTCCGCTTCAAACCGTGTCGAATTGAGCCACGGAACCGACGAAACGCACCGAAAGGTTGTGTCTTTGTGCGTGGGTTCCGTGGGTTCCGTGGGTTCCGTGGCCATTTTTTACCATTGGGGGCACTAAAGTAAGCGCCATTGGGGCTAGCCCGGATCTCTCACCGGACGGCCGCCCCCGGCACCGCGTCCGCCGGGCCCCGCCGGGGGGGCGCCCACTCCGGCGGGGCGGCCCCGTCAGTCCTTCCCGCCGGGCTTCTCCTGGTGACCGCCGAACTCCGCGCGCATCGCCGAGAGGACCTGCGCGGCGAAGCGTCCTTCGGCGCGCGAAGCGAAGCGCTCGTAGAGGGCGGTGGTCAGCACCGGGGCCGGGGTGCCGGACTCGACGGCGGCGAGCACGGTCCAGCGCCCTTCGCCCGAATCGGACACGCGGCCCGAGTAGCCCTCGAGCGCGGGATCGCGCGCCAGGGCGTCGGCCGTGAGGTCGAGCAGCCAGGAGGAGATCACCGTACCGCGGCGCCAGACCTCCGCGACTTCCGGTAGATCGAAGTCGTAGCGGTAGGCCTCTGGGTGCTGCAGCGGCGAGGTCTCGGCATCGCGGTCGAAGTCGCGCTTGCCGACGTTCGCGTGACGCAGCACGTCCAGGCCCTCGGCCAGCGCCGCCATCATCCCGTACTCGATCCCGTTGTGGACCATCTTCACGAAGTGTCCCGCCCCCGAGGGGCCGCAGTGCAGGTAGCCCTCCGTGGCCGGTCCGCCGCGCCCGCCGCGCCCCGGCGTGGGCGGCGCGGTCGCGACCCCGGGGGCGAGGGCGGCGAAGGCCGGATCGAGGTGACGGACGGCGTCGTCGTCGCCGCCGATCATCAGGCAGTAGCCGCGCTCCAGACCCCAGACCCCGCCGCTCACCCCGACGTCGAGGTAACGCAGGCCGCGCTCCGAGAGTTGCGCGCTGCGGCGCAGGTCGTCGCGATAATAGGAATTCCCGCCGTCGATGACGATGTCGCCCGCCTCCAGCAGCGGAGCGAGTTCCTCGATGAGCCCGTCGACGACGGCCACGGGGACCATCATCCAGACGGCGCGGGGTTTCTCCAGCGCCGCGACCAGTTCCTTCAGCGTTGCGGCGCCGCGCGCGCCCTCCTTCTCGAGCGCCTGCACCGCCTCCGGCCCGTGATCGTAGACCACGCACTCATGACCCGCCCGCAGGAGCCGGCGTACCATGTTGGCGCCCATGCGCCCCAGTCCTATCATTGCAATCTGCATTGGACGTTTCCCTCCTGTTCGAAGACCGGATCGTAGCGAAACTACCAGGTGAGTACGCGCCCGGCGGCGCCGAGCGACGGCAGGGCCTGAGTCGGGGTGAGCAGCGGCAGCGGTTCGGCGAGATCCTCCGGGCTCATCCCATTGAGGTCGAGCGACTGCGCGCAGCCGATCAGCCGCACGCCGTTGTCCACGGCGAGCTTCATGAAGTCCGCGACGCTCTTGCCGCCCGCGAGCGGGAAGATCCGCTCGGCCGTGCCGGCCTTGAGCAGCTCGGTCGCCGGCCCGGTGAAATAGAGTACGACATTCTGTTCGCTCGCGGCTGCGGCGGCGGCAAGGAAGAACGCCGATGGCAGGCGTTTGGGGTTCTCCGGGCCGGTGATGAGAATGATGACCAAGTCGGGGTTCTCGTCCTCGGGCATGGTGTGCCTCCTGGTTTCGTTGGGTGCGTCCCGCGCCATGCGGGCCCCTCTAGGAGCCTGTCGGACTTAGGCATGTTCTACTGCGGCGGCGGGAGATCGGCCCGTTTTTCCGATCGTTTTCGTCAAATAGCGATCACTGTTCGCCTCAAACGATCGGAAAACTGTCCTCGATCTCCCGCCGCCTCGCTACGAACACCTAAGTCCGACAGGCTCCTAGATTCAGGCAGCCGCCGCTACGTCGGCGTGTCGGAGAGATATGCAGCGTACTTCGCCCCTCCGGCGGGTGTAACGGCCCGCCGCCGACCGGCTCCGGGGACGGCGACAGCCGTTGGCAGGTTGTTGAAAACGGCCCGCCGAGCGGCGGTGACCACAAGCCCTGGGCGGGTCGACCACGGAAGTGCCTGATTCAGCAGAGCCGCGGGCGCATTGGCGCGGGCCGCAGCCCGCTGCTCGAAGGCCATCGCGGACTTCCCGATCGAACCGTTAGACCCCGCGCGGCGCGATCGTGCGGTCTTGGGCCGAAAAAACAGTAACAGATCCGTACCCGGACCGTAAAACCGGTCTAATCCAAGGAAAAATGGATCCGCCGTGCCCCGGGCGAACGCCACGGCTCAATAGGCTAAACTGCTACTTCAGGCGCCGCCCGTCAGGTTGCGGAGGAGAGACGAACGTGGACGATTGCGGCCAGGCGGTGGCCGGCCACTACGCCCGCAGCGGGCTGGGGGAGGCGATCCTCGAGGCCCTGCGGGCGGCCGGCCGTGATCCCGAGCGCCTCGACCCGGACGACCTGGCCGCGGTCGACGAGTTCCACATCCGCGGGCGCGAGGCGACCGAGGAACTCGCGGCGCTGGCGGGTTTCGGGCCCGGCGATCGCGTCCTGGACGTCGGTTGCGGCATCGGCGGCGCCTCCCGTCTGCTGGCGCGCACCTGCGGCTGCCGCGTCACCGGGCTCGACCTCACCGAGGAGTACTGCCGCACCGCGACGATGCTCGCCGCGCGCGCGGGGCTCGCGGACCGCGTCGGTTACCGCCACGGCGACGCGCTGGCGATGCCGTTCGAGGACGCCTCCTTCGACGGCGTCTGGACCCAGCACGTGAGCATGAACATCCCGGACAAGCCGCGCCTGTGCGCCGAGATGCGCCGGGTGCTGCGCCCGGGCGGCCGGGCGGCGCTCTACGAACTGGTCGCGGCGCAGGTCGGCGCGGCGCTGCACTACCCCGTGCCCTGGGCCCGCCGGGCGGAGATCAGCTTCGTCGCCACCGAGCCCGAGCTGCGTGCGGCGCTGGCGGGCGCGGGATTCCGGATCGCGCAGCGGCGCGACGTGACGCAGGCGGGGACGGAGTGGTTCGCGCGCATGCTCGAGCGCGGGCGTACGGCGGGGCCGCCGCCGCTGGGCCTGCACCTGCTGATGGGGGCCGACTTCGCACCCATGGCGGCCAACGTGCTGCGCAACCTCGAGGAGGGGCGGATCCGCATCCTTCAGGTGATCGCGGACGCGGCGGATTGAAAAAGCCCGCGGGGATCTTCCTGACGACCTGCCAGAGCAGGCACCCGTAGCCCGAGTGGAGCGCAGCGCAATCCGGGGG
>Ga0256829_1002237_pt1 | contig 14636 bp, 5 predicted proteins | sample 131447metaG_FD_185979 | JGI IMG/M metagenome (GOLD analysis project Ga0256829, IMG submission 185979) | Hydrothermal vent microbial communities from Lau Basin, Pacific Ocean - 131-447 | ecosystem: Environmental > Aquatic > Marine > Hydrothermal vents | place: Pacific Ocean: Lau Basin | collected...
GGGTGGTTAGGATTATAAAGAGTAATGGCAGTAGGGCTTTTTTGATTGGGTTTTTTTTGGTTACTGCCATTTTTATTATATTATTCCTGCCTCTTTTAGCTCATCTAGCCATTCTGTATCACCGTATTCATCTGCTCTTTTTCCAAATATATAATTAAGAAAAAAATCATTCATATCATCAGCAACTTTTTTAATTTCACCCCCATCTGTATCTAAATATACAATAGAACCATCTTCAAGCTCAAAATACATAAATCCAGTAATATCATTTGCAAAATATATTGAATTTTCTCCTACTTCTTTTTTAACATCTTCCCACTCTTTATTCTCTTTAGCCAACTCTTCCATAAATTCACTTTCTACTGGATGTGTTCCTAAAACTCGTATAAAGTCTAAATTAGCTCCATTCCAATTTTTTAGAAACTCTTTATGTTGCAAAGAGAGTTTTCTAGGTAGCTTCTCCTCTTCTTTTTTTATCATAGCTTCCGAAGCTCCATTACTTGGTATTCTAGGAAAACCACTTTCTAAAATACCTGAATTAATTACTTTTCTTATTCTGTCAATAAATTCCACTATATCCTCCTATTTCTTTTGTTTTTCTAGATTTTTTATTATTATATCCAATTGTTTACCATAACTAGAATTTACAGAAGAATCTAATGCCTTAAGATTAGCTCTAACATTTTTACCATTCAACTGCAAATCCAACTGATGGTCTATATGTGACCTTTCCAATCTATCTAAAGCATTCTGTCTTGCTGTTGGATTATTTTTATAGATAGAATTGATTCTCTTTTTTAAATCTCTTCTATATTTTCTTGTTAGACTTGCTCTTTCTTGACTTGTAATTCCATGTTTTGAGTTTGGTTTAGCATTGCCATTTCTAATCTCTTTTACAAGTTTAGCCTTTTTTCTTTCTGCTAGTTTTATTTGCTCTTCTGTCCACTCCTCTTTATTTTTCATATTTTTGACTTTTTCTTCAAGATACCTAGTATCAATCCTAACCTTACCATCACTCCCCTTAACAACAGCTTCTTTAGGAACAACTACACGCTCACCATTCTCAAGTGTTAATTCAACTTGCTTATTGTTTAGATTCTTAACACCTTTTACAACCCCAACACCTCCAATTGCCATACTGAAAGTCTGAGAACCATCTATTAAGCTACCTTGGTATATCCTACTTAGTTTATTCTCTCCTGTTATACTTACTTCGTCTCGATTTATAGCCCCACTATTCATACCATATACAAGCCCTAGCTTGGAGTTGTCTCTAAGCTTTACTCTATCGTGTTCTGATAGTGTTTTGTCATTGCTTAATTCTGCTGAATTAATAATAAACTTTTTATACTCATCACTACCTTCATTGGCTAAATCTTTACTGCCTTGTGCTAAGTTAGCTACAGTATTAACATAGTAACTCTGTCTTGTTTTTGGATGCTTTCCTTTATATCCTGCATCATATACATTTTTAGCTCCATCAATAAACATATCATTTGCATTAACTGCATAGTTATTATAAAGAGACTTATCACTTTCGCTAAACATATGTTGTGTTCTGCCTTTACTATCTATAAAGGCAACACCACCATTTTCTTTAGCTAAGTTTTCTAGAAATACTCTTGCATTATCATCTACATCTAGTCTTGATGCATGTTTACTATCTACACCCGCTAAAGCTGTCATACTTAATTTTTCTAAAGCCTCTTCTTTAGTAATATCCTTACCAGTCTTTGCTTTATAGTAAGCTGCAAATGCTTCAGCATTCTTTTTTATTAACTCAATCTCTTTTTGATGCAGTTGTCTATTAAACTTCTCACCCTTTAGTGCAACACTAGCTCCTGTGCCTCCTGATACTGCACCGCCTATTAGGGTGCTTACTACTTGTTGGGTTGTTTTATCTTTATCTTTTGTGGCTTTACTTGCTAACTCTCTTGCTCCTGCTCCTAATGCTCCACCAACTGCATCGCCGTTTCCAATAGCTGCAACTGTTGCTCCTACTATTGCGTGGGCTAGGCTCTTTTTAACTCCGCCATCTTCCCAAGCTTTATCGCCTTTGGCTGCTTGCTCCATAGCATAATCGCCCACTGCTTTAAAGCCCTCTTTTGCTGTTTTATTGGCTAAATCTTCTCTTATCTGTAGAGCTTTGGTATCTATTTTAGTTAGGGTATAAGATGCATCTTTTGTGTTGTGGTTTATTTTTGTTATATCTTGTGTTTGTTTAGTTTTATTGTTTATTGTTACTTTTATATTATTATCTATAGTTGCTTTTGTGCTTTGGCTCTTTTTTATATTTTGAGGAAGAGAGCTGTTAAAGCTTGTTTTATCTTTGGTGTTATAGCTTACTCCTGCACCTGTTGAGTTGTAGGTTGCTTGGTTTTTTATGTTTTGGTAAGTTAGTGTGCCTGTATTTAGACTGCTTCCTTTTTCTCCTTTTAGTAGTGCCCCTTTTAGGTTTGTGTTGTTTTTGGTGTTAATTGTTAGTGTACCTTTAGAGCCTATTGTTGTTTGGTTTGTTACTGCTTTATAGTTACCTTTTGTTTTATTAAACGAAGCGTTTGCATTTTTGCCATCTTTATTAAAGCCTACACCTGCGTTTATAGATAGCTCTTTGTTTTTCTCTTCATCTTGAAGCGAGCTTACATTTAAGTTGCCATCTACATTTAGGGTTGTGCTTTTTTGGCTTTGTATATTTGCACCTGCTATATTTGTATCTTTTTTAGAGTGCAGGTTTATATTGTTTGCGTTTAGTTGTGAATTATTATAATTTGTGCTAGAGCCATTAGATTTAGAGTATCCGCCTCCTATACTAGCACTGCTTATTCCGCTTGTGCCTATTGTGGCAGATGCACTAAAGCTTTTTGTATTAGAGCTGTTTTTATTTGTATCTTTACTTGCTATTATATTTAAGTTATTTGTATCTACATTAATAGCTTCATTTGCTATTATGTTAGAGCCTTTTATTGTTGTATCGCCGTTTTTGGTGCTTATATTTACGCTGTTTCCGGCACTTATATTAGAGGCTTGGTTTGTTGTGCTTTGTGATTGGCTATTGGTTTTAGAGCCGCTTACATCTAAAGTTAAGCCTCCGCTAAATCCGCCTGTTATTCCGCTAGCTGCTGCTTTAGTTCCTGCTTGGGCTGCTGCTTTTGCACTAGTTGCTACATCTTTAGCTGCTAGGGCTACATTTGCTTGGTAGTATTTTAAGTTATCTTTAGCCTCATCTAAATCTGCTTTAGATATTTTGCCCTCTTTATACTGCTTTTCATACTCTTTAATTTTTTCTTTTTGTTTATTTAATGCTCTTTTTGCTTCGTTAAATCTTTTTGTAGAATCTTTTAAATTTTTAGCTGCAAGTGCTGCAGTTACTATATCACTTTTTACTCCAATACTAAGCTCCGCCTCTGCATGAGTCTTATCGGTTTTACTCTCCTCTCTATTTTGGCTAGAGGTTATTACTATATCCTCTTTAGCTTTTAAGTTTACATCGCCACCTGCTGCTACATTAGAGCCTTTTATTTTTATATCTTCAATAGAATCTAAATCTACCGTGTTTCCAGCTTGCAGGTTAGAAGCTCTTGATGTTGTGCCTTTGCTTGTGGTTTTCTCTTTATCGTAAGTTGCTTTTGCAAAGGTTACGCCAACTTCGTCTCCTTTTACTTTTGCCCCTAGAGTTAAATCTATATTTAACTCTTCGTGTTTTTTGTATGTTGAGTGCTTCTCTTTTGCATCTTTTATTGTTATAGAGCCTATATCTGTTTTTGCGATAATATTATTTGCAGCTACAATATCTGAGCCTGTTACATCTACGCTTCCTGCCTTTATTACTACATTTCCTTTGCTACTTTGCTTGTCTGCTTCTTTGTTTGTGTTGTTTTTAAATGCAGCTAGCTCTTTTTTGTTATTGTTAGTGATTTTATATGCTATATCTTTACTTTTTCTAACACTCTCTTTTTTTGCATATATATCTTTTATCTCTTTGGTAACATCTTTACCACCAGCACTAATTACAGAGCCTTTTGCCCTCTCGTCATAAGTTATGCTCTCATCTTTTCTCTTTTGATAAAGGTGTCCGCCTTGGAATAAGCCGCTTTTTTCTCTTATGTGTTGCTCTGTTGTTGATTCTGTAGCGTTTTTAATATTTACTTTATCTTGTGCGGTAATAAACACATTACCATTACCAACCTTTACACTGCTTCCTGTTATATTTACATTTTTACCATTTAGTGTTATTTGAGAGTTAGCCTCTGTGTTTGTGCCTTTTTGTTTTAGGATAGTTTTACTATCTACGCTTTTACTTTTAAACAAGCCAAAGAGAGCTGAGCTTTTCTTTTCGTGGAAGCTTGCGTTTGTGTAGGCTTTTGTGCTTAGGTTTACATTGCCCTTTTTAGATGTAATATCTAAAGTCTCTTTTGCGTTAATATCTGTTGCTTCTAAGTTTACATCGTTTTTAGCGTTTACTATTACATTAGTGCCCTTAATAGTAGTGCCTTTTACACTCTGACTTAATTTAGCATCGGTTGTAGAAGAGCTAGATAAAAAGCCGCTGCTTTTAGTGTGAGAGTAGTTATATTTACTATCTACTACTGCTTTAGAGTTTATCTTATTACCGGCAGTTAGTTTTACACCTTGCCCTTTTAATTTTGCAGCTTCTAAGTTTATATTGTTTGTTGCATCTAATACTAAGTTGCCTTTTGCTTTAATTGAGCTTTGGATATGTTTTACACTCTCGCCTTTAAATTGGGCGTTTTTGTATTTATAGTTGTAAGAGCTTTTATCTTTAATAGTTTTTATATCTACATCTTTTGCTTTTATAGATATAGAGCTTGCAGATGCAACATTGGCTCCTGCGTTTGTGAAGGTTTTATGAGCATTAATAACTACTGCACCTTTTGTAGATTTTATAAGAGCTTTTTTATCTATTTGGGTAAAGTGTGCTTTTTTATCTTTGGTGCTTAGTTTATGCGTTAGGGTTCTGTTTTCTATATTACCCTTTTTAGAAGTTAGCGATACCGCCCCACCCTTTATAGAGCCAGATAGGTTTTTAATATCGCCTACACTTTTTATATCTACTGCACCTTTTGCTTCTATGTTGCCTTTATAGTTATTTAATGTGCCTGTTTTTAGTTTTAGATCTGTTAAGGCTCTAATATCTCCGCTGTTTGCTAAGTTGCCATCTATTGTTAAATCTATGCTATTTGCACTAATTAATGCACCACTAGCTTTTTTATATTTTTTAGCAAGGTATAGAGTTGGCACTAAAACCTCTACTCCGTTTACCTTTTTCTTAACCATCCATACAATATCTTTTTTAAGCTTTTTAAGCTGTGCTTGACTAAGAGGTTTGCCAACTTTTAAACCAAGCTTATTTGCTACACTTAAAGCATTATCCATTAAGTTTACAAATTGCTCACTATCGCTTTTTGCATTGCCTATAAATCTTTGCCCTGTTAATTTAACAATAGCATCGCTTATTAGCTTTGTCTCATACATTGCATCACCAAGCACTCTAACCTCTTTAGTGGCATCATAATTTAAGTGCTTAAGCATATATGCAGAGCTTACAAAGTTATCGTAATTTACATACTCTGGATTGCTTATTATTAAAGGACCTTTTGGGTCTTTATTTTTAACATATAAACCATACTGGTTAGTTGGCAATTTTACCTCTTGGCTTACATCATAAACAGTAGGAGTTTTCGCCAACTCCTCTACCTCTACCGTTTGCGTTTGCCCTTTTTGATTTAATTTATTGTTTAAGTTATTCTTATCTACACTTTTTTTATCTATAGATGTAGGCTTATCATCTAAACTTTCATTAGATGTTGATATTTTAATATTATCATCTACCCCGCCAATATTTTGATTCTCTTTAACGCCATTTAATGCTTTGTTGATGTTTCCGCTTATTGTTCCACCGGCAATAATAGCAGAACCAATAGCACCTGTTTTTTCCGTTTTACTCTCATTTTTTATAGTTACCCATCCATATTTATCATCAGAAAAGAATCCTGTCCCGAATAAACCTCCAGTTTTTCCTACTTTTACATAAGCTTTTACATTTGTCGTTGTAATTTTATTTAATACTAATTCATCATTTTTTACCTTATTTGTGTTAAATTTTATATCTTTTCCTGCTGAAATTGTGCTAAATTGGTTATGTAAAGTATCCGAATTAAAAGTAATAAATTTACCCGCTTTTATATTTGCTTGATTTTTAGGCATAGATATAAAATATTCTTGTTCCGTTTTAACTTGATATTTTCTTTCTAATTCTGTTTTATTTAAGTTTTCTAAACCTTCAAGACTATATACTCTTGTATGTAAATCTTTTATTTCATTATCTTTAACCCAAATACCATATTTACTATAAATGTTTTTTATTAATGCATCAGCAACTTCTTTTCGAAATTTTATAGCTAATGATTTATTTTCAATAACTTTTTTTGAAATATTTTTAACATATTCTATTTTTCCAAAAAATATATATCTTGAATTAGATATTTTAACAATCAATGGACTGGAAACTGGATAATATTCGTTACCAACTTTAACATTTTCTTGATTACTATGAATTCCATAATCAACTTTTGGATGATCTAAAACTGTTACATCACCATTATCAATATATTTTTGTACAATTTCTTTTTGGTATTTTTTTAATATTTTTTGATTAGGATGGTATTTATAAGGACCAAAAAGACCGTTATGAATTAAATGTAAAGTAGTATTACTACTTTCTTTGAGACCTTTTTTAGGTTCTTGCAAAGATTTGTTTTCTATTGTTTTTGCAGACAAATTCATATCCCCAACACTCTCTATATTAGCAGCAATATTTTCTATTTTACTGCTTTTATTGCCGTTAGCATCTTTAGCTATAAGCATATTCCCAACAGAGAAAATATTTGCATCTTTATTATTTGTTAAAGTATCGGCAATATATAAATTCATATTATTACCACTATAGATAGTGTTGTAGTTATTTAAGTTAGTGCTATTTAGTATTAAGTTATTTCCGCTTGCAATTACTGCTTTATTTGTAATATTGCTTGCATTTATCTCTAAATTATTACTCGATAGCAAGAAGCCGCTATTTTCTAAGCTGTTTTTCAGAGTTATTTTAGAGTTGCCACCTACTTTTATCGATGCGTTTGTATTGTTGGTGTTATTTTTTAAACTATCTGCTTTTAAATTAAAAGAGCCTATAGATACAATAGAGCTATTATTAGTAACATCTTTAGCACTCAATTTAAAGTCGTTATTTGCTCCTAGTGTACCATTGTTTGTTAAGTTGTTATTAAAGTTTAAATTCATATCTCCCAAAGATACAATTTTAGAGCCACTATCTATAGTATCTATGTTTGTAGTTAAGCTAAGCAGACTTCCTGCAAATAGTGTTGAATCTTTAAGAGTTAAGTTAGCACTATTTAGTTTTAAAATATTAGCTACTTCTATATTTGCATTTGTTACATCTGTATATTGGCTATTAATTGTTAAATCTTGAGTGCTACTTATTAAGCCATTTATAGTATTTAAGTTGGTGCTATTAATTACAGTTTTATTACTATCTAAAACAAGTGTAGCGTTTTGGTTATTGAGCGTTGTGGTATTTATTTCGCTATTTTTAGCACTAAGTTGGTTGGTTCCACTATTTGCAAGATTGTCTGTTTTAACAGTTACACTATTAGCTACATATGAGCTATCTTTTGAGTTTAGAGTATTTTGTATATCTAAATCTATTCTCTTTTTAGCTAGAAGAGTGCTATCTTCTATATTAGCATTTTGGCTTTTTAACTCTATATGATCATTTGCACTATATAGTGTAGAGCTATTTATATTTGCATCTTTTGCACTTAGTTTTATTAAAGCATTTGCTAAAAGCTGGGTTTTGTTAAGAGTTAGAGTATTTGTAATATTTACTATAGCTTTTGTGCTAGATTTAATAGTGCTTTGCTCTTGATTAAAATCGTTAGCTTTAATATTTAAGCTATTTGCAACTATTTCACTATTTTTACCCGTTATCGAGTTGGCATTAAGAGTTAAATTTGCATCGCTTCTAATTAAAGAGTTGCTATTATCTATATCGTTTGCTTTTATATCTAAGTTACTGCCTGCGTAAATTGCAGCATCTGTAGCGTTAATATCATCTCCATCTAAAGAGGCAGTTGTGTTTGTAACTATAGAACCGCCTTGTGTATAGAGATTTTTAAATTTAAGCACTATCTCTTTTAGAGCCTCTATTGCACCGTTTGCATTATTTATATCTTGTGCATCTATATTAATTTTATTAGCAGAGATTGTGCTATCTTGGTTGTTTAAGTTAGAGCTATTTATACTTATATTGCCTAGAGCTTGAAGAGTAGAGTTATTATCGTGGTTAAAATCTTTTGAGTTTATAGATATATCTTTATCTGAATAGATTAGAGCATTGTTGCTATTGTTAAAGGTGTTTGCAACTTCTATATCTAAATTATCTGCAGCTTGTATTGTAGCAGAGTTTGCACTAAGGCTATTTGCAGTTATATTTAGCAAACCATACGATAAAACATTAGCACCATTTAGTGTAGCACCTTTTGCATTAATATCTAAGTTTATACCCTCTATATATGAATTGTCTAAATTTAAGTTATTAGCTATATCTAGTGTGTTGTTAGCTTTTGCGATTATAATTGAGTCTTTAGAGTCTAAGTTACTAGCTTTTATATTTAAATTATCGTTTGCATATATAGAGCCATTTGTGTTTGTAAAGTTATTATCTATATCTATATTTAAATTGCCTAAGGATTCTATACTTCCATTACTGTTATCTAAGCTATTGCTATTTAAACTAAAGTTACTACTACTTTGTATTAAACCGCTATTTATAGCTGTGCCGCTTTTTATAGTAACTAAAGATGTGCTAATATCTCCACTATTTCTAAAGCTATCTGTAGTTGCATTAAAATCTCCACCTATTACTGCTGCATTGCTACTATTTATAAATGAGAGTGCATTTAAATTTAAAGCAGAGCTTGCAAACATAGTGCCACTGTTTTTTATACTATCTTTAAAATCTAAATTTAGCTTACCGCCATTTAAAGTATTAAAGTCACTATCAACCCCAGCAGCTAAATAACCACTATTTACTAAAGAACCGCCTTTTAGGTTAAAAGTAGTAGCAACACCGCTATTGCCAGATAAACTTATTGCACCCTTCGCATTAAAATTAGCACTGTTTGCATAAATACCTTTTGCGACAGTTATAGAGCCACTTTTACTAGTAATTGTAGCACCATTTTTAACTTTGGCACTATTTATTACAATCTTACCATCACTGCTAATTTCTAAACTATCTTGAGCCAATACTTCAGGTGGCAAGTTTACACCCACCCCTTTGCTAGTTCCTATAAGCTTAATAGCTCCTGCATATATTCCGCCAAGTGCAGTAGAGTCTATACTAAATTCATCATCACTATCGCCAATTTTAGTGGCAACTCCATTTTTTATACGGTTTTTACCTGTTACTACATTTAACTTATTTGCCCAGATAGCTGCATTTAGTTTTAGAGCTTTTGTATAGATATTTAGCGAATTTGTACTACTTGCATCTAATCCAGCACCATCTATTAAAATATCTCCACTATTTACACTATATATATGATTTTTTCCATCAAAGCTAACTTTACCAGTTGTTAATGTAGCTTTTGGGATATTTATAAAACCACCGCCATTAACAGTAATACCATTTGGGTTTGCAACTATTACATCTGCACTCTTACCAGCTACCTCTAAATAGCCATTTAAATGGCTTCTATTTGTGCTTGTAACTTCGTTAAGTATTAAATTAGCTTGATGTTTTTTTACATTCTCGTTTCCATATATATATCCAGAAAGCTTTGTTTTTGTGTCTGTTTTTGCATTATTTAAAATTACACCTTGAGTTGGAACATTAAACTCTATATATTGGTTATGCGAAACCCCGTTGCTATTTGGTCTTGCAATATTTACAACATCTACGCCATTTGCTGCTGTATCTAAAGTAGTGTGTCCTGCTTTGTTATTATTTTTTGGATCAAGTTTTATTGCTCCCGCTGCTAATGTTTGCCAATTTATTAAAAATATAGATACAATTACCGATACTGTTTGTTTAATTTTATTAGTTTTATTCATTTTTATCCTTTAAAACTTATAGCTTAAATTAATTCCAAAAAAGCCTTTGTTGTGGTGCACAACTTTATCGCCGTTTGCTTTGTATGTTATTTTGTTTGAGTCTTTTATAGGAAAAGTTCTAAAAATATCTAAATTTAGACTCTTCCAACCAATTCTTAAACCTAATGCTCCACCTGCTAACTTACCGCCATAGCTGCTTTTATTTTTCGCAACATATCCATAATCTAAACCTATATATGGTGCTATAAAACCATTTTTAAATGGTTTCGTAAAAGAGAACTCATTTCTAATATAAAAACCTTTATTACCGCTTAACTGCCCTTCAGTTCTAAAACCTCTTACACTATAAATTCCACCAACACCAATTTGCTCAGAGCCAATAATACCCTCTTTAGCATACTGCCCATGTAAAGAGAAGTTATAACTTATAAAATAATTTTTCTTTTGCCACTTTTTATTAAAACTAATATCTGTTGTAAGCTTATTAAAAGTAGGCTTTGCCTTATATCCGCTTTTTACTCCAAAAAGCTTTAAGCCTCTATGATAGGCTATATTAATATAACCATCATAAGTTGCACCGGTAAAACTATGAGTATAACCAATATCTAAAGTAGTCAATTTAGAACTAGAGGTATCCAAATAGACACCTGCAAGATAGTTTTTATTAACTTTTCTTGTAAGCTTTATATCTAACTTTCCCTTTTGTGTTTTGTTATGAAACAGCTTATATTCTGCTTTTATATAATAACTTTTAGAGTTTCCATTAGATTGATAATCTTTATTTAAACCGTTTACAACTTGTTTGTATTTAAAATAAGAAAATCCAAATTCCACATAAGCTTTACCAATAGGCAAACCATAACTAATAGAGCTTCCAAGAGAGCGATTTTTACTGCTTTGTTTGCTTGTGGTGTTAAGCGATAAAGAGAGTGTATCATTAAGGTTTAATGGATTCTCCCAAGAAAGTGAACTGCTAATTTGGTATTTACCTGTTTTTACAACACCAAAATTATTTATCCCAATATTTCCATAAACAGCGGAAGCAACCTTTTTACCAATTAAATATATATCACTATATCCTTGCTTTTTAGAAGGATTTAGTTTCATAGTTGTTTTAATTGAATGCAGTCTATTTAACTGTTCTATAGAAGATTCTATATCTCTTAAGTTTAAATAACTATCTGTATAGCCTAAAAATACAAATCCTTTATTTGTATTAATAGCTTTTATTTTATCTATTTTACCTTCTACTGCTGATATTATTAAATGTCCGCTGTTTAAATCTTGTGGCTTTATATAAGCTCTAGAAGTAACGAAAGCTTCTTTAATATAGATATTATTAATCTTATTTAACAAATTCTTAATGTCATTAATTGTATCGCATCTATTTATATATGGCTTAAAAAGCTTATGCAAAGTACTTTGTTTAATAAGTTTAACATCATTTGCATCTATACTCATAATTTTTATACATCTACCATTAGGCAAACTTTTAGATATAGGAAGTGTTTTAAGCGTAGTATATATATTTGGCTCATTACTTTTTAATTTTATTTGCTTTTGAAAAATCTCTTCTTGCTTATGTGCAAGAACAACATCATTTATCTGCTTATCAATATTGGAAGCATTAACCAATATTGATGACATAAATAGATATATTAAATACTTATTCATTAAAAACCTTTATATTATAGAAAATAATTATACAATACTTTGTTATAAAAAAATAAAAATATGTCATGTTATAAAATAAAATTATTTCACGTATGATTTTAGACTAATTTTATATCTAAATTCATAACTTTTATTATATGTTTTCTACAACCTCTTTAACAACATCATAAGTTCTCTCTACTGAATCTATCTCTACATACTCTCTTATTGAGTGCGGAAAGCGAATGTTTGGACCAATCGATGCCATTTTAATATTTGGTAATTTTTGGCTTAAGAGTCCGCACTCTAAGCCGGCGTGGATTACTTTGGTTTTGTAATCTCCATATATTTTGTTTACTGCATTTTGTACAAGTTTTGTAAAGTCGTTTGTTTCTGGGCTCCAGCCGGGGTATTTGTCGTTTAGTTCTACCTTGTAGCTTAATAATTCGTATGCTTCTTTGGCTAATTTTGTAATATTTTCTAAGTCGCTATTGTTTAGGCTTCGGTAGCTTATCTCTATATTTGCACTATTTGTATCTATGTTTACTAAAGCTAAGTTGCTACTGCTTTGTACAACTTCGAACTCTTCGTTCATCTCTAGCACGCCATTTGGTATTACTAATAACTCTTCTACATTAAAATTGCAAACTTCTACAGAACTTGTCTCTTTTACTTTTACTAAATCGTTGCTTTTAAGCTTTTTATCGCTACAGACAATAGCTTTTGCATTTACTGGTATAGAGTTTATTCTCTCGCCACCTTTAAATGTTGCTACTTTGCAAGCTTGCTCTTTAATATACTTTGCAAGTTCTACTATAGCATTTGGTATCTTTTTGTCTATATCTACACCAGAGTGCCCGCCTGGTAAGCCACTAATGTTTAATTCGTAAAAGTAACCATTACATCTACTACTTTGTAACTCTTTTGTTAATTTTAAATCTACTCCACCTGCACAGCCTATATAAACTTCTTGCTCATCTTCACTATCTAAGTTTAGTAGATATTGGCTTTTTATATTTAACTCTAAATTTCCTGCACCAATTAAGCCTACCTCTTCATCGTTGGTAAATAAAAATTCTGCTTCTACTCCCTCTTGCATTAACTGTAACATCATTGCGATTGCAATACCATTATCTGCACCTAAGCTAGAGTTTTTTGCTTTTAATATATTGCCCTCGATTACTGACTCTATTTTTGGAGCATCGCCAACACACACCATATCGTAGTGTGCTTGTAGGCATATTTTGGGTTCTTTTGAACTTGCTAATATATTTTTCGCACTATCAACCTTTACCATATAACCATACTCTTTTGCTTTTGCAATTAAATATTCTTCCATTTTTTGGGCTTGAAAGCTACATCTAGGTATTTTTGTAATTTCTAAAAAAATATCTATTATTTTGTTCATACATTCTCCTATTTATATATTTTTATAATATAATAACTAAAAAGGAGTTAAAATGAGTTATTACAAACTATTTGGTTTTATATTTTTACTATACTCTTTAACCTACACGATTGGAGCTAGTTTTTAAGATGGCAAAAGCAAAAAGAATGATATTCACAAAAAAAGAGAAAGCACCAAGCGTTATATTTTTGTATCTCTTTTTAATACCGATGTTTGCATCTACTATTATATCGCTTTTTAATAGTGACTACAGTTCAATGATTTTAAAATTAATAGCATTTGCTATGCTTTATGGCTCTATTAACTTAATAAACCGTGGATTGCTCGAAGAGTACAATTACAATAAAGCTAAAATCACTAAAGCACCAAAATATAAATTTAAGACTTTAGGGGCTATTGGGCTTGGGGTTACTACACTCTTTTTAGCTGTTATGATTGACCACTTAAGTATAATAAATACCATTGCCTTACCTATACTTGCAACTGTTGGTAGCTTTATCTATTATGGCAAAGACCCAAGTGTAGATAAGTTACCAGAGAATAGTGGCGTTAATTACGACAAATTGCTAGCCGAGCTCTCTCAAGCAGAAGATAAAATAAAAGCAATCGAAAATACAAAAGATAAAATAGAAGATTTAGAGTTAAAAGATGCAATAGATAAAGCCACAATTAGGGCAAAAGATATTCTAACAACCATAGAAGAAGACCCAAAAGATATAAGGGTTGCTAGAAAATTTATGGTAGTATATTTAGATGGTATTAAAGATGTAGTTGATAAATACAACTCAATCGAAGGGCACAATTTAGATGACAGCTATCGTATTAGATTAATAGAGCTTCTTAACGATGCCTCTAGCAGGTTTAACAAAGAGTTAGATAGGTTAAAATCGAATGATGTTTTCGATTTAGATGTACAGATAGATTCACTTAAACAACAATTAAAAAACTAAGGAGACAATAATATGGAAACAAAAGTAAAAGAGTTAGTAGAAAAAACAGTAGAGAAAAAAGAGGCAACACCACCAGCAGTTTTACCAGAAGAAGAGAGTAAATTGCAAGAAGCAATGAACGAAATAGACATTAACGATAGAAATTCAGTTATCTATTTTGGCTCAAAAGCTCAAGAGAAATTAGACGATATTTCTAATAAAATGTTAGAAGGCGTAAAAAATAAAGATACCGGTGTAACTGGAGATTTACTAAATAATATGGTTGCTACTATTAGAGGCTTTGATATAGATGAATTAAACCCAAATAAAAAACTATCTTGGTGGCAAAAACTATTTGGTGCAACAAAACCTTTAGCAAAATTTGTACAAAAATACGAAGAGGTAAAAGACCAAATAGATGACATTGCAAATAATTTAGAGAAGCATAAATCTAAATTAGTTACCGATGTGGTATCGTTAGATAAACTTTATGATGC
>Ga0256829_1002238_pt1 | contig 14618 bp, 5 predicted proteins | sample 131447metaG_FD_185979 | JGI IMG/M metagenome (GOLD analysis project Ga0256829, IMG submission 185979) | Hydrothermal vent microbial communities from Lau Basin, Pacific Ocean - 131-447 | ecosystem: Environmental > Aquatic > Marine > Hydrothermal vents | place: Pacific Ocean: Lau Basin | collected...
GTAATGGATATGGTGATACTAAACGCAGGTATTTCCATAGGTCACTCAAACGCAGTGCCTACTATAGAAGAGTTTAAAAGGCTTTATGATGTCAATGTTCTTGCAAATCATGCTATTTTAGAAATTTTACTGCCAAAAATGCGTGCTAAACGCAGTGGCAAGGTGGTTTTTATCTCCTCTTTGGCATCACTTTTTAGTATGCCCTCCTCAAAGGTTTACTCCTCCTCAAAACGTGCGCTTAATGCTTATGCAGAGGGAGTGCGTTACAAATACTCTCCTCATGGCATAAAAGTCATTACAATTCTTCCCGGATTTATAAAAAGTGAACTGACTGATAAAAATGAGTTTGCTATGCCTTTTTTACTTAGTACGAAAGAGGGTGTTAGCAGGATGAAGCAAGCCATAGATAAGGGAAAAGAGTTTTATGCTTTTCCGCTTAGATTTTATTTAATCATTCGGCTTTTTAATCTACTTCCATCGTTCTTAAGTCAAAGGATTGTAAACTATCTTAGCTAATGTGTTTTAGATTTGGCAGAACAAAATTTTCAAAAATCATATTATGAGGACAAATCCTCGCTTTGCTCTGAGCCTCAGAATATAATTCTTGAAAATTTTAATGGACACAAACTGTATTCAAAAGTAGTTGAGGGTGGTAATAAATGGAAAACATAGAAACAATAGAAAGCGTATGTACTTACTGTGGTGTTGGATGCGATATAGCGGCTCATGTAGATGTCAAAGAGAATAAAATCAAAAAGATTTTTGCACATCCTGATGGAGTGGTTTCTCAAGGGAAGCTCTGCATTAAGGGGAAGTATGGGTATGATTTCGTGGATGCAGAGGATAGACTGAGAGTTCCACGCATACGTAAAAGCTTTTTAGACAAGAACCCTGCCATAAAAGAGGCTGTCAGCTCTGCTTTGGTGGATTTTGATGAGATTTGGTATGAGTGTGATTTGGATGCTGCTACGACAGCATGCGCTATGAAGCTTAAAGAGATTCAAGCGGAGTATGGACGCAAAGCTGTTGCTTCCATCGGAGGGGCTCGTACATCTTGTGAGTCTTCTTACTTGTTTCAAAAATTTACACGTCATACTTTAAACTCCCCTCATGTAGACAACTGTGCGCGTGTCTGCCACTCTCCATCTCTAAAAGGTATGCGTGCAACCATTGGTGAAGGTGCTGCGACAAATCCTTATAATGATATTTATAATACTGAATTTATGATAGTGATAGGCTCAAATACAACAGAAGCACACCCTATTATTGCAAATCGTATTTTGGATGTGGCTCGTAAAAATGATAACTTGGCTGTGTTTGATGTACGTGAGATAAAATTGCACCGCTTTGCAAAGTACAAAGCGATAATGCCGCATGAAGCAAATCTTCTCATTTTAAATATGCTGGCATATGTCATCATAGATGAAGAGCTTTATGATGAGAATTTTATTGCAGATAGAACAAAAGGATTTTTAGATTTTAAAGAGAAAATCCTGAATGACCCTTATGCAAATCCTGACTATTTTAAGGAGTTAGAGGGGTATGAGTATCTCTCTAAAATGGTGAGAAAAGTAGCACGAGAGTATGCACTCAAAAAATCAATGATATTTTGGGGACTTGGCATTACAGAACATTTAGACGGCTCTTATGCAGTAATGGCAATAACACATCTTGCTCTTATGACAGGGAACATTGGTAAAGCAGGAGTAGGACTAATGCCACTTCGTGGGCAAAATAATGTGCAGGGAACATGCGATATGGGAATGTTGCCATATTATGACCCTGACTATCAAGAGCCAAAAGAGGTTGGGCTGATGACTCCACAGCTTGTTGATGAGATGTTAGAGGACAGATTAAAAGCAGTGCTTAATATTGGTGAAGATTTGACGCATATTCATCCAAATCTGAATAAAGTTGATAAAGCATTTGAGCATCTTGATTTACTTTTTGTACAAGAGCTTTTTATGACTGATGTTGCAAATCGTGCTGATATTGTTGTTGGTGTAAAATCAGCTTATGAGAAGACAGGCGTTTATATAAATGTAATTCGTCGTCTGCATCTTTCTCAGCCACTCGTCAAATCAGATTTACCAGATGACTGGGAAGTTTTACAACTTCTTGACAATAAAATGGGTGGTAATGCCAACTATGAAACAAGTAAAGATGTATGGAGTGAGGTGCAACGTGTGGCGTATCGTCGTTTTAGTGGTGCAGATTATCATAGACTTGAAAAACATCGCAAGCGTGGTCTTCAGTGGCCAGTTCATACAGAAGATACTCCTATTTTACATCAGCTTGACTTTAGAACGGATGATGGTTACGGACACTTTAAATACCATCAATACAAACTGCGTGGTATGGTTGAAGAGATAGTAAATAAAAAGCTTACAGGCTATCATCTTACCACAGGAAGAACACTTGCTCACTACAACAATGCAGCACAAACCAAACGCAGCGAGAAGTTAAATAAGCATTACGATGAAGATATTTTACTTGTATGTGAAGAGGATGCAGCTGATTTTACAAGTGAGCGTGTCATTCTTAAGAGTGAATGGGGTGAGACAAATCCTCTTAAAGTGAAAATAACGGACAAAGTACAACCAAAAACTCTCTTTACAACTTTCCATCATGCAGAGTCAAAAATAAACAATCTCTTTGGAGATAAAAGTGATGAGCTTATCTTGACCGCTGCGTTTAAGTCGGTGCAGGTTTCAGTCATTAACTGTTAAGATGAGCAGAGCAAAAGGAAATATTGCAGAAGAGAGAGCTGCTGCGTTTCTTATTGAAAATGGTTTTAGCATTGTAGAGCGAAATTTTTATTCTCGCTTCGGTGAGGTTGATATTATCGCTTCAAAGAGTGATGTAATGCACTTTGTAGAGGTGAAGAGTGGTGAAGATTATGAGCTTGCTATTCAAAATATTACTCCTACTAAACTCTCAAGATTTACCAAAACGGTCTATGTCTATTTGAAAAAGAGTGCTTTGGATGTTGATTTTTGCATTGATGCGCTTATTGTAACTCCGCACAACATTGAGCTTTTGGAGAATATCACACTATGAAGACTTCACATCTCTTTACATTTATACTCTTGTTGCTATTTCTACCTCTTTCTTTAGCCCATGCTGCTATTGATGTAAAAAATATGAACAGACCTCTACTCTTATCGAGTAAAATTTATGTCGATAAAAGTGGCAAAACTTTTAAAGAAATTGTGAAGAGTGCAAAGTTTATACCCTTTAATAAACAAGAGATAAACTTAGGATTTACTCGTAATACCACATTGTGGATTCATTTCACTCTTTATAATTCAGGTGAGAAAAAAGAGACAAAGATACTGCAGATAAGAAACCCTCTTTTAGAAGATGTTTCACTCTATAAAAAAACTCAAAAGCTACAGCATAAGGGAACACTCTACCAAAGCATACCACGAGATGAGCTCCACACCATATTTGAAATAAGAGTGCAGCCAAAAGAGTTACAAGAGTACTACTTAAAAGTACGCAACACTACAACAGCGCTGCGTTTAAGTATAAGGCTAAAAGATAAATTAGACTATCTTAAAGATGAATACCATGAGCAAAACATCATTTTTATATTTTTGAGTATTCTCGGATTGCTCTTTTTGTATAATTTTGTTCTCTACCTCTACACAAAAGAGAGAGTTTATGTTTTTTATCTCTTGTATCTTTTTGCACTGCTTTTTCAGCAGTCAACATATTTGGGTATTACTCAGATGTTTGTGCCTTCTTGGTTTGTCTATTATGATAATTTGGCTGTGGTTTTTAAGGTCAATTTACTTTTTATTAGTGCTGTTTTATTTGCAAAGAGTTTTTTGCAAACGCAACGATATGAAAAAATAAACAAGATTTATAATGCTATTTTGGCACTTGGACTGATAGAGATTCCACTCTTTGGCTCGCCGTGGTTCTATCTGCCTGAGGTCTCAATTGTAACAGCACTCTTTTTTATCTATTTTAATATGTACGCAGCAATTTATATCTACAAACATGGGAAAAAAGAGGCACGTTTTTTTGTGGTGGGCTGGGCATTTCAGCTTGTTGGTTTTACTTTGATGATTATTGATGGACTAGGCTTTACTTCCATAATGGGAGAGCTTACAGATATAGTGATGTTTTTAACGGCTTTAGAGGCAATTGTGCTCTCTTTGGCATTTATTGACCGTTACAGTATATTTAAAAAAGAAAAAGAGAGGCTCGATACTTCGCTTATGCAAGAGTTGCAAAAGCGTCAAGAGATTGTGGAGCTAGAGGTGCAAAAAGCAACAGAAAAACTTAAAACATCTCTTGAAAATGAGAAAAATCTGCTTAAAGAACTGCATCATAGAAGTAAAAACAACCTACAGTTGATACTTTCGCTTGTGCGTATGCAAGAGGATGAGACAGAAGATAAGGGGCTGTGTTTAGGGCTGCAAGAGTTGGAAGGGCGCATTAATTCCATTGCCAAAATCTACACGATGCTTGACATCAAAGAGGATCTGCAAAGAATTGATATGGCTGCTTATATTGAAGAGTTATGTGAAGACATAAAAGCCCTCTCTCAAAAAAATGTCACTTATGAGTATGATATACGAAATATATTGTTGCCTTTACGCAGTGCAGGGTATGTGGGACTCATTGTTAATGAGTTGGTGACAAACTCCATTAAATATGTACAAAAAGAGCAGATAAGCATTCACATAAAGATGTATGAAAAAGAGGGGCGCTATGTACTGCGTTTACAGGACAACGGTGCAGGCTTTTCATTAGATGATGCAGCAAAAGAGCATTTGGGAATGAAGCTTATTGTCGCACTTGTTGAAAATCAACTCCACGGTACATTTACGCTGCAAGAAGATAGAGATTTTAACTGTACGATAAGGTTTAGTGAATGAAAAATGTTGTAATTATTGAAGATGAGAGTATTGTTGCGATGGAGATTGCAGGTTTTGTGCAGAGTTTAGGTTACAAGGTTGTAGCTACTTTCTCAAACGCAGCGGCATGTCTGGCACTTTTGAAAAAAGAGGCAGTTGATTTGATACTAATGGATGTTTATATTGAAGGAGATATGGACGGCATCGCATGTGCGGCAGCGATTCAGTCGTGGCAGAAGATTCCTGTTATTTACATTAGTGCCTTTAGTGATGATGAGACTCTCGAGCGTGCCATTAAAACCAAACCGAGTGCATACCTTGTAAAACCATTTAATAGAGAAGAGTTGCGAGTAGCAATGAAAATAGCTTTAAGTCATGCGCAGGAGCATAAACGAAGAGGTGATGTAATCTTTGACGAAGAGTTCTCTTTTGATACCCAGCGTGATGAGCTACTTCATAATGCACAGAGTGTTCATTTGACAAAAAAGGAGTTAGAACTCCTCAAACTCTTTTTAAGTACAAAAAACAATGTGCTCTCCTTGTATGAGATAGAAAATGAAATATGGCCAGATAAAGAGAGTAATGAAAATACCCGTAGAGCCCTCATTAGCAGGCTTCGAGCGAAACTAAACTATAAGTTTATAGAGACCATTCACTCCATAGGATACAAGTTACACATTTAAATTGCAATGTTTTTGCAATGACATCGTTTTATAATTGACAGATAGTAACTTAACTGTAGGAGTTAGTGATGTTAATTAAAAAACATATATTTTTCATCCTCGTAGTAGCTGTTGTTACTGCGTTTAGCGGATGTAGTGGTGGGGGTGGTTCGAGTTCTTCGAATACGAATCAGAGTAGCAACACAACAGGATATTCTCAAAAGGGGCCGTTTATGAATGGTTCTGTTGTTACTCTTTATCAGATACATAATGGTGAGCGTGATAGTGATGCCAAATTTGTAACACATACAACAGATGACAGAGGAAGTTTTGTGCTCACTTCTGACTGGTCTGGAGTGGCTGAAATAGTGGTCAAAGGTGCATACCTCGATGAGAATACAGGGTATTATGTAGAGGGAGGAGAACTCTCTGCTGTGGTAAATATGACGCAGGGCTCGCATAGAAATTTCAATGTAAACATCTTTACAGATCTTGCTGCAGTACGCATTAAGGCTCTTTTAAAAGAGGGGAAAACATTTGAAGAGGCACAGCAGTCTGCAAGCACTACAGTGCAAAAAATGTTTAATCTTGAGCTTTCTGATGGCACAAATCTTACAGATTTGGATATGACGCATAATGATACGAAAAGCAGTGTTGACAATGCACAACTTTTAAAGGTTTCAGCAGCACTTTTAAGTACACAAAATCCACAGGCTCTGCTTGATACTTTAAAAGAGAATCTTGCGACGGCTGGTGAGTTGCAAATAGATGGAAAAGCTGCACTGCAGGCGATAGCTAAAAAGCTTCCGGAAGTAAATATGAATCAGGTTGGAGCTATTGTGGGTGATGCAGTTGGAGATTTATCACACACTCAAGTGCCGGTATCTCCTCATCTTTTCGCTGGCAAGCTGCCTTTGAATGTAGATTTGAAGTTTAATGAGAAAGTAGATGTTCCTCTGCACTCCTCTGCACGCTCAAATGAAGTGACACTTGCAGGTTTTACGGGAAGGTTAACGCTACACGTTTCAGATGGATCAGCGTGGATTTTGCATACAAGTGGTACGCAGGAGCATCTTACAAATAATAAAACAACAACAGCAGAAGCAGGTTCTGTGCTCTATCTTGATAGTTTTATCTTTTCATCATATGATACACGAAGTACAACTACTCTTAATATAAGTGGACGAGAGTTCTACTTTACTGCTGTTAGCGAGTCTGATCCAAACGCAACAAATGACAGAACTCCAAGCAGTTTTGATTTAGGAGAAGCACTTAACGCAGAACCTTCGAGTGAAGTTACAAGTAAGACAATTACAGTTACGGGGCTTTCTCAAGGTGCCAAAGTAGATATGAACATTACAAATGGACGTTATTCTCTGAATGGTGCTTCAAAAAGTACAGCTCCTATAAAAGTCAAAAATGGTGATAGTATTGTTGTTTATGTAACTACAAGCAATCAGTTTTTAACTAAACGTAGTGCAATACTCAACATTGGAGGTGTGAGTGGTGAGTTTGTCACAGTAACACGAGTTAAAGATGTGACACCTGATGCTTTTAGAGTACCGACTATTTACAATGTAGAACGTAATTCTCAACATGAGAGCGCATTTGTTGCAATGAAAGGGTATGAGGGTGGACTTGACTTAGATATAGAAGATGGTGAGGCACAGTTAGAAGGCGATAGCCAATGGATGACACATATGAGCGCTGTCCCTGTAGGTGTAAAGATAAAATTTAGACAAAGAGCATCTTCAGAGTTCAATAAACGTTCATACACTTCTATAACTCTTGGAACCTATAAAACATATTTCAAAACTGTAACAAAAGCAAATCCAAATCTTATGAGCAGTGTGCCAAATGTTGTAGAGTTTAGAAAAGTTTTTGATGTGCCTGTAGGTAACGGTGCTATTAGTGATGTTGTAGAGGTAAGTGGAGTAAGTGCTCCAGAGGGTGTCAAACTAAGAATTTATGATGGCCTACTTCAGATCAATGGTGGAGAGTGGAAAACGGGTATTGTTTCAGGTGTTAAATCTGGTGATACAGTGCGTTTAAGAATAGATAATCTTTCAAAATACAACACAGAATACAGAGCTCTGTTGCATTATCTTGATGAAAATGGGACAGGGCATTTTATGGGAATGTTTCAAGCCTTCACGGCCGAGCAGGATACTACGCCTGATCCTATCTTTTTTGTAGATGTACACGATGCAGATTTTAATCATGTATATGTATCGAACGAAGTGACTATTTCTGGTCTGGATGATGATGCTAATATATCGGTGAATATCGTGGGTGAAGCACAAGGGAGCGCGTATCAGTATAGTGTAAACAGTGGTGCTTGGCAAAATACACCGGGAAGTGTTGTGCTGAAAAATGGCAATAAAATAAAACTAAAAATATACTCTTCAAGCGAGCAGGGTACAACATCAAGTATGTTTGTAACCTTTAATGACAAGCTGATTCCATACAGAGTAATAACAAATATTGCCCCTGAGTTTTTAAACAGTGTTTTATTCGACAATCTTGAGGTAAATAATACTATATCTTTTACACCACAGGTAAAAGATACGCAAGTGGTAACTTTTAGTTTGGAAAATGCACCTGATTGGTTAAATATAAATACAACAACAGGAGAAATATTTGGCAAAGTGGCTTCTGGAAAGTATAAAAATGTGAAGCTAATAGCAACCGACAGCGGTGGACTCTCAAGTGCATTGATATTTGATTTGTTTGCAGATGTCGCACCGACTATTTCAAGTAATAGTTTTGGACAGATTTTCTATCAAGATGATACGGCAAAAGAGAAAAATATATTTACCTTTGCATTTAAAATCGCTGATACAGATAACAATATTTCAGATTTGAATGTCACTTTGAGAAATGAAATTACGCATGAAAACCTTCCTCCTGATGGTATTAACAGAGGCTTTAATGAGAGTAGAATTACCTGCGATATGGATGGAAACTGTGGTGCTCGCATATCGTTTTATTTTTCACGACAAGATGGTTTGCATCCGAGTATGCGAACAAAACATTATGTTACAGTAAGCGATGGGGATAAAAATGCTACAAATTATGTAGAAGTGTGGTTTGCACCTGTTAAACCAGAGCTTAGTGGAGAGACACAGCAAAGCATTGGGTTTGTGACAAAAGCAGAGAATGCCTATAGACACTATGGTTTTGTGCCAGATAATGCAGGAAATAAAGCAGAGAGTTGGAGTATAGCAAACAAGCCCGTCTGGGCAGATTTCAACACAAGCTCGGGAGAGTTGAGTGGAACGCCTTCACTTGATCAAAACGGTACATATAAAAACATTCAAGTAACAGCAACAAATGACAGAGGGAGTGATACTTTTATATTTTCTATTACAGTTGTTGATAAAACACCACCAAAAGCCTTTGAATTAGAAGATTATTATGGAGTTGAACTCAATAAATACTACGATACATTTTTAACAGTAGATTGGTTGGCTGATGGGCAAAGCGCGGCTATTAGTAGTAGTGGTTATGGGGGACAGGCAACGCACAGTGGTTTTGCGGTTAATGGTGAGAGTGATGTAACGAGTGTTAAAAATGGAGATATTGTAAGAGTAGGGCATCTCTCCTCAAATGAGTACGATACTGAATTGCATACAACTATAACTATTGGCGATGACAGTGATGATTTTATAACGCGAACAAAAGCTTCTGCAAGTACAAAAATTCCTCTTATAGTGGGAAGTCCAAAAATGAGTGCAAATATTCATGAGCGCTACAGTTATATACCACAAATGAGTAATGATACAACAAAATATGCTCCTGTAACAAAACCGTTTGAAATTCAAAATAAACCGGACTGGGCTGCGTTTAACACAGCAACCGGTGAGCTAAGCGGTACGCCAACAGCGATGGGAGTATATAAAAATGTGAAAATTATCGCTCATGGTGACAATGGTATGGATGATATTACCTTTGACATTACAGTAAGTAATGATGGACCATTAATGCATAGTAGTAATTTGAGTTTAGAGAATGAAAATTTGGACTTGACATACAATGACAATAGTGACTGGAGAAGTAAAATCACTGAAGTCTCTCTATTTGGATGCGCTATGCAAAGTGAAGCAATCGTATTAAATAGTTCTGATTATACATTTAGTGAAGGTGCATTGCAACTGCATGTTTCAAGCTCAAATAATGTTGCACTGCATGTCCCAACTTTTGGTGGATATAGACTCATTATAAAAGCGACAGATTATGTAGATGATAATGTATACACAGAGATGGTTTTAGATGGACAATATGCTATAAGTGCAACACTTGGTGCATCTACAGCACTGACTGAGGAGAACCTCGATGGTGCAAAAGTACAAATTGCACTCAATAACGCTCTGAAATTTAAAGACAATGTTTTAGATAGCAGTAACTTTACTCTTACACAATCGCCAGAGGCTACACATATTACAAACGCAAGATATATAGATGCAACACATGCTGAGCTGACACTCTCTTATAATGGTGTAGATTTTGACTCTGATGCACTACTTAGTGTAGCCATTAACACAAATGAGCTCAATACTCCATGTGCAAATATAACTACAAGTACAGTTCCAGTAGTGGCAATCATAGAAAAACCTTACATCAATATGCTCTATCCTGATGATCCAAGCGCAGGTGATAAGTTTGGTATTAGTGTAGCTGATAGAAACGGTACTATTGCCGTTGGAGCAAGTAGTGGAGTGTATATCTTTAAAAAAGGGAGTGATGGCAACTATACACAAACGCAAAAAATCACTCCACCAGAAACTCTCAACACAGTGAGTAGTTTTGGAGATAGGGTAGCTCTTGATGGTGATTATTTACTCATAGGTTGTATACACAATAATCTTACTGAAGATGCAAAAGAAAACTCAGGTGTCGCTTTAGTCTATAAAAAAGATGCAAATGGAGTCTATCAACAAATAGCAGACCTGACGCCTACGGATAATGAAGCGTATGATAACTTTGGAAATGCTGTTTCTATAAGTAAAGATATGATACTTGTAGGTGCAGAAAATGCACTTAGAGAGCCAGACCGTGGCGGTAGAGGAAAAGCCTATCTTTATAAAAATGACGGCAATGACAACTTTACATTAGTAGAGACCATTACAAGAGACAATGGAAAACCTTTTGATGGTTTTGGGCATGATGTAGCCATTAGACATGGTGTTGTAGGTACAAATGAAGAGAACACTGCATTTATGCTTGTTGGAAGTTATGTTCTTCCAGACTATGATTCTGCAACAAATACAACAGATACAAAAGAGGAACTAGGTGCAGGTTTTGCAAACTACTACCTTTATAAAGATGGTATGCTCTCCGACCCTGTTGTCGTAACTGCTGATGACAGTACAACACTCTCAGACCACTTTGGTTCGGGTGTTGCACTTGGCGGTAATCTTGCTGTGATAGGCTCAAGTGTGAGACTTTACAGCTACGCACGAGGTGAGGGAGATGCTCTTAATGCAGGAATGAAAATAGAGAATGCCGGAGCAGGCATCAGCGGTGGTAATGTTGCTGTTAATTTTACAGGTTATAACAATAAAGCAAGAAATGTCATAGTCGCCGGTAGAAAAAGTTTTGTTTCAAACGAAGAGAGTTCGGCATATACAGCGTATGAGTCTCGTCTCAATGATAATGATGATTTAGGCTATAGTGCTTCGTTGTCAGGCTTTGAAGTTGCACGTGGTGACTACTCGAACAGTGATTTAGTCTCTAACGGTGGGGCAGTGCTTGTGACAAATGCGTATGAAAATATTACAAGTACAACAAGTTCAGCAGCAACACCTCCAACCATAAGTGAGCCAGAGTATGGTTATGGACTCGCTACAGATTATGTGGACTTTGCATTTGCTGCAGATGATACTTGGAAAAATGCCATTACAAATGTGCTTTATAAAGCGGGAGCAAATGCTGAGTATGTAGTACTTGATGCTAATGACTACACAATCACGGCAGACAATAACATTCGTCTACAAACAGCACAATCGACAAATGTTGCACTCCATACACCGTATGAGTCTCATGGCTCTTTACTTGTTAAATCAGATGGCTATCTTGATGATGTTGTGACTATCAGTAGAGTTGGAGGTGGTTCTCATGCTATAAAAGCAGAACTCTCTTCAGATACAGCTTTAAATGAGAACAATCTTGACGGGGCGGTGATTCACATCGCTCTTGCTAACACGTTAGAGTTTACAGATTCTGCTTTAGAGAGTGTGAACTTTAGACTTGTTGGTGCACCAACGGGTGTGAATATTGACACTGTTGCATACAGCGATGCAACACATGCAGATGTGACACTTGCGTTTGATGGAACAGATTTTGATGATAACGCAACGCTTGGCATTACACTAAACGCAGCGGAGTTAAATGCTTATGAAGGTGTTGCTTCAGAGAATACTTTAGAGGTTACAGCAGTTGTTGAAACAGCAGCAGATGGTGTAACACTTCAAGCGGTTGACCCATACATAACATACGCACGTTTTTGGTATGACAAAAATAGTAATGGACAAGTAGAAGATTATGAACTCTCTACATATTCAGATGAAAATGGTAGTTTTAGTTTTAGTACGAGTGTAGATGATGCTAGTCTTATTACTATGATAGAGAGTGGTCTGCATAATGGACGACCTTATGATGGTAACTTAACACTCGAGTACAATGCATCAACAGCTGCGTTTATCTCTCCCGTTACGACTTTAGAGCAAAAAGGTTTCACGCTTGATGAGATACGTACCATGCTTGTAGATGCAGGAGTCTCTAGTGATTTAAATGTCAGTGAGCTCATTATGAATCCTATGGATAATACACTATTGCCATTAGATGGAAATATGAGTAGCTTTTCTTATGCTGATATAGCTAAATTTAGACGAATATTTATAGGTAATGCAGCATTAAACGCAGTGATAACAGCACAAGATGCATATGGACTTGATAAAGCATCACTGCAAGATATGCTCACACATGTTTACTCTATGGGTGAAGGTGGAGAAGGATCTCCTGCTCCAACATCGCTTTTAGCATATGGGGTCTCTTTGGGAAATTTTATTTTAAGTGATGGAAATCTCAAAAGTTACAATGCAAGAGGGGAAGCGAGAATTTATGTCTCGATGACAAATCTTCTACATGAGGTAGTGCAAAATTATATTGCTGATAATGGCAGTTTAGATGATGGAATTCTCTATGCTCTTAAAAATAATATTACAGATAACTACTTTAATATTGTAGAGGCAATGACAAATGCTTATGCCGATGCACTTGCTGCAGGTGTGAGTGATCCAAAAATCGAATGGGTATATTTAGGTGAGCATCACAGACCTTTATGGATGCTCTCAGTTACTGATATGCAAAATATATTTGATAATCATGTTTTTAATACGATTGTCATTAAGTATACAGATGCAAACGGTGATGCTCAAAAAATTGAGTTTGATATAGATAAAGAGTACTTAGAAAACTCTACACATTTAGGACAATGGAGCATTAGCAACAGTAAAGTGTTGGCCAACAACAAAGAGATAGAGTTTAGAGGTACTAAATTAAAAATAGATGGAGTTGATTATGATGTTCTTGATGTCGGTAGTTATTTACCTGATGGCTCACTAAATAATTTTTATGAAGAGATTCCAGAGTTTAGCACTATTTCAACTCCAGTCGATGGTGCAAAATATATTGATGTTAACAGCACTTTTATGATGAAAGTTGTTTCAAATACACTTCCAATAAGATTGCAAGAGCATACAAGCTGTTCTCTCTCTCAAGGTTGGAACGGTAATGTAGATGTAAATGTTACTTTTGGATCTTCAAATACAATTGTAGTAACACCTAAAGAAGCACTTAAACATAATCGTCCTTATACATTGAACTGTGGCATAAGCTATGGTGATGATTACGCTGGCAAATCAGTTGGATTTACCTCTGAGGAGTTATATTTTCCGATTTTAAGAACAGGACAAATCGAGAGTTATGATGTCAATGGACAAATAACAAACGATTCTAGTATTAAAGATGATGGGTATTATCAATTTGGACGAGAAGTGATACATGGTGACAATAACGGTACAAATACTGTTTCTGACTCTCAAACAGGTTTAGAGTGGGAAGATGATGGTCAAGCAGATACTAATGGCGCTTCGAGAACAGCAGCTTCATACGGACCTTGTGAGCAGCTTGACTTAGATGGAAAAACAGACTGGAGAGCACCAACAGCTTTAGAAATAATCTCATTATTTAACTTTCAAGGTAGCAGTATTAATGGTTTTGACAATATCTCTACTTCAAGTACAGGATACTGGACTTCAACAAAAGGTTTTGATTCAACGGCCTCTAACAGTGATGAGTATATTTATGTAGTGATGCCTAAATATTCTGACACAACAGATGAAACATACAAAAAAATGCATATGTGTGTACGTATTTATAGAGAGAGTAATACAGATAAAGCAGAGATGAAAAAAGATGGAGATATTGTTATTGATTATAAAGATAATCTTGAATGGTCTGATGATGCTGATGTAAATACAGACAGAACATGGGAAGCAGCAATAAATAGTTGTGAAAATTCGACTTTAGGTGGTCATGAAGATTGGAGAATGCCAAATATCAATGAGCTTGTAAGAACTGCTGGACATAGTGTAGAATCTTCAAGTGATGTGAATCAAGAGGGGTATCCAAATAGTATAAATACAGTATTTATAGCAACAGCATTTGGGGAAGAGTTCTGGTCATCTACAACTGATAAAAGTGATACAACGAAGGCCTATTATCTCAATGGACGCTATGGAACAATATTTTCAGCATCTAAAGATACAACAAGAAAAACTAGATGTGTAAGGACAAAATAGGAAAAAATATAACATAATTAGTGCCTATTATCAAATTTTATAGTATAATTGCATCCATAAATTGTTATAAGGATTACTTATGAAAAGAAGATTACCGTGGTGGTTAGGTGGTATATTGATGGCATTATTGCTACTTTTTACCTTCTCTATTTTTGGAGGTAACAGACCTCTTGGAGCATCGACGTACGTTCCGTACTTTGCTGGAGTTCTGTTTAATATGG
>Ga0256829_1002239_pt1 | contig 14614 bp, 12 predicted proteins | sample 131447metaG_FD_185979 | JGI IMG/M metagenome (GOLD analysis project Ga0256829, IMG submission 185979) | Hydrothermal vent microbial communities from Lau Basin, Pacific Ocean - 131-447 | ecosystem: Environmental > Aquatic > Marine > Hydrothermal vents | place: Pacific Ocean: Lau Basin | collected...
TGTTTGTAGGCGACATTGGCGGCGACAATTTTATAGTTTTCATCGATCAGGACGAAGGGGTGGTCCTGTGCATCGATGAGCGACTGTACCTCGACCGAGATATTATCTTTGCTCATGAATCCTCCTGAACCTGATGGTCGCTGTCATTCTGGCAGGTTCGAGTGATGCTTACCTGAGTGTAGACCAGAATGCCGGGCTGTGCATGGGGAAGAGAGTATAAGTGTTTGATTATGTTCTGGATGTGATAATGTCACAAATTCCCCTCGGTGCTGTAAGGCGCTGACATAGTGACAGTTTCCTGACTTTTTTGTCCGGTTCGGAATAAAAACCGGGGGCCAGAGGCCCCCGGTATCTGCCTTGATGCCTCTGGAACTCAGAAGCCGAGGAAGCCGAAACCACCTCCGTTGACGATACAGCCGAAGCCGAATGCGCCACAGTCCTGGCCGCCGCCATTGGCGCCGGTCGGCGAACCGACACCGTCGAGTGGCTGGATCAGTTCCGTCTGCGGCCAGCGCGGCGTGTTGTTGGTGTCGACAATGTTGCTCCGACTGCCGTTGAACAGGCTGTTGGCCAGCGCCTTCTGGAACAGTTCCACCGCCTGGATGGGCAACTGGTCGAAGGGACCGGGGCCTCCGCCGATTACCGGCTGGACGTTGGTAAAGCCGGTATAGGCGCAGAGAACGTCGCTGCCGGTCTCGACCGGGGTACGGCGGCAGCCGGTGATGGTAATGACATCGCTGTCTGCCACGGTAACGCCGGTGTCCGTGTAGGTCATCGACTGTATACGCTGGCCATCCGGTGCGGCCAGGTCGAGCGTGAAGTTCACCCCGGCAAAGCCGTAGTTCCAGCCACCGCGTTGCTTGAACACATCCGGTGAGAAGGTGCGGGTGAGTACGTCTTCAACAATTTCACGCAGGCGGGTCCCGGTCACTTCAGCGGTCGATATCGAATAGGCCATGGGGAAGAAGCGGTAGGCGTCTTCGATCGTGATCGCCCCGTCAGCGACCGCACCGTCTTCATAGACAGTACCGGTTGCGCCGATGGTGGCGCCCATACGGAAGCCTGGTGTCATGGCCATCTGCGTGCCAGTGGTCTCACGCAACAGGTTGGTCCAGCCGTTATTGAAACTGCTTTCCAGGGCGTCCTTGCGATCCACCAGGCTGTCGGCATGGCCGATGACCGTGTCAATGGATTTGGTCAGGGTCTGCATGACAAAGGGTGGCGCCTCGACGAACACGTGGTCGCCAAGGTAGGGCGCACGGGCCTTTTTGACCAGCGCCAGCATGTCCGGGTCATCCGCCACGCTGTCGTTGAGTTCGATCATTGTCCATTTCTTGCTCTTCACCGTGACGGTGGTGCTGCGCCAGCGTTTGCGGACATCGACCACCACATCCATGCGGCCCAGGTAACCGTCGTTACCGGCTTCGACCACCAGTGCACCGCTGTCGGACCTGATCGGCGTGAATACAGCCTCGTGGGTGTGCGCGGCAAAGAACATATCCACTGAACCGGCACTGACCAGGTCAGCCAGGCGCTTGGTCTTGGGAAGGCCCAGTTCGCTCATGACGACCACCAGGTTCGCGCCGTTCTTGCGCAGTTTGTCCGCGTAGCGCTGGACAATATCCAGGTGTTCCGTTTCGCCCTGGGCGAAGTTGAAGCCGGCGGCCAGCATCGGGTGCATGTCGGCGACGATATCCGAGGTCAGGCCAATAAAACCGATTTTTACACCGGCGACTTTTTTGCTCCAGGTTGCCGGCATGAAGTCCGGGAGGATCGGGAAGAAATCCGTGAAATCCGTAACATTGGCGCCCAGATTGGGGAAATTCGGCTGGATGATCGCAACCGGCGAGTCCATGCCCGGAATCGGAATCTGGACAATACCGCCCAGGCTGGTGTCGAAGCGGCCGTAGCGGGCGCGCGTGACGGCCGGCGTGTAGTAGAAGTCCCAGTTGCCGGCAACGCCGACATCGATGCCAAGTGAATTCAGCGGGTCCATGACGGCGTTACCCATCGAGAACAGCGCTTCAACACCGCCGTGGGTGGTATCACCGATATTCATGAGGATACTGTTGGGGTTTTCAGCGCGAATCTGCTTTACCGCCGTGGCGATACGTGTCAGGCCGCCGCGGGTAGCGATTACCGTGCCGCCATTGCCGTCGGACACCAGATCCTTGTGCGGGAGCAGGTGGGCGTGCAGGTCATTCAGTTCGATGAATGTTATGGTTTTGGTGCCGGCTTGCAGTGCGCCATGCGCGAACAGCAGGGCGCCCAGAGTCAGGTATCGAATCAGCTTCATTAATATTCTCCGTTTGCAGTGCACAAGAGTATTTCCATCCCTGGGTAAAGATTTATGCGTCATTTATAAATCTGATAGATGCGTAGATGCGCTCTATCGTGGGAACAAAGTCGCATTTTTTCAGGGTGTTGGGGAAGTGGCTTGGCGCCTATTTTTAAAACCGGGTTTTACTGTACGGGAGTACAGTCGTGCCTGTGCGGTATAAAGAACGATGCGCCGGAGATATGGATACTTGTCCAGTGTGGCTTATGGGTAGGTGGTTTTGTTCGGCGATGCGCTTCCTCAGGATAAAAAAAGCCCGGCAGGTGCCGGGCTGAAAGGACAGGTTGTATTTTCTGCGGTGCTACTCCGCGACATTCAGCTTGCGCTGCAGTCCGTTGCGTAACAGCATGGTCAGGTCTTCCACCGGACTGATTTTGTCGAAGGCTGCCAGGATCAACTGGTTGCGGTTGGTGACCTTGAACTTCTTGAACAGTTTCGCCAGGTGCATCTTCACGCCCTGGTGTGAAAGGTGTACTTCCTCGGCAATCTGTTTGATCGCCAGGCCCTTGACGACTTCGCAAAGAATTTCGGTTTCTCGCCGGGTCAGGTTGTCGCAGAGCTGGCTGATTTTATCGTAAAACTGGGTTTCCAGTACTTCGTCAAGCTCGTGCTGCGTATTGATAAAGCGCGCCATGATGTGACGTTCGATCCAGTTTTGACCGCTGACGATAGCGCTCAGTGCGCGCTCGATATGTTCGCCGGTCATGCGCTCATTGATATAGCCGTGTACACCGGCGCGGATGATGCGGTACAAGTGGTCGTCATTCATGTCTTTCCCGAACACCAGGATGCGAATATTCGGGTATTCCTCGAGGATGCCGTGGATGAAGCGTTCCAGCGGCTCCTTGAGAACTTCGTCCTGGATCATCAGTACATCGGGTTCGGTGGCGACGAATTTTGCCATGCAGGCGTCGCCCGGCTCGACACAGGAGACCAGGTAGTTGTGACCCTTGTCTTCGACCATTCGCGCCATGCTGTCGATGGAAAAGTCCTTGTGGCCGACGATAAAGATCTTGGTTTTGCCGTCATTCAACGGCGTATTGCAGTGGATGTTGGTGACATCCGGTGATGATGCATAAAGATTATTCATGATCCTTCCTGCCCTTTCATAGTTTTTAGAAGTATTTCGCCAGTGTGAGGCGGAACGAGTTATCCCTTCTGGACGAGTAAAGAAAGTCACCGGGGTTGACGTTGAATACCCCCCGTGCTTCCAGCGAAAGCTTCCAGCTTTCACCAAGACGACGCTCGGCTTCCAGGTTGTAGCTGCGGCCGCCGCCTTCCAGATCGACAATCACGCCAGCCAGTACCTGGGTACTCTGAACATCATTAAAGGTCAGCCGGGTACCGAACAGCATATCGTTCTGAAACTGTGTCGATGCCGCATCATCGCGTTCGTCCCAGGCGTACTCCATCAGCGCGCCCAGCTCCAGGCCGCTCTCCAGGACGAAGGTGTATTCAAAACCGCCGACGGCGGCAAAGTAGGGGCTGTTGGCGAAGCCGACATTGCGTATGGCTTCGAGTTTCCATAGCCAGGCGCCGAAAATGCCCTGCAGCTCCAGCCCTGTCTGGTCGATCTGGTGGTAGACCGGGGTCAGCACTGGCGCGGTAAACGGTCCGGTCGGTGTAAGGACCAGTTCCGGCGCACGTGAGGTGCCGTGAAAGTGGGAGAGCCCAAGTTCCCAGTTACCCAGGTACTGGTACCAACGGGCGGCAAAGTCGATGTGGCGGTCTTCACTGTTGTTGTCGTATACCGGGTTGGCGCGGTCGACAACGAGGCCGCCGCGTGGGCGACCGTCGACATCCGCAAAGGTACGTTCGCGGAAGCCCGGCAGGACAAACAGGTCAAGCGTGCCGAGGTCCCCGCCAACCAGTGTCAGGTCAAGCATGGGTTGTCCCAGCTTGTCTTCCGTGTCGAGGTTTTCAACCAGGTCGGTTTGGTTGACGATGTCGACCAGGTGTTCCGATTCGGTAATACCCCAGTACACCTTGCTGATGCCGGCTGTCAGCTCCCAGTATTCGGAGGTGATGCCAATATTCAGTTCGCGTATGTCGGAGTGGGTCCTGTTGGCATTGTACTGGGCGCGACGCAGGAACGGTTCGATAGTAAGACTTATCTTCCCGCCATCCCACTCGTTGTAGTACTCCGGGTCGAGTGCGAATGACAGGTAACTTTTATGCTGTGCACTGGAGAGCGCATCTTTCGGGAAGGCCAGCCATTCCGTACTGATATTACCCGACCAGCCACCGGCAACGCCGGGCTTGCCGGCGAGGAGTGTGACGCACAGTAAAACGGCCTGCAGTATGTAAACGACTGGTTTCATGTGTCCCCGGAACCTAGCGCGCCCGCTTGAGTGAGCTGCGATCAAAGTCACGGGTCTTTAGCCCGGTACCGAACCTGTAGTTGTTCCAGGTGAGCGTGGTGCTCTTGCCGGTCTGGTGGTTGACCATGTTCATGTTCTTTGCCTTCCAGAACTTGTCCAGGTATTTCTCGTAACCGGAAAAGGTCAGTGTTTTAAGCAGCGAATTTTTACGGTCGTAGTAGACGATCTTGCGTTCGCGGTATTCATTCTTGTCCATCCATACCACCTGGCGGGTGTAGCCGGATTTTTTGTCCACCGGGTAACGCTCGAAGACATACATGTCTTCCCCGTCGAGTTTTTCGTCGCGCAGGTACTTGTAGGTGTATTTCTCGACTTCCTGGGAGCTGATGTCCTCGTAGGCGAATTCACTACCCATGAACGGGCCGGACTTGTTGTTGGAGGCGATACGCTTGACGCGTTTCAGCGCCGGCAGGTACAGCCACTGGTCGTCGGAACCGGTCTTGTGAGTAAAGGTCAGCAGGGCGGTTCCCTTGACGTCCTGCGGACGGTCGAAAATGGTCAGGCTCTTGTCGCCGTCACCCTCGACCTCGAGGTTTTTGGAGCGCAGTTGACGGGTGCTTTCACTGCCCTGCTTGTTGCGCAGAATCATTAACAGGTCGGCGGTAAAGTCACCGAAGCCGTTTTTGCGCCGGTCTGCCTCGACGGCAATTTCAAGCCCCCGGTCTTCCGCGGGTCCTGCCAGTAAGGGCGTGTTGAAGGCGGAAACGCCAAGCAGGATGACGAGTAATGTATTCAGGAATTTCATCAGACTTTACCTTTGATTTTCAGTAACAGGGGAGGGAGGAACAGGAAGTCGGCAAACAGCGCCAGACCGATGGTGATCGCGGTCAGCAGGCCCATGCCGGCGTTCATCTTGAACGAGGACAGGGCAAGTATGGCGAAGCCGGCAATGAGTACCACCGAGGTGATGATCATGGCGACGCCAACGCTGGAAAAGGCGATACGTACGGCTTCTTCGCTGCTGGCGCCCTGTTCACGACGCGCGCGCAGGAATTTGCTCATAAAGTGAATGGTGTCGTCGACGACAATACCCAGCGTCATGGCCACCACGACCGACAACGAGACACCGACTTCACCGACCAGCAGGCCCCATATCCCGAACGCCATAATGGCCGGCATCATATTGGGTACCAGGCTGAGCAGGCCGAACTTGAAGGAACGGAAAGCGAATATCAGCATGATAGAAATCAGCACCATGGCCATGGCATTGCCGCTGAGCATGCTGCGGATGTTGCGTGAAGTGATATGCGCAAACATGATGGCGGGGCTGGCGCCGACAGTTTGCATATGGGCAGGCGCATTGTCCGCGAGCCATTTCCTGGCGCGTGCCTCAAGCGTCAGTAGTTCATTGGTAGTGAGGTTCTTCACCGTAACCGTCATGCGTGTTGCGGATTTGTCGATATCGATCTGGTTGTTCAGGTCCAGGCCGTAGGGCAGTGACATCTCGTAGAGCAGGAAGTACTGCGCCGCCAGTTCGCGGCTGTCCGGAATCCGGTACCAGCTGCGATCGTCGCCGTGCAGGTTCATATTCAGTCGCTTGACGATATCGGTAATGACATTGACGTGGATGACTTCCGGCTGCTCGCGGTACCAGTTGGCGAAGTTCTCGATGATCTGCAACATCAACGGCTCGTTGATGGTGCCGCTGCCGCCGGTGTTGAGCGAATAGTCGATGGTATAGATGCCGGTGAGGTTGTCGGTGACAAAGTCGGTGGCGCGGCGGAACTCGATGCTGTGATCGAAGTACTCGACAAACTGGTCGTTGAGTTCATTACGGGTAATGGAGTAGCCAAGCGCGATCAGCAGGCCCAGGTTGCCCCAGAACAGGGCCTTGCGATAGCGCAGCACAAACTCGCCGAGACGGCTCATCCAGCGACTGGCCGTTTCCTGGTTGGTATGCGGGCGGATGGGCAGGATCATGATCAGTGAAGGCATGAACACATAGGAATACAGCCAGGCCGCCACCACGCCCATGGCAACGATATTGCCGAGATCGCGGAAGGGTGGCGCGTCGGAGAAGTTCATGCTCAGGAAACCGACGGCGGTGGTCAGGCTGGTCAGCAGGATGGGCTGGAAGTTGACACGCAAGGCCTCGAACATGGCGTCACGTTTTTCCATGCCCTTTGTCATGTTGTGCATCAGCGCCACCAGCAGGTGTACGCAGTCGGCGACCGCAAGTGTCAGCACGATCGTCGGCGCACTGCCGATGGGCGGGGTCATGCGAATGCCGAGCCAGCCGGCCAGCCCCATGGCGGTGGCAATGGAAAATGCAACGACCAGCAGGGTAGCGAAAATAGCGGTCAGCGAGCGCAGCAGGAACCACAAAAGCACGAACACGACCAGGAACATGATCGGCACCAGCGAGCGCATATCGTGTTTGGCCGCTTCCGGGAAGGCGTTGTTCATCATTACCGTGCCGGTAAGGTAGAAATCCAGGTGCGGGTAGAGGGCCTGGTATTTCTTCACCAGGTCGCGGGTGTAGGCCACTACGCTGGGTATTTCACGGGTCTGGTCGATGCCCGGTGTCTGTATGGTGATGTTGATCCCGGTGACTTCGCCACTCGGTGAAATCAGGCGGTGTACCAGCAGTGGTTCGTGCAGCGCAATTTGCTTGATGCGGCGGATATCGGAGTCCAGCAGGTTGGCGCCATCCACCACCAGGTCGCCAACGATCAGGTCATCGCCCTCGGCAACGGTGTGCTGGTAGTTGGTCAGCGAGTCGACACGTATCGAGAAAGGCACCTGCCAGGCTTCTTCCGTCATGGCTTCAACCGCAGCGAGGGTCTTGCGGGTGAAGACCTTGTGGTTCTTCGGCGCCAGTACAATGAGGATATTGTCATTATTGGTGTAGGTGTTCTGCAGCGTTTCAAAGGCGGTCAGCTGCGGGTTTTCCTCACTGAAAAACACGCGGTAATCCGTCGTCAGTGACAGCTTGCGGCCACCCATGGCCGCCCAGACAACAAACAGCACGGTCAACAGGACCCACAGGTAACGTCCACGCAGGATCGTGTTAGCGATAGTTTCAACCATTAGGGGGCTCCGGTGGCAGCGGTCTGCGCGGTACGTTGGGGTTTTTTGCGGGGTGGCACGTCATCCGCCAGCAGGTATTCCGGGCGCGGCACGCCGGCCAGCGGCTGGATTTCGCGGTTACCGGCGATCGGTGGCGGCAGGCGGCGTAACAGGTGGATACGATTCAGCTTCGGGTCCACGGTGTGATCGGGCAGTGTCTGCAGGTAGTAGGCGACCACGGCGGTGGCATCGACAATGCCGCCAAAGCGGTCCTTGAGCACCTTGATGTCGAGGGCTGTCGAGCGGTTGATCTTGCCCGGCAGGTCGACAAACCAGTAGCCCGCCACGGTGTAGTAACGTTCCGGATCCAGGGCTTCGTTATTGACGCGGATATTGCTGGCGCGGAAGCCCCACTGGTTATACGGGTCGAGATCATAGGTGATGCCGGAAAATGCCAGCATCCAGCCGCCGCCCCAGAACCCGACCACGTCGGTCAGTGAACCCTGGGCGCCGTTCTCGATCATCAGGTGCAGGTCGTCGCCGCTGATCAGTCCGCAGGCAATCTGTGGACCGATGGGAATGTAATGGTAGATATCCTCAAGCTTGATCGGGCCAGGTGCGACGTGTGTCCCGTAGCGGAAGCCGCGGATCAGGCCGACGTCGGATTCGCAGGCGCCACGGAACGCGTCGGCGAGAAAGTCGTGTGAGGAACCTTCGACAACCGCCGGCATGGATTCGGCATCGGAGTAGTTGGAACGGTGCAGGGCTTTTTTGGTGTAGCCGATGACCGTATCAATAGGCGTGCGCAGCACATAACCGTTCATCGGGTTGACGTGCGGGACAAAGTCATGACCCTTGATAAAGGTTTTGCGGATTTCCGCCACCTTTGCCGCAATCATCGGGTCGGGCTGGTTGTTTTCCACCGTGATGCGGTGCGCCTTGAAATCCCACTTGGCCAGCTTGCCGTTCTTCACGGTCAGGGTCATTTCACCCACCATGGTGCCGTCCTGTCCCTCTTCAACCAGCAGGGTGCCGGACTTTGACTTGATGGCCTTCCAGGTTTCCTCGTGCATATCGGAAGACAGCACGACATCGATGCCGGGATAGGTATTGACCAGCTCCAGGTTGGGCCCGAGGCCACGTTCCGAGATCAGCACCAGCAGGTCGACTTTTTCCTCGTTACGCAGTTTCGGGATAGCCACGGCCAGTTCCTCTTCGCCGGGCGTCAGGTAGAAACCGTCCATGACGCGCGGACTCACGGCTTGAGGGCCCCGGTCGGCGGTCAGGCCGATAATGCCGATGCGCACACCGTTGATTTCCTTGATCATGTACGGCGGTACGACACGCTGTCCGGCCTGTTTGGCGTAAGGCGTTTCCGGGAACTCGTAGAGGGTCGAGTAATACAGGTTGGCCGCGAGGCTCTTCCAGTTGAACATTGGCTTGCGCCCGTCTACCTCGGCGAACAGTTCACGGAAGCGTTCCGGGCCGTACAGGTAATCCCAGTTGCCGGGCGTGAAGGCATCGATCTTGAACAGGTTGAGGACGTCCGCCATCGCCTTGCCGCGTGAGTACAGGGCTTCGGCTGAACCCTGGATGGTATCGCCCGTGTTGACCAGCAGGTTGTGCGGGTGCCTGGCGCGGATCTTCTTGATCTGGTCGTAGACATAGGCGAGTCCACCGGCCATGACGCCGCGGTCGCTGTCGCCATCGCGCATATTGGGGCGCGGCACCAGGTGACCGTGCAGGTCGCCGATGTGAATCAGGGTGACTTCACCATCGCCGGCGCTGGCCGCAGACGCGAACAGCGTCAGGGACAGCACCAGGGTATGAAGCAGTGTGCGGAGCTCAGGTTTCATGAATAGGGTTTCCGTTTCAGGGGCGCACGTAGGCCCAGCCCTGGTACTGTTTTTCCACCAGTTCGGAAACACCGGACGGGACATAACGTACCTGCTGAAGCATGTCGGATGGGCGCAGCTTGTGGGTGCGCATGGCGATTTCACAGGCGACAATACGGACACCTTCCGTCGTCAGTTCCTCGACCTTGTCGGCAATCGGGATCGGTGCGTAGTACTTCAGCGTGTTGATGCCATCCCCGTACACGACAATTTCCACTTCGACATTGTCGGGGCCGAATTCGTGCTGCAGGTTGCGGGCGTTGTTCAGCGTGGTCCTCATCTTGTCGATGCTGTTTTCGCTGACTTGTAGCAATACCTGGTACTTCAGCTGTTCAGCCGCCATGGCTGTGGATGTGATGGCCGTGATAGCCAGCGCGATAAACCAGTGTCTGAGTGTCATGAGTCTTTCCCTTTTGTTCAGCTGGCGTAATGAATGTTTGCGCCAAGGAGTGCGGCCAGGCCGCTACGTTCCAGCAGCGCGTCAGATGAATGATCACGCAGCCACAGGATCAGGTCGCCGCCGGATTCCCTGCGCTTGCGCGTTTCCTGTGCGAGCGCGGCGGCACCGGCGTCGTCGATGTTGTCGATCAGTTCGCCGGCAATAATCAGCGGCTTGCTGCGTTGGTCTTCGTGGGCAATGTCCGAGAATCCGCGCTCGATGGCATGTGTGGAACCGAAGAAGATCGAACCGGAGAGTTGCACCACGGTGGCATCGTCAATGTGTTCCGGCATGTACTGTTCAGCTTCATCCTCGAACAGCAGGTCCAGTTCCGGGCGCGATACATGACGCATGTAGGCAATAATGGAAACGGCGATACCCAGCATCACGGCCCATTCCAGTCCGCCGTACACCGTGGTAAAGCACACCAGCAGGAAGGAGATACGCGGTTCCCCGCGGATCGCCAGCATGGTCCTGATGTCCCTGACCTTGATCAGCCCGGCGCCGACCAGGAACAGGATGCCGGCCATCACGGACAGCGGCATCTGTGCGATGATCGGCGAGGCAAAAGCCACCATCAGCGCCAGCACGATGGCTGAAACGATACCGACCAGCGGTGTTTTACCACCGGTTTCAATGTTAGAAGCACTGCGGTTGAAGGAACCGCAACTCGGGTAACAGCTGAGGAAACTGCCGACCACGTTGGACAGGCCCTGGCCGATGACTTCCTGGTCGATATCCACATGTTGCCCGGACTTGACCGCCATGGCGCGCGCAATGACGGCGGACTGCATCAGGCCAAGGAAAGCGATGATAAAACCGCCCATCATCAGGCCTTCGGCCGCTTCGTAGAAATTGGTCGGGCTGAAGTCGGGCGCGGACAGCGGCAGGACCTGCAGGGACAGGTAACCCAGTTTGTCGACATTGGTGTTGCCGGCGCCGAACAGGGTGTCGAGCAGCCAGCCGCCGACCATACCGGCAATCACCGCAATAATGATGGCCGGTTGCCGCGGGAAGAAACGTTTCACCAGCATGCCGGTGGCGACAGTCAGTATACCCAGCGAGGCGGCCCACCAGTTGACTTCCGGCAGGCGGAACAGCATCGAATACAGCGTGTCCTCGATCGGTTCGCCGGGGTTGACGGTCAGGCCGAGAAAGTTGCCGATCTGCTGGACAATAATAATGATACCGACGCCGGTCACGATGGCGACCATGACGGTGTGGGAAAAGTAATTGAACACCACGCCCAGCTTCAGCACACCGAACAGTAACTGGATAACGCCGGCGATAAACGTCAGCGTCAGCGTGTACATGATCCAGTCCGGCGTGCCGATGCTGGCGTAGCCGCCGACGATGGTGGCAACCATCACCGAGATGGAGGTGTTGGGGCCAGACAGTACGTGCCAGGACGAGCCGAACAGCGCACAGACAATGACCGGGAAAATAGAGGTGTACAGCCCGATCTCCGGCGGCAGGCCGGCCATGGTGGCCAGCGCTATCGCCTGGGGAAGAATCAGGATGCCGGCCGCGACACCCGCCCAGATGTCGTTGCGAACCGTCATGGCGTCGAGCATCGGCAGCCATTCGGTGAATGGCAGGAAGCGACGGATCAACGGGTGCGTGTTGCTGTGGTTCATGCTCAGTGACCCCCGCCCGGTTTCGGCGAAAAGCGGTTCATGAAGAATGAGGTGCGCGGGTCATCCGGGCGGAAGTGAATCCACATGTAGGCCGCAACGTCCAGTGCCTCGTCATCGTTCAGCGTATAGCCGGAACCCAGTGGCATATTGGCCTTGATGAACTGCGCAGCGGTTTTTACCTTGTTCAGGCCGGCACCGCGGTTGAACGAATCCATGCCCCACAGCGGCGGGAACATGTAGCCGACACCGTTACGGTTCTTCTGGCCTTCACCATTGGCGCCGTGGCAGAGCGCGCAGCGGGTGTTGTAGATGATCTCGCCATTAATGGGCGAAGGGTCTTTTGTCTTCTTGATGCTGGCAAAGCCCCGGCCGGGCAGGGCCACGCCAACCGGTGCACCGGTGGAGAGCCATTTGGCGTAGGTCACCAGGGCGTCCATTTCCGGTGCGTCCACGGTCGGCGCGATACCGTCCATGCTGTACTTGAAGCAGGACTGGATGCGTTGCTGGAATGTCACTACGCGTTTGGCCTTGTTGCGCGCTACCGGGTAGATGGGGTAGGACGCCCACAAGGGGGCGGCATAGGGCTGGCGGCCTTCGGAGAGATGGCAGCTCACACAATTCAGGCCATTACCGGCATAGCGCGGCGCATACTCCTGGGTGTTGACGAAGATATTGCGGCCCCAGCGAATCATGTCGCCGGTCTTGTCGTCCGGAATATCCTCATAGGAAGGCGGCACGAAGTACTCACCGGGATTGACCACGGGTACTGTTATCAGGTTGGTCGGCAGGCTGACCTGCGGACGCACCAGCGTAGGCCGTACCTCGAGCGGATCGAGGGGTTCGGCCTGTGCGGGTGACAGCAGCGAGAGTGCGGTTACCACGGTAAACAGCGCGGAGAAAATCTGTTTCATGATCCCGTTACTCCTCGTTGACACTGTGTGACTTGTTGCTGTAATAGCGCGCAACATTGACCTTGTCGCCATCCGTTAGCAGGTTGGCGGTGTTCTTCATCATGGCGAACTGGTCGTTATCGCGGTCGCCGTTCTGCCACTTGTTGATCTGGCTGATGATGTACTTCGGCGGTTGTCCGGCCAGTGGCGGGAAGTGTTCGCCAAAACCTTCACCATTCGGGCCGTGGCAGGCGTTGCAGCGCGGCATCAGGTATTCCGGTTTGCCACGTACGGCCAGTTCGTGCCCCCGTTCCAGGGTTTCGAAATCCACCGGTTCCGGTTTGGCGGAAAACGGCAGGCTGGCGTAGTAGTTGGAAACGTTGTAGATGTCCTTCGCACTGAGCGCCTTCGCAATCGGGTTCATCATCGGATCGCGGCGGATGCCGGGCGAATAGATGGTCAGGTCCTTGTAGACGCGGGGCGTCTTTTCGTAATCGCGGGATATCGGGTCGACCTTCACGCCGATATCCATCGGGTCGCGGGCGAAGTCCCGGAGTTGCTTGGCGATATATTTCGGGTGCAGGCCGGCAAGACGCGGGTAACCGAGTTCCTGGTTGCCTTCACCGTTCTGACCATGACAGTGCGCGCAGGCAGTCACGCCATCGAGTCCGTTCAGGGCTATTTTTCTGCCTTCAGCCACGGCGGCAGGGTCGGTTTTTTCGACCAGGTAGCGAGGCTGGTGCGTGTAGCGGTAGCCGAGTACAACGGCCGCGATTACAGAGACAACCAGTATCGCCAGGCGCCTGACACGTGTACCAAAGAGGGTTTCCTTGACCATGATTTCCTGCTCCGTTCAGGCGCTGCGTACAGCGATGGCATCAAGTGGACCTGCGCCGCCATCCGGCTCGTTGCTGTAACGCAGGTGAAGGGCGCTGAACAGGTACATGCCAAGCGACATGGACAGCACGAAAGTGAGGACCTGGGGGTTGCCGGTGATACCGGATACCAGTGCCGGACCCGGGCAGAAACCAACCAGTCCCCAGCCGATGCCGAACAGGGCGGCGCCGGCGACCAGTGGCGTGTCGATGTCCATGCGCGTCGGCAACTGGAATTTTTCACCGAACACACTGTGTTCGCGTTTCAGGATCAGCCGCTGGCTGATGAAATAGGTCACAACCGCACCGAGCAGCACCATGACGAGGCTCGGGTCCCAGTTGTCGATAAAGTCGAGGAAGCTGACAACTTTCCCGGGTTGTGTCATGCCGGAAACCGCCAGGCCGATGGAGAAAACAAATCCACTCAGAAAAATCACGAGGTTAGGCAGCATCAGATAGCCCCCCCAAAGAGCTGATTGACGACAATGGCAGTGATGGAGCCGGTAATAATGAATGTCGCGGCGGCGACGATGGAGCGCGGCGCGAGCCGGCCTATGCCGCAGACACCATGGCCGCTGGTGCAGCCATTACCGAGGCGTGCTCCGAAACCCACCAGCAAGCCGGCGGCGATGATCGCGGGCATGGAACGGTCCACGCTGAAATCCAGAGCCTCGGGGTAGAAGATACGGATAACGATACCGCCGCAGAGCAGGCCGGCCACGAACAGCAGGCGCCACAGCGTGTCATTTTTCCGGGTTTGCAGCAGGCCACCGAAGATGCCGCTGATACCCGCGATTTTTGCGTTGAAATACAACATGGCTGCGCCGGCGAGGCCAATCAATACTCCGCCGACCAGTGAAGCCACTGGCGTAAAGTTTTCCATTTTTCCCGTCCTCTTGCGTTGCCGGCTCATGTCGTGGAGCCGGCGCCCTGTCAGTTTTTATCGCAGTGGTCTGCGATTGATTATGTGAATGTTCATGTTCAGCCATGAACGATCGTCAGGGGACATGGCAAGTTACGGGCTAATCCGGAAAAATACTATATAAACAACAATATATAAAACTATGTGAGCTTTGGTACAGAACCTGGAAAAGCCGGGTAGCTGAGTGTCAGAAATACCGACAATTTTGGGGGCTGAATGCCCGGCGCA
>Ga0256829_1002240_pt1 | contig 14608 bp, 16 predicted proteins | sample 131447metaG_FD_185979 | JGI IMG/M metagenome (GOLD analysis project Ga0256829, IMG submission 185979) | Hydrothermal vent microbial communities from Lau Basin, Pacific Ocean - 131-447 | ecosystem: Environmental > Aquatic > Marine > Hydrothermal vents | place: Pacific Ocean: Lau Basin | collected...
AAAGCGTCTAAAAGCTCCCCTAAATTATGAGGAGGAATATTTGTAGCCATACCAACGGCAATACCGCTGCTTCCATTTACTAATAAATTTGGAAATCTAGCAGGTAAAACAACAGGTTCTCTTTCACTTCCGTCATAATTTGGAATGAAATCAACCGTATCTTTATCTATATCTTTAAGCAGTTCTTCTGCTATTTTTGTAAGTCTGGCTTCTGTATATCTCATAGCCGCCGCATTATCTCCGTCAATACTACCAAAGTTACCCTGACCGTCAATTAAAGGCTCTCTCATAGAAAAATCCTGAGCCATTCTGACAAGTGCATCATAAACGGCAGTATCTCCGTGAGGATGATATTTACCTATAACATCCCCTACGATTCTTGCCGATTTTTTATATGGAGTTGAAGAAGTAATCCCCATTTTATACATAGCATAAAGTATTCTTCTGTGAACCGGCTTTAGACCGTCTCTTACATCCGGAAGAGCTCTTCCTACAATTACACTCATTGAATATTCTAAATAACTTTTAGCAAGAGTATCTTCTATCTTAACTGGAATAACTTGCATTAAAATCCTTTTTTATAATAATTATATCAAAAATATCGGTATAAGTGTGAAGTGATAGGTGTTAAGTGTGTAGTGTTAAATATTTAATTTCAATTCAAAACTCAACACTACTCACTACCTACTCAATACTACCCACTACTCACTAATATTGCAAATTAGCCAAAACAACACTAAAAAGCACATTTACATTATGCTTTTTTAATTCTTCTTTTGCTTCATTTATAGTAGAACCAGTAGTTACAATATCATCAATCAAAACAACATCTATATTCTTAGGACCGCTGTATTTAAAATCTTTTGGATTATTAAGCCTAAATTCCAAATCTTTACCTGCATAATGAATTTTGTTTTGAGAATGAAGGGTTGAATATAAAATATTATGACCTTTTATACTATTTGCCAAAACAGCAGTATGAGCAAAACCTTTTTTAGGATTATCATCAACTGGAATAATATTTAATTTTTCAGGATATAAATCAAAAAATTTACCAATAGATTCTTTAGCCAAAATTTCTAAAACCCTGTTTCCAAACTTATAATATTTGTATTTAATAAGTTTTTCTATTTCTTCATAATCATAAAAACTGATAATATCCTCTTTTTTTCTAAATTCCGGTTTTATCAAATCTTTACAAGAATCACATATAATATCAAAAGAAAAATTTCCACATACTATACAATTAAAAATCTTTTTTCTCCCCAGGTCTATATTTAAACAAAAGAAATAATGCAATTCCTGCCCCTATGCCAAAAAGAATAACCCCACTCCAAAAAAGAGGCATATCCCCAGCAGCACTTCCACCCATTATCATACCTACACCAAAAAACATCAATAAAGCCGCAATAACTCCTACTATTTCTGCTTTTGTAAGCTTTCTATCTTTATAATCGTTCATTCAAATCCTTTAAAATGTTTTTCGTAATTATATTTTAAAATTTTTTCTTTTGTATCACATTTGATTATTGAAATTTCTCTTGTAGAATTATAAAAAATGCTTTCCTGGTCAAACTGTAAAGCAATATCCAAAGCATCTTTTAAAGAAATATCATAAACAATAAAACTTTTTTCATTATAATCAAAAAGTTCTCCGATACTTGTCATATAATCGTAATCAAGTGCTTTTATAAGCCCTTCAAGTTCACTGTTTCTTATAAAATTTAAAAAAGAATTCAAAATAAGATTTTGTGGATTATAAGCTGTAATAATAGCAAATTTTCTTTCCAGTAATTCTTTTTGCTGCGGAATAAACTGAAAGCTTATCCAAGCCCTTTTAAAAGATCTATTTATAAGAAATTTTGTATATTTAAGATAATCTTTATATTTTTTCTTAAAATCTAAAACAATTTTCTCATCAACCATCAAAGCATCTTCAGCTTCATCATAAACACATTTACCTATATAATCGCCTATTCCGATTACATCAAATTTCATTATTCTCCTTTTTCAAAATTAATGATATAATAACCAAAAAAAGGTTATAAATGAAGAAAATGCTATTTTTAATCATTTCAGCTATGATTTTATTTAACGGATGTGCCTTAAAAACAGCACTTAAAAAAGACCCTCTTTATGAAAAAACTCTTAAATATACAAGACGAGGTCAAATTGTAAATTCACTTGAAACAAAAGCATTAATTGATGCCATAAATTTAAATGGTTTATATCCTAAAAAATTTCAAAATCCAACTTTTTTAATAGGAATTTACAATAATCAATCAAATGCCCTCCAAAATCATGAATTTTCAATATACTTAAATAACAAAAAGCCAACAAAAGTATCAACAAAAATTCCAAATTTTATACCTTATAAAAATTATCCTTTTTATAACACTTGGATGACTTATTATCTAGTAACTTTTCCGACTACATCTAAACCTTATCATATAATTTATAAAAACATTTATTGGGGAAAAGTAAAATTTACTTTTCAATAAGTTTATGTAAACTTATTTTTTTCCCAAATATTTTAGAATAAATAACATAATTAGCTAAAACTTGTTTTGCATACTCTCTTGTCTGACCAAAAGGAATCAATTCCATACTTAAAAAAGGCTCATATTTCCCTTTATAATGAAAATAAGGAATTACTTTTCTTTTCACAAAGCCTATCCCAGCATTATAAGCATATGCCACCATTAAAGGACTTTTAAGATTTTTAAAAAGCCACTTTAACTGCCTAACTCCAAGTTTTATATTCTCTTTATAATTAAATTGTCTAAAAATATCTCCATTATAATCTTTAATCAAAAAAGGCATTAATTGCATAGTCCCAAGAGCATAACTACTAGAAACACTTGCAGGAATAAATCTACTTTCCTGTCTTGCTATAGCATAAACAAATGCTTTTAAAGTAACATTTTTATCATTATAAATATCAGGAGTTATAAAAAAATTATCCTTATAATGATAAGCTTTATCCAAAGCCAAAGCCTTAAGAGCCATTGTTTTATTATTATCAACCTCTTTAGCCAGCTTAAAAGGATTTTGATATTTTAAAGAATCAAAAAATTTAAGCACACTCCAAGGATTTGTTTCATTATATTCTGGATTTTTTACACTGTTATATATAATATCCGTTTTTATTTTAAAATTTTTACCCGCATCCTCATAAGCATAAAGAGTATAAAAGTTAACTCTAGGATTATCTAACAAAGCATTAAAATATCCTTTATTTCCCGTTATTTTCCAAAGCCAAAAATTTATTTTAGAAGTTCTATACCTTATACTCAAAATTATTTTTTTTGCTCTTTTATAATCTTTAAGTGTTAAAGCGTTTAAAAAAAGCCACCATTTTGTATTATCATCAAATTTTTTATAATTAATTTTATCTAACGATTTTTGAATTTTATTTAAATGATTTATAACTGCACTTTTTACGAACATATAAAAAGATTTGCCTTCAAAAATAGAAAAATCAGATATTTTTTGGTCTATTTTTTTATTTGGATACTGAATCATAAAATAATATCCCAAATCCCTATTTTTAAATACATTGCTAAAATTATTATCCAAAAAATCCTTAACGGCACTTTTTTGTTTTGAAGCAGGAAGTCTGTTATAAAGATAAAGTAAATCATTTTTATCAAGTGTTGAAATTGTTTTTAAAGAAAGTCCGTTATTTAAAATACAGCTTATATCAACATCTTTTAAATAATTTTTTTCAACATTTACACATTTATAAATTTGTTTAAAAGCGTCAAATTTAGCCAAAATTTTTATATGTTTAAAAAGTTTTACTTTATATAAAGCCGTATATGCCTTAAAAGCCAAAACGGAACTGTTTGTCTCTTTCATAAACTGCGTTAAATAAAAATCCCTAACATAACTTTTTGGCTTAGAAAGTAACAAAGAGAGACTAAGATTATTAGCAAATAAAAAAATAGGAATTAAAAAGAAAAAAAATTTCACGAATATAAACTTCCTATAATATTATTAATTAAAATCTGTAAAAATTCCAACGCCAAAATCAAAATAATAGGAGAAATATCAAAACCTCCAAAAGTTGTAGGAATATATTTTCTTATGAATCTGTAAACAGGCTCAGTCACATTCCAAAGAAATCTTACTATCGGATTATATGGATTTGGTTGAACCCAAGTAATAAGAGCCGCAATTATTACAACCCATATATAAAGTCCTATAATCAAATTTATAAACTGTAAAATACTTATTAATATTGCATTCATTATCTTCCTTTAATCACTTCTTTTAAATATGGCTTCATAACCTTATACAAATCTTTAATTTCCGCTCCGTGTTTTTCATTTATCAAAAGTTCTCTTAAAGGCATAAAAAGTTTTTTACCTTTTAGTCCTGTATTATTTTGAATTCTTTTTTTAAATTCATTATAATCATCTTCAAGTTCATTTTCCAAAATCTCTATTTTAATAATTTCTCTTTCTTTTTTAAATTCTGCATCTAATGATTTTTCAAATACTCTGTCAAATTTTTCTTTAATTTCTTTTAAAGTTGAGCTTTCGTCTCTAAAAATTTTCAATAAATCTTCATAAACTTCATTTACTCCAAATCTTTTAGCTAAATTATCTATTTTTTTCATATACTCTTTATTTATAAATTTTAGTTTTTCTATATCAAATTTAGCAGGAGCACGTGAAATTTTAGTTAAATCAAAAAATTCAATCGCTTCTTCAAGTGTAAAAATCTCTTTTTCAAAAGAGTTACCAAGTAAAATAAGATAATTTACAATAGCCTCAGGCAAAAACCCTTCTTCCAAAAGCCATTTTACACTGCTTGCATTATCTCTTTTACTCATTTTTTTGCCTTCATTATTTAAAATAATAGGCAAATGGGCATATTTTATCTCTTTATTATATCCTAATGCATTTCTTATAGCTATTTGTTTTGGGGTATTACTTAAATGGTCTTCCCCCCTTATAACTAAACTGATATCATAAATCATATCATCAATACTGCATGCAAAATTATATGTAGGTGTTAAATCAGCTCTTAAAATTACAAAACTGTCAATTTCAAAAGGGGAAAAATCAAAATCCCCTTTTATCAAATCGTTAAATTTTATATTATTTTCCGGTTTTTTAAGTCTAATTACAAATTTTTTATTTTCTTTGATTTTTTCTTCGACCTCTTGGCTAGTTAATTCTTCACATTTTCCTGAATATCTATAAGGTCTTTTTTCTTCTTTTGCTTTTTGTCTTTGTTTTTCAATTTCTTCTTCATCACAAAAACATACAAATGCTTTTTTATTATCTAAAAGTTTTTTTGCCATTTCTTGATGAATATGAAAATTTCCTGATTGATAAACAACCTCATCATATTTAATTCCAAATCCATCTAAAATAGCTAAAATTTCTTTGTCTTTACCTTCTATATTTCTGGCTTTATCTGTATCTTCTATTCTTATTAAAAGTTTTTCACCTTTTTGACGAGCAACTATATAATTAAAAACAGCAACTCTGAGATTTCCTGTATGCATATCCCCTGTCGGGCTTGGTGCAAATCTAAGCATTAAATTTCCTTTATTTTGAATATTCTAAAACTTTATCAACTTTGTTTATTTCAATAATATATTTTACAAGTTCCTCAAATAAATCAAAAAGTTTTTTTGCATTTTCTTCAAGTTCTTTTAAAGAATTATAATACCAATCTTGATTTTCCTGCGTCACACCCTCTTTTTTTAATTTTTCAAGAACTTTTTTACCTATTTCGTGAATATTTTTATGTATTTGCAATATCTCTTTATATTTTTTAAATCCTCTAAAAATCGGCTCTAAATTTTTATTCTTAAACCAAATGCCAAGAGCACAGTTTTTATCTGTTATATTATAAGTTTTTTCATCAAAATTATCTTTTGTAACAGCCGCATAAATACTAGATTTATAAATGATATTATAAATTTTAAATGTAATGAAAATAAGTTTTAGCATATTTTCTTCTGTAATGGCATTTACTTCATTCAAATCTGTTTGAAGGAGTTGTAAAAGCATTTCAAAATCTTCTAATGTTTTATAAGAATTATTTCCTATTTTCACAACCTGATTTGTATTGTCGTTAATACCGGTAAACTGCTGTTGTAGTGTTTGGATTGTAATTGCTATTTCATTTGTGGCTTTTTGTGTTTTTTCCGCCAAATCCCTTACATTATCGGCTACCACAGCAAAACCTCTTCCATGCTCCCCCGCTCTTGCCGCTTCTATTGCGGCATTTAGTGCTAGTAAATTTGTCTGGTCTGCTATATCTTTTATAAGCTCTACTATGTTTGAAATTGACACAATATTTTCACTCATTTGTGCAATTTCGTTTGATGTTTCATTTACCTTTTCTGAAAGCATTTCAAATTCACTTTTAGCTTCCTGCATTTTTTCATATGTTTCATTTGCTTTATTAGAAGAATTTTTTACTTTATTTGCAATTTCCTTAAAAGAATCATCTATAGAAAAAATATTATTTCCGAGCGCTTTTAAATTTTCACTTATTCCGCCGTCTATTTCAGTAAATCTTTTTGAGAGATTTCCTATAAGTTCAACTTTTTTTGAAACTTTAAGACTCTGTGCCACTTCTTGAAATTCCCGGGCAACTTTCCTAAACTCACCATGGAGTCCACCCGGCATTATATATCTAAACTCTTCTCCCTCAGTTATAGCTTTTATTGTCTTTTCACTTTCTCTTAGCAAATCTTCTATCTGATCAAGCATTTCATTTATATTCCAGGCAATTTTTTCCTCTTTTGTAGCCTCTCCATTTACAATTATTCTTTCATAAAGCTTTCCCTCATAAGCATGTTTAACGACATTTTCTATTTTATCAAGAACTTCTTCATTTTTTCTCTCTTTTTTAAATCCAAACATTTTTAACCCTTTTGTAAATCAAATATCAGATTTTGATATTTTGTTATTATATTCTCATCTGTTGCATTAAGTGTTTGTTTTAAAAGTTCATAACTTGCACTAACACCTCCATTTCTCTCAGCTTCTACAAGCTGTTTATAAATAGGTGTTAAAAATTCGATACCTTTTCTGCTTGGTTTCTTTCTAAAAGAAGTATAACCTATAATATTTCCATTTATATCCAAATCAGGGGTAATATATGCAAGCACCCAGTAAAATCCCCCGTCTTTTCTTAAATTTTTAACAAACCCAAAAAACTCTTTTTTATTTTGCACTAAATCCCAAAGAATTTTAAAAGCAATTTTTGGCATATCAGGATGACGGATTATATTATGATTTGCACCTATAAGCTCAAATCTGCTCCACCCAGCCATTTCTACAAAAATTCTGTTACAATATGTAATGTAACCTTTTATATCTGTTTTAGATACAATAAAATCGTTTTCACTCATTACTTTTTCATTATTGTTAATATTCTTAGGAGCATCTAATTTTGAAAGTCTCTTACCGGCTTTTAATTTTTCTTCTATTTTTTTCTCATCTATCATTTTTTATCCTTTAAAATGGTCTAAACATACTAAGGGCTAATATAAACATAAAAAACATATAACTAACCCAATATAAAATTTCTGCAAATTTTACAGATACTGATTTTTTCTTAAAAAAATTATACAAAAAGAAAATATTTTCCAACATTAATAAAGCAACCAAAGAGAGTTTTAAATGAAGCCATCCTCCACTTTTTGCAACCGCTGGATTCATTGAAATCATTTTAGTTCCGATAAATAAAACTATCACCATAAAAAATAGACTAAGAAGACCAAATATATATCCCTCTATATCTTTTTTATATTCAACTGCCTTTATAAACTGAAGTAAAAATAACATCCAACTCACAACAACCAATAAATGCAGATTAAAAAAGGTAAAATACATTTTCTATCTTTACTCAAAAACAGATTTTAAAAAAGGAAATTTTTTAATAAGATTTTTGTAAAAATTTTTCTCCGCCATATCTTCAATATACCACTCTTTAATATGGTTTACACTGTTATGAATCTGTTCTTTATCAAGATTTGATTTTTTGATTTTTTCGATAGCTTTTTGTTTAAAATGCATTTTAAGCCTTTTTTACATAATTTTAACATAAAAAAAGCTAAAAGACAAAAAAAAGAAGGGGATTGACTAAATAACTATTTTGGAGTAGGAGCTTCAGTTCCATTTTTAAAGAACGAGACTTTAGTCCCTACTCCTATTTAGTCAGTGTCAAAATAAGAATTAATAATTATTTAGGCTCTTTTGCCACTTCTATGCCGTTTACTTTAACAACAATAAAATTTTCATCGGCGTCAAATTCAACCCTGTCTCCTTCTTTGACTTTACCTTCAAGTATAAGCTCAGCCAATTTGTCTTCAACAACATCAGCCAAAGCTCTTTTTAAAGGTCTGGCTCCAAAGATTGGGTCAAATCCGACTTCTGCTATAAACTCTTTTATAGAATTGCTTAAAATTATTTCAATATCCCTCTCAGCAAGTCTTTTTGTAATTTTTGTGAGTAAAATATCCACAATTTTTGTAACCTGTTCTTTTCCTAACGGATTAAATACCACAACTTCATCAAGTCTGTTTAAAAATTCAGGTTTCATTCTTCTTTTAAGCTCTGCCCAAACAGCCTCTTTTCTGGCTTCGGTATCTTTTATTTCCATAATAATATCACTTGCAATATTACTTGTAAGAATAATAATTGTGTTTTTAAAATCAACCGTTACACCTTTATTATCAGTAAGTCTTCCGTCATCAAGAACTTGCAATAAAATATTAAACACATCCGGATGCGCTTTTTCTATTTCATCAAACAAAATTACGCTGTATGGTTTTCTTCTGACAGCCTCAGTTAACTGTCCGCCTTCTTCATATCCGACATATCCGGGTGCTGCGCCGATTAATTTAGAAACGCTGACTTTATCCATATATTCACTCATATCAAATCTGATTAAAGCTTTTTCATCATCAAACAAAAATCTGGCCAGTGTTTTGGCTGTTTCTGTTTTACCAACCCCTGTCGGCCCTAAGAACATAAAACTTCCAATCGGTCTGTTTGGGTCACCAAGTCCTGCTTTATTTCTTTTAATAGCCCTTGCTACGGCTTTAATAGCCTCATCCTGACCGACAACCCATTTTTTAAGCTCTTCATCAACATGCAATATTTTTTCAAGCTCTCCTTGAAGCATTTTATTTACAGGAATTCCTGTCCATTTGCTAACAACATCAGCCACTGATTCTTCATCAACCGCATTTTTAAGAAGAGTTCCTTCTTTTTGCATTTTTTCCCATTTTGCTTCAAGTTCTTCAAGCTGTTTATTCATTTCAACAACTCTTCCGTATTCAATTTCAGCAGCTTTACTAAAATCACCTTCTCTTTTAGCAATTTCTGCTTCTACTTTTAGTTTTTCTATTTGTTCTTTTAAATCCGCAATAGATTTTAATACTCTTTTTTCTTCTTCATATTTGCTTTCAAGTTTTCTTTTTTCTTCTTCAAGATTAGCAAGGTTTTTTTCAATTTCTTCTAATCTTTTTTTAATTTTATCACTTTCACTTCCTTCCATTTCAAGAGCCTGTTTTTCAACCATCAACTGCTCAATTTCTCTTTTAATTTTAGAAAGTTCAAATGGTTCAGATTCAATTTGCATTCTAATCTCAGCAGCAGCTTCATCAATAGCGTCAATAGCTTTATCCGGTAAAAATCTGTCTGTAATATATCTGTCTGTAAGTTTTGCAGATGCCACTAACGCTTCATCTTTAATAATTACCTGATGGTGAGCTTCAAGTCTATCTTTTAGACCTCTTAGGATTCTAATAGCTTCATTTACACTAGGTTCATCCACTTTTACAGGTTGAAATCTTCTTTGAAGTGCCGCATCTTTTTCAAAATATTTTCTATATTCTTTTAGTGTTGTAGCACCTATAGTTCTAAGTTCACCTCTTGCAAGTGCCGGTTTTAGGATATTTGCCGCGTCCATACTACCTTCACTAGCCCCAGCTCCTACGATTGTATGAATTTCATCAATAAATAAAATAATATTTGGATTTGCTTTTACTTCATCAACTACTGCTTTTAATCTATCTTCAAATTCCCCTCTATATTTTGCACCAGCAATTAAAGCTGTCATATCAAGAGCAATAATTTTTTTATTTTGAAGAGAAGTTGGCACCTCTTTTTTTACTATTCTTTGAGCTAAACCTTCAACAAGTGCTGTTTTACCAACTCCAGGTTCCCCTAGTAAAATTGGGTTATTTTTTGTTTTTCTAATAAGAATTTGAGTCATTCTGTTAATTTCTTCATCTCTACCAATTACCGGGTCAAGCTCCCCTTTTTTTGCTTTTTGGGTTAAATCAATTCCATATTTATTAAGTGAATCAAGATTTTCATCTGCTGTTTTGCTTTCAATTTTTGCATCCCCTCTTATTGCTTCAAGAGTTTTTTTAAGCTCCATTAAATCAACATATTTTCCTATTGTGTTTTTAAAGCTATCAAGATTTGCAATAAGCCAGGTATCAACAGCTACATATTTATCCCCCATTTTTGTAGCAAAAGCTTCTGCATTTTGCAAACTCTCTATAAGTTCTCTTCCAATTCTAATAGAATCTTTTGTAATATTATCTACTTTTGGCAATCTGTCAACAGCACTTTTAAGTTCAAGTTCAATTGCTGTTTTATCTACCCCCATTTTATTAAAAGCCTGATTAAGAACTGTATTTGTATTTGTAATAAGTCCCCATACCACATGTAATGGATGAGCTTCCGGATTTTTATTATGAAGTGCAAGACTTAATCCACTTTCAATGCTTTCCATCATTTGATTAGTTAATTTTTCAAATAACTTTTCCATATTTCCTCCTTAAATTTTAGTTGCCGCAATTATACAACTTTAGTCAATTAATGTCAAGTTATTTATAAAATTTTTTTTAATTATTTATTTTTTTCTTCTCTTTTATATCTTTTCTTCCTCTTTTCTTCTTCTCTTTTTCTTTATCCTTGATTTTTAGCCTAAATTAAAATAGAATTTCAAAAACATCTAGGAGATTACTTTGAAAAAACTTATTTTAATGCTTATGATTGTTTCCTCTATTTTTGCAGAGACCAAGCAAAGCAGACTTGCCGCTTATGAAAAATTTGTTCGTGTGGTAAATATGATTGAAATGTATTATGTGGATAAATTAGATACAACCACTATTATAAATAAAGCCCTAAAAGGGCTTTTACCAAATCTTGATCCACATTCAAGCTATCTTGATAAAAAATCTTATAAAACTCTCAAAATTGAAACAAGCGGAGAATTTGGAGGGCTGGGAATTGTTGTAGGTATGAAAAACGGCGTTTTAACTGTTATTTCACCAATTGATGATACTCCTGCATATAAAGCGGGAATTAAAGCCGGAGATATTATTCTTAAAATAAACAATAAAGCTACACTTGATATGAGCCTTGATGAAGATGTTAATTTAATGAGAGGAAAACCGGGAACTAAAATAACTTTAACCATTGTAAGACATGGAAAGCCTTTAAAAATAACAATTACAAGAGCTATTATAAAAATAAAATCCGTAAAAGCAAGAAATTTAAAAGGATATCCTCAAATAGAATATATAAGAATATCATCATTTGATAAAAATGTAGTAAGTTCGCTTAAAAAAATACTTCCAAAACTTAAAAAAGAAGGTAAAAAAGGAATTATAATTGACCTTAGAAACAATCCTGGAGGACTTTTAGACCAAGCAGTAGGAACTTTGGATTTATTTATTAGCAAAGGAATTTTAGTTTCTCAAAAAGGAAGAATAAAAAGCGAAGATAAAGTATATTATGCGCACTCTTTTGGAACATACAAAAACATACCTATTGTTGTTTTAGTAAACGGCGGAAGTGCCAGTGCTAGTGAAATTGTAAGTGGAAGTCTTCAAGACCATAAAAGAGCTGTAATAGTAGGAGAAACTACATTTGGAAAAGGAAGCGTTCAGGCAATATTGCCAATTCCTGGATATAAAGACGAAGCTCTAAGACTTACGATTGCTAGATATTATCTGCCAAGTGGAAGAACAATCCAAGCAAGAGGGGTAACACCTGATATTATAGTCCATCCTGCTAAAATTGAAACTCAAAAAGAAGGCATCACTTTAAAAGAAGCAAACTTAAAAGATCATTTAAAAGCTGAACTTGCAAAAATAGACCATAAAAAAATTAAAAAAATAAATCCTAAAAAAGAGATAAATCCGGCTAATGATTTACAGCTTTTAACAGGGGCAAACATCTTAAAAGCTTTAATAATAGAAAAAGAATATAAATAAGGGAGAAAAAATGAAACTGTTATATGAAGGAAAAGCAAAAAGAATTTATGAAGCCGAAAATCCAGATGAAGTTATATGCGAATATAAAGATTCTTTAACTGCATTTAACGGAGAAAAAGCTGCAAGTGAAGAAGGAAAAGGTGCACTAAACTGTGAAATTACAACACTTATTTTTGAGGCGCTTGAAAAAGAAGGGATACCAACACATTTAATAAAAAAAATAGATGAGACTAAACAGCTTGTAAAAAAAGTCGATATTATTCCCATAGAAGTAGTCGTAAGAAATATAGCAGCAGGTAGTTTATCTAAAAGACTGGGACTAAAAGAAGGAGAAAAACTTACCTTTACTATAGTAGAATTTTATTACAAAAATGATGATTTAAACGACCCTTTAATTAATGATGATCACGCTATGATTTTAAATTTAGTAAAGAAAAGAAGTGAGCTTGACACTTTAAGAGACTATGGAAGAAAAGTAAATGAATTTTTAACTCACTTTTTTGACAAAGTAGGCTTGATTTTAGTAGACTTCAAAATAGAATTTGGTAAAGACAAAGATGGAAATATCATTTTGGCTGATGAAATAACCCCTGACAGCTGCAGATTATGGGATAAAAAAACAGGTCAAAAAATGGATAAAGATTTATTTAGATTTAATTTGGGAGATATAAAAGAAGCATACAAAGAAGTATTAAAAAGATTAAAGGAATCAAAATGAAAATAGCAGTTAATGTTCATTTGAAAAAAGGTGTTTTAGACCCTCAGGGAAAAGCAGTTTTACATGCTCTTAATACATTAGGTTTTAAAAATGTTGAAAATGTAAGGGTAGGAAAACAGATTTTACTTGATATTGACACAAACGATAAAGAAAAAGCTATTAAAGAAGCAGAAAAAATGGCTGATGAGTTACTTGCAAATCCAGTTATTGAAAATTATGAAATTGAGGTTAAAGAATGAAAGTTGGTGTAGTTGTATTTCCTGGAACAAACTGTGACAGAGATACAAAATGGGCTTTTGAACAAATAGGAGCAAAAGCTGATTTTATATGGCATAGCGAAGAAAAACTGGATAATTATGATTTAGTAGTGCTTCCAGGTGGATTTAGCTATGGGGATTATTTAAGAAGTGGCGCTATTGCCAGATTTTCTCCTATTATGAAAGCAGTAAGTGAATTTGCAAATAAAGGCGGATATGTTTTAGGAATTTGTAACGGATTTCAAATTCTTTTAGAATCTCATTTATTACCAGGAGCTATGACAAGAAATGAAAATTTACACTTTATTTCTAAATTCCATCATCTAAAAGTAATTAATAATAAAAATAAATTTTTACAAAATTTAAATATTGGAGATATTATAAATATTCCTATAGCACATGCAGAAGGAAACTATAAAGTTGATGAAAAAACTCTTAAAAAAATGTATGATAACGGACAGATTATTTTAAAATACTGTGATAAAAACGGAAATGACCTTAATCCAAACGGAAGTGTTGATTCTATTGCCGGAATTTGCAATAAAAATAAAAATGTATTCGGTCTTATGCCCCACCCTGAAAGAGCAATGCAAAGTATTTTAGGCGGAGTTGACGGAGTTAAAATGATAGAAAGTTTTATTAAATGAAAAAACTTTTTTTTCTTTTTTTTATTCCTTTTTATCTATTTGCATATAAAGTAGAAATTCTCACTTGGAAATCACATTCTACTTTTTATAATTTTTTAAAAGATAATAAAATTCCTCTTAATATATATTATAATATGCCTGTAAAATTAAAGAGAAAAGTTTCCCATATCCCTGTTGGAGAAAATATATTTATTCTAAAAAATAACGGAGATTTTAAACAAGCGTTAATCCCTTTGAATTCAAAAAAACAATTACAAATAATTAAAAAAAATAATAAATTTATAAAAAATATCGTTCCTATAATTTATGATACATTTACAAAAAAAGCAACAATTACAATAAATCATTATTTAAGCTATGATGTTTATAAAGCTACAGGTCTTTCAACCCTTTCAAGAAAACTTATTACAATCTTTTCAGACAAAATAAATTTTAAAAGAATTCCTAAAAACACAAAGATAAACATAATTTATCAAGAAAAAGCAAGATATGGGGAAATAAAAGATATTAATATTTTATATGCATCTATAAAAAACAGATATTATCATTATCAAGCATTTTTAAATCCAACTGATGGTAGATATTACGACGAACACGCAAAAAGTTTAAAAGGTATGTTTTTACCAGCACCTCTTCATTATAAACGAATTTCGTCATATTTTGGAATGAGATTTCATCCTATTTTACATAAATGGAGAATGCATGATGGAAT
>Ga0256829_1002241_pt1 | contig 14602 bp, 15 predicted proteins | sample 131447metaG_FD_185979 | JGI IMG/M metagenome (GOLD analysis project Ga0256829, IMG submission 185979) | Hydrothermal vent microbial communities from Lau Basin, Pacific Ocean - 131-447 | ecosystem: Environmental > Aquatic > Marine > Hydrothermal vents | place: Pacific Ocean: Lau Basin | collected...
AGTTGCTGGATCAACAACTGTATATCCGTTGATTATCGCATCTTCTTTGAGTTCTGGAACTATCCATAAAGCATCTAGTCCAAAGGCAGGTTCTTTTGTTGGCTCTCCACTTATTTCACCTGTCGCCATACCACTATCCATAGCAAGAAATTTGTCAGGAACAATTTCTCCCTCGCCAATAGATACACCTTTTAACAATATCTGGTACTGTTGAGGTTTTAGGTGTAAGTTGTCTCGTATCCTAACTTGTGGCATTAAAAATCCAAAGTCACTTGCAATTTTTCTTCTCATGGAGCGAATGCGTTCTAGTAGGTCTCCCCCTTGCTCAGAATCTGCAAGACGAATGAGTTGATACCCAAGAGTAAGTTCTAGCATCTCAACTTTTAATATATCTTCTAATGCAGATTCTTCTTCTTTTGCTATCTCTTCATTTGATTTTTTTGGTTTTGAAGACTCATCCTCTTGTGTTAGTTCTTTAGACGATTTACCTCCCACAACTTTACTTATATCAAGAATACTCAACTCACCTTTGTCATACTTATAAATAGACCAACCAAGTGACGCAAACATAATACCAACAAAGCCCATAGAAGCAGTAGGAAGTCCAGGAACAAGAGCAAATAAAATCATGATAAAACCAACTATCATCATTATCTTTGAGTTTCCCATCATTTGGTTGATAGTTCCCTCTGCAAAGTTGTCACCATCTCCAGAAGAACGAGTTATCATGATACCAGTTGCAGTTGATATGATAAGTGCTGGAATCTGTCCAACCAAACCATCACCAATAGTTAAGAGTGTAAATGTAGAAGCACTATCGCCAACACTCATGTCATGTTGAAAAACACCTATAAGAAACCCACCGATAATATTTATAAGAGTGATGACAATACCAGCAACAGCATCACCCTTTACAAACTTAGAAGAACCATCCATTGCACCATAAAAGTTTGCATCTTGAAGTATCTCTGCACGGCGTGTTTTTGCTTGTGCATCATCTATGAGTCCTGCATTTAAGTCAGCATCAACTGCCATCTGTTTACCAGGCATAGAGTCAAGTACAAAACGAGCAGCAACTTCTGCAACCCTTGTTGAACCTTTTGTTATAACCATAAAGTTAATAAGGACTAAGATAGAAAAAACGATGATACCAATAACAAAGTTTCCTCCAACAACAAAGTTACCAAAACTTGTAATAATACTACTTACATGGTCAGCACCTTCATTTCCATGACTAAGTATCATTCTTGTTGTAGCAATGTTTAAGGAGAGTCTAAAAAGTGTGATAATAAGTATCAAAGTAGGAAAAGTTGTTAAGTCAGTTGGTTTTGGGATATATAATGAAATCAGTAAAATCAAAACGGCAATAGCCATAGAGAGTGCAAGTAGCACATCTAATATTGCAGATGGTAGAGGTACAATAATGATAGCTAAAATAGCCATAACAAATGCAACTACACTAAGATCTCGTTGTCCTAATAAAAAGTTTAGTAATGTACCGACCTGTTGCTTAAATGTGAGTTTTCTTGCCACTTTTTTTTAGTCTTCTTCTATAATGTCATATAAGGTTAGTTCATCTAAAAAAGAGTCTATTTTACCTTGAAGCTTATTTAAAAATGGCCAGATTGAGCATATATTTGCTCTATCTGATGGGCAGTCATCTGCAGATGAAGCACAGTCAAATACAGCTGGTGCTTTTCCCTCAACGCTAGACATGATTAGTAACATACTGATCTCTTTAGGATCTTTTGCTAAAACAAATCCACCATGAGCACCCTTGAAAGATTTTAGTATATCTTTTTTTGCCATGGATTGTAAAATTTTAGCTAAAAAACTTTTTGAGATGGATAGCTCTTTAGAGAGTTTATCACTATCTTGAGGAACCTTAGATTTAGATAAAAGTATAAGAGATAAGATAGCATATTCGCTAGCGCGTGTTATTAACATAATTGATGACTTTCATATTTATTTTTAGAAGTTTTATTATAGCTAAAGAAATTGAAAAGTATATTATGTATGATTTACATTCTAAGGTATTTTAGCTATAATCTCGCTTCAACTTTATGTTTTAGACATAAATGTTAGATTAAAATACCCATCAGGAGGCTATAATGGCTTTAGATTCGGCTAAAAAACAAGAGATAGTTGCGAAATATGGTCGCAACGGTAATGATACAGGTTCAAGTGAAGTTCAAATTGCACTTTTAACAGAGAGAATTGTAGAATTAACAGAACACTTAAAAGTTTTCAAAAAAGATCACGCATCAAGATTAGGTTTACTTAAACTAGTTGGTAAGCGTCGTCGTCTAATGAAATACTTCAAAAGAACTAATAAAGAAGCTTATAACAAACTAGTTTCTGATTTAGGAATTCGCGACAATATCTAGTCTCTTACATAGTTCCCAATACTTGGGAACTATATCCAATCTATTAATATAACACCTACAATATACTAAAAATAACAACACATCACATAAAAAGTATGATATAATAAGTTTGAATAATTATATGAATATAACTTTTGATAACTTAGGTGAGAAATGAATAAAAATAATAAATTTGTTATTGTTCTAGCTGTTTTATCCTTATATGTTTTAATGGGTTATTTTTACATCTATCAAAATACACAAGTGTTGATGAAAGAAAAGTATAAAGAAACATCAATAAAAATGAAAAATACCTTGGCTACTTTGATACAAGAAAAAAAAGAAGCTATTTTATTAATATCTCTTACAGTCTCTCATGATAAAGAGATAATACAATCTTTAATTAAAAACGATTCGACTCTTATGCAACTAGATAGTTTATCAAACACTTTAAAAGAAAATTCTTCTCTCAAAAATATTTGGTTTCAAGTTATAGATAAGCAAGGTAATAGTCTATATAGAAATTGGACGAATAAAAAAGGTGATAATTTACTAAAAGCAAGACTTGATGTTGTCCAAATGATAAAAGATCCTAAAGTTATCTCATCTATTAGTACAGGAAAGTTTGATATGACTTTTAAGACAATGGTGCCTGTGTACAAAGATGAAAAATTTATAGGAATTGTAGAGACGATAGCTAGGTTTAATTCAATAGCTGTAAAAATGAATGAGTTAGGAAATGAAACATTAATCCTTGTGGATAAGTCATATAAAAAACAATTGACTAAAGCTTTCACAAATACATTTATCGGTGATTATTATGTCGCCAATGTAAACGCAGATAAAAATTTACTAGATATATATAAAAAAGATTATAATGATACTCTATTGAACCTTAGTAGTTATCTTGTAGATAAGAATAATTCCATATTGTTCACTACATATCATCTTTTAGATTTGAATAAAAAAAAGATGGGTTATTTTATATTAGCAAAAAACTTGAGTGATATTGACATGCAGGATATAGAACTGTCCAATAAAAAAATTATCTATGCCTTGATAGTCCTTGCACTAATAATAATTGGATTTTCCTATTACATATATGCAATAAAATATCAAAAATTTATCGAATATCATAACGAAAAATTAGAAGAAGATGTTAGAAGTAGAACAAAAGAGTTAGAACATGTAGCACATCATGATGCTCTAACAAACTTGCCAAACAGAGTTCTTTTTTTAGACCGTTTAAGGCAGTCATTGATATATTCTAAAAGAAACAAAGTTAATACATTTGTTCTCTTTCTAGACTTAGACCGTTTCAAAGAAGTTAATGATACTTATGGACATGACATAGGCGATGAACTCTTAAAAAAAGTTGCACAGAGACTGAAAAATAGCTTGAGAAATGAGGATACAGTTGCCCGTCTTGGAGGCGATGAGTTTACTATAATAGTTAGAGATGTAACTTATAATAATATGTTAGAGATAGCAAAAAAAATTATTGACAATATGAAAATACCATTTTTTATAGGGAATTTAAAATTATATTCTACATTTAGCATAGGGATAAGTAGCTATCCTAATGATGGTGAAAATGCAGAAGATTTGTTGAAATATGCGGATACTGCTATGTACACAGCAAAAGAAACAGGTAAAAATAATTTTCGTTTTTATAATGAAGAGATGTCAGAACTTACAAAAGAGAGAATAACCTTAGAAAGGGATATAAAAAGTGCTTTAGATAGGCATGAGTTTGAGGTGTATTTTCAACCAAAGATAAATGCTACTACAGATAAAGTTATAGGTTTAGAAGCACTAATCAGATGGAATCATCCAAGTAAAGGATTGGTCTTTCCAGATAGTTTTATACCCTTTGCAGAAGAGACAGGTTTAGTTAAATATATAGATAAGTTTATGAGAAAAGAGACTTTAAAAATTACAAAAAAGTGGTTAGATTTAGGGATTGATTTTGGTAAAGTTTCATTTAATGCTTCAGTAGTTGATTTGCATGATTTTACATATGTTGAAAGTCTAAAAAATGAGATAGATGAGATAGGATATGATGCCTCTTTGTTGGAACTAGAGATACTTGAGAGCCAAAGTATGAAAGAGGAAGACAAAGTAGTAAGTATCTTAAAAGAAATTAAAACTCTTGGAGTGAAAATAACAGTTGATGATTTTGGAACAGGATATTCATCTTTATCATATATAAAAAATTTACCTATTGATAAACTTAAAATTGATCGTAGCTTTGTAAAAGATTTACCATTAAATAAGGACTCAATAGCTATCGTAAGAACTATAATTACATTAGCAAAAAACCTAAATTTAGAAGTAGTTGCAGAGGGCGTTGAAACAGAAACTCAAGTAAAGTTTTTACTAAATGAAGGCTGTGAAGAGATGCAAGGATATTATTATTCCAAACCAATTTCAGCAAAAGAATTAGAAAAACAATTTTTTAAAATTGACTAAAGAAAAATTTCAATAGCTCTTTTCAAATCATCTTTAGTGTCTATTCCAAAACCTGTACTAGCAACCTTTACCATAGTGATTTTCTTTTGATGATAGATTGCACGAAGTTGTTCTAATTTTTCTATGTCTTCTATGGGTGCATCATTTAAAGAACAAAACTCACTCAAACTTTTTTTAGCAAATCCATAAATCCCAATATGACCAAAATATTTTGCTCCACCACCTTGGTTATATGGAATGAGAGAACGAGAAAAGTAGATGGCGTTTTCTTTGTCATCAAGAACTACTTTAACAAGATTTGGGTCTTGGGCTGACTCGGCATTTATGGCATTGTAGCAACTTCCCATGATAAAAGGTTCATGAGTGTCTTGAGCAGTTTGGAGCTTTTTCATTAAAGATTTTACAGCTTGGGGTTCTATAAAAGGTTCATCCGCTTGAACATTGATGATAATCTCGTCATCTTTAACATCTAAAATAGTTGCACATTCATGTATCCTGTCTGTTCCACTTTTATGTGTTGTTGAGGTTAGCATCGCTTCTATGCCATGCTTTTTACAGGTTTGAACTATTAGCTCATCATCAGCTGCAACAACAACTCTGTCTAAGTGGGCTACTCTTTGTGCTGTTCTGACTACCATTGGAATACCACCAATATCTGCTAGAACTTTTTGTGGAAATCTTGTTGATGCTAAACGAGCAGGAATAATAATCATAATTTAATGCCTTTGAGATATAATTGCATTATTATATCTAAAATAAAGGCACAAGTTATGCTTCTTTATCAACCCGAATCAGGCTACTGCTACAACAGTGATTCTATTTTTCTTTATGACTTTATAAGCTCTTTTAAACCAAAGGGGAAAGTTCTTGATGTTGGTGCGGGTTGTGGTGTTGTTGGTTTGTTGGTTGCAAGAGATAACAAAAAAGTTGCTCTTGAAGCTGTTGAGAAACAGAAAGCTTTTGTACACTACGCAACAACAAATGCAAGAGTAAATAAGATAAAATACAAGATGCATGAAGGTGACTTTTTAGAACTTGATGAGAGTAAAAAATATGATTATATAATCTCAAATCCTCCATTTTATCCAGATGGGGTACAAAAAAGTGAAGATGAGATGCTATTTCATGCTCGTTATAATATTAACTTACCCTTGTCCTCTTTTTTTAAAAAAGTAACTCGTTTACTAAAACCTCATTCACATTTTATATTTTGCTATGATGCAACTCAGTTTGGGCTTATTTGTGCAGAACTAGATAGAGTAAAGTTAAGAGTTGTTGATGTACAATTCGTTCATTCAAAATTAGATAGAACAGCATCTCTTGTCATGATTCATGCAAGAAATAGCTCAAAATCAATGATGAAGGTTCATCCTCCTTTTATTAGTTATGAGGGAAATGAGTTTTCACAAAAAGCAAAAGAAATCTATGAAAAAGCCAAAACACAGAGTATTAAATGTCAAATATAATTAAAAAAGAGTCTTATCCTTATGCTTTTGATAGTAGTGCATGTGCTACTTGTGAAGGTAGATGTTGCACTGGTGAGAGTGGATATATCTTTGTTACAAAAACTGAAATACAAAAGATAGCAGCTATCCTAAACTTAAGTGTTAATGAATTTGGAGTAAAATATCTTTACAAAAAAGCTTATAAATACTCTATAAAAGAAAACAAGGTTGGTAACTCTTATGAGTGTGTCTTTTATGATAGTGCAACTAACGGATGCAAGATTTATGAAGAGAGACCTTTGCAGTGTAGAACATTTCCTTTTTGGGATTATTATAAATCAAGAGTTGATGAGTTAAAAGAAGAGTGTCCAGGAATAATAGATGAATAAAAAGTTTTTAAATCTTTTTTTACTAACGAGCGTAGTAATATTTTTAGTATCTTGTTCTGGTATAAAACCAGATAGTAGTTTAAAAGATAATACAGAGTCAAATATCAATAAAAAAATGTATCCACAAGAAGATACCTATATAATGTTTGCACTTCGTGCTGAAACAATAGGTGATAATAAAAGTGCATCTGAGTTATTTTATGATATGTATAAAAAGTCAAAACGAAAAGAGTATTTGTATAAGTCACTGCAAAATGATTTAGTTTCAAAAGAGTATAAAAAAGTTGTTGAGGTTGTTGATGGAGTTTCAAAAGGTTCTTTGGAAGATTTTAAACTGACAAGATTTAAAATTGTAGCATTAGTCCAAACAGGTAAACTTGATGAAGCCTTACATCTATCAACGGATTTGGTTGAAAAATCTAAAAAAACAACAGACTATATACTCACGAGTGATATTTACATCAAACAAAAAAAATATAACATAGCCTTAAAATACCTAGAGAGTGCTTATGTAAAAGATTATGATGAAAATGTTTTAGACAAAATGGCTATCTTGATGTATGTTGATTTGGGTAGAAAAAAAGATGCGATAGCACAACTTGAAACACATAGTCGTATTAGAGGATGTTCTAAACTTGTTTGCGATAGGCTTATTGGCTTTTATAGTAAAGAGAACAATATTGACGGGATACTTTCTACTTATCTAAGAATGTATGATAAATATAAAAAAGAAGAGATTGCTTCAAAAATTATTCAGATATATGCTTATAAAAAAGAGTATCAAAAGATGATAGACTTTTTAGAAAAATATAAAACAGATGATAAAACACTTTTAGAACTTTATGCATTTACTAAAAACTATAAAAAAGCATTCCCTTTAGCAGATAAATTATATAAAAAAAATGGTGATATAAAATACCTTGGACAAAGTGCAATCTATGAGTACGAAAGTTCTAGCAAAAAGGGTGAAAAAATTATCTTAAATAGTGTTGTTAAAAAACTTGAAAATGTAGTTCATTTAGATCCAGATCCTCTTTATGAAAATTATTTAGGTTATATTTTAATCGATCATGAAGTAAATGTTAAAGAGGGTATAAAACATATTAAAAATGTTTTAAAAGTACAACCAGATTCAGCTTTTTATCTTGACTCTTTAGCATGGGGATATTATAAAGAGGGTCAATGCAGACGAGCTAAAAAGATTATGAATAGAGTTATAACTTTAGATGGTGGAGATGACCCCGAAGTTAAGGCTCATGTGTTGAAGATAAATAGTTGTGTAAAAAATAAAAAAGGTAAAAAATAAATAATGATTTTAGATGATATTATAAAAAAAACAAAAGAAGATTTAGTTAAAAGAGAAAAAGAGTTTTCACTTGATTGGCTTGGTCGCTCACTCGCGTTTAATGCAAGACAACCTAGAGATGTAATACCATATCTAAAGGCAACAGAAGAAGACCCATATAGAATTATTTCAGAAGTTAAAAAAGCTTCCCCTTCTAAGGGTGTTATAAGAGAAGATTTTGACCCTTTAGCTATAGCTCAAGCTTATGAAAGAGGAGGGGCTAGTGCTATATCTGTTTTAACTGAACCACATTTTTTTCAAGGTTCACTTGATTATCTTGGTGGTATCCGTCGTTATGTAGGTATTCCTCTTTTGAGAAAAGATTTTATAGTATCAAAGTATCAAGTCTTAGAAGCTATGGTTCATGGTGCTGATTTTATTTTACTTATAGCAGCAGCACTTAGTAAGGGTGAGCTAAAAGACCTGCTTAATTATACAAGACATTTAGGTATGGAAGCTTTGGTTGAGGTTCATGATAAGCCTGACCTTGTTAAATCTATCTATGCTGGTGCAGATATTATAGGTATTAACCATAGAAATTTACAAACTTTTGAAATGAATATGAACCTTTCATACGACCTAATTCCTCTTATACCTAATGGAAAAATTATAGTTGCAGAGAGTGGAATTTATGAGCATGGACAACTAGAAGATTTAAGCAAGGCAGGAGTTGATGCCTTTTTAGTTGGTGAGTCATTAATGAGAACAGATGATGAAGAAACAGCATTAAAAAAACTAAAATTTGGTTCTTTATAATAAGATGAAAGTCATAGAACTTTTCAAACATCTTGTTCAAGCAAAAAGTGAAACACCTGATGATGGTGGATTACTTGATTTTATTCAAAAATATTTATCTGATTTTACGGCAATAAGAGTCGATAAAGAAGATGTGAAAAATCTTTTTATTTATAAAAAATTTGGTGAGGGAGAACATCTTTGCTTTGCAGGTCATGTTGATGTTGTTCCAGCTGGAAAAGGATGGGATAGAGACCCTTACGAAGCAGTTGAAAAAGATGGCTTTATATATGGTCGTGGAACTCAAGACATGAAGAGTGGTGTTGCTGCTTTTACTCAAGCTGTTAAAGATGTAGAAGATTTTGACGGAACTTTGTCTATACTACTGACCTCTGATGAAGAGGGCGAAGCTACACATGGAACTATAGAAGTTTTAAAATATTTACAAAAAAACAATATGTTGCCTGATGCTGTAATAGTAGCAGAACCAACTTGCGAAGATGTTTTTGGTGACGCTATAAAAGTAGGGCGAAGAGGTTCTATCAATGGCTACCTAACACTCAAAGGTAAACAAGGTCATGCAGCTTACCCACAAAAAGCCATAAACCCTATACACCAAATATCTAAGATACTAGCAAATATAGCTGGAATTGATTTGGATGATGGTGATGAGTTTTTTGCACCAAGTAAGTTTGTTATAACAGATATTCGTTCAGGTATGCAAGTGACAAATGTAACACCTCATGAACTAAAAATGATGTTTAATGTAAGAAACAATACTAAAACAAGTCAAGATGAGATAACATCATTTATAGCAAAACATTTTGATGGACTTGATTATGAACTTCGTTTAACTCAAGGTTCTTATCCTTTTAAAACAGATACAGATACTAGCGTTGTTTCAAATATAGACAGAGCAATCAAAAAAGTTACAGGAATTAAACCAAAACACTCTACAGCAGGTGGAACAAGCGATGCAAGATTTATAGCACCACTTGGGATAAATGTTATTGAATTTGGAGTTAGAAATGATACAATTCACTCTGTAAATGAGAAGACAAGTGTAAAAGAGGTTCAAGACCTCTACGAAGTATTTAAAACTTTAATAAAAGATTGGAAATAAGGATAAAATAATGGATTTTATACAAACTAAAGAAGCACCATCAGCAATAGGACCATATTCACAAGCAGTAGTAGTAAATGGAATGGTTTACACTTCAGGGCAAATAGCTTTAACACCAGAAGGAGGAGATGAACTTTTACAAGAGGATGTTACTGTCCAAGCTGTAAGAGTCATGAAAAATTTGGAGGCAGTTTTACTAGCTTCAGGAAGCTCACTTGATAATGTTTTGAAAACTACAATATTTTTAGCAGATATGGACTCTTTTGCAACAGTAAATGAAGTTTATGGAGAAGCTTTTGGTTCTCATAAGCCAGTTCGCTCAACAGTGGCCGTGAAAACTTTACCAAAAAATGCTCTTGTAGAGATAGATGCAGTAGCATTAATTAAGGATTAAACAAAACTTAAAGCTAATTTAGATATAATTGCGAACTTTTTAGTAGAATTATAAAGAATTAAGGACTGTAAATGTACGCAATTATCAAAAATGGTGGTAAACAATATAAAGTTCAAGAAGGCGATATCTTAGAATTAGATAAAATGTCTCTTGAGCCAAAAGCCATCATTGAAATAGAAGAAGTTTTAGCAGTAAATGCTGGTGAACTTAAAATAGGAGCTCCCTTTGTTGATGGAGCAAAAGTAACTGCTGAAGTTATCAATGAAGGTCGTGATAGAAAAGTTGTAACTTTTAAAAAGCGTCGTCGTAAAGATAGTAAAGTTAAGCGTGGTTTTAGAAGAGATTTCACGAGAGTACGCATCACAAAAATAGCTGCATAATTCGCAGTTAAAAGCAACTAGTTGCTTGAGCTTTCTGCTTAAGAAAACCAAGCGTTAGCGTAGTGAAAGGGACTTTGTTCCTTTCGCGTAATAAATAAATGAAACGGTTCCCTTAAATTTGGGAACCAAATTTAAGGAGAATAGTATGGCACATAAGAAAGGTCAGGGTAGTACACAGAATAACCGTGATTCGGCTGGTAGAAGACTTGGTGTTAAGAAATATGGTGGAGAAGCTGTAATTCCAGGAAACATCATCATTCGTCAACGAGGAACAAAAATCCATCCAGGTAAAAATGTAGGTATGGGAAAAGATCATACTATATTTGCTCTTGTTGAGGGTGTTGTTAGATTCGAAAGAAAAGACAAAAAACGCCAACAAGTTTCAATAGTACCTGCTGCATAATTCTACATATCTGAGCAATTTGCTCAGATAGTTTCCACTTCTCAGAGTTTAAAACTCTTTCACAATTTAGTAAAGATTTTTTTGAAAATAGGTTCGAGTAAATATCGATTACTGAGATTAACTCAGAAATCTAGCATAGCTAATTATTAGCTAAAGAAAAATTATAAGGAAAACATTTGTTCACAGATAGTGTCGATTTAACAGTTTCATCAGGAAAAGGTGGACAAGGATGTGTAGCATTTCGTCGTGAAAAGTTTGTACTAAATGGTGGGCCAAATGGTGGTGATGGTGGAAAAGGTGGAGACATATACTTTGTATGTGATAACAACACTCATACTTTATCAAAATTTCAAAAAAGAATGCATATAAAAGCAGATAAGGGAAAACCAGGCGAAGGCTCAAGAATGAGTGGTAAATCTGGTTCTAAAAAAGTTATTATTGTTCCTCCTGGTACTCAGATTATTGACATGGAGACAGGTGAAGTTTTATTTGATATGCTTAAAGATGGTCAAGAAGAGAAGTTTATAGAGGGTGGAAAAGGTGGACTTGGTAATTATCACTTTAGAAGTCCAACAAATCAGAGACCAACTTATGCACAACCTGGTGAACAAGGTGAAACAAGAGCGATAAAACTTGATTTGAAACTTATTGCTGATATTGGGCTTGTAGGTTTTCCAAATGTTGGAAAATCAACACTTATTTCTACTGTTTCAAACGCAACACCAGAGATAGCAAACTATGAGTTTACTACGCTAACACCAAAACTAGGTCAAGTGAACATTGGTGATTATGAGTCATTTGTAATGGCTGACATTCCTGGAATAATTGGTGGAGCTCATGAGGGAAAAGGTCTTGGAATACAGTTCTTAAGACACATTGAAAGAACAAAAATACTTTTATATATGATTGATTTAGCTTCTTATAGAGATTTAAAAGAGCAGATAGAAGTTTTGAAAAATGAGATAGCATCATTTAGCGATAAATTAGCAGACTCTAATTATGCTATTGCTTTAACTCGTGTTGATATAGTTCCACCAGAAGAGATAAATGACCTCGTTAATGGCTTTTTAGAACTTCTAGGACTTAAACAAAGTAAAATAAACGAGTTTGATTTTGATAGTGAAATGCCATTTTTTGTGCAGGATTCAGCAGATGTTACTTTAGGTTATGATAGTAAACTACCATATTTTATTGCACCCATTTCTTCAGCTACAAGCAAAAATATTGAAGCACTTAAATACTCTTTGTTTAATTTAGTCCAACAGGGAAGAAAGTAGATAAATGAGACGGATTGTAGTTAAGGTTGGCAGTGCAGTTTTAACACAAGATGGTGAAATTGCCCTAGAGCGTATGCAGACTTTAGTTGATTTTTTGAGTGAGCTAAAACAAGAGAATGAAGTTATCTTAGTGTCTTCAGGAGCTATCGCAGGTGGATATACAAAACTAAAGCTAGATAGAACTTTACTCGCTAATAAACAAGCTTTAGCAGCTATTGGACAACCAGTTTTACTTAAAAAATATGATAAAAAATTTAAAAAACATGGTATTATAATCGCACAAGTCTTGGTAACAGCTGGAAACTTTAACCGAGATGAAGAGATTTTAAAAGTTAGAAATAGTATTAATACTCTAATAGATAATGGTGTAATACCTATTGTTAATGAGAACGATGCAACTGCAACAGATGAATTGGAACTCGGAGACAATGACCAACTATCTGCTTACATTACAAAATATACAGATTCTGATATGTTGATAATACTTTCAGATATAGATGCTTATTATGATAGCGATCCAAGAAGTAATGAGAATGCAAAAGTTTTAAAGACTATCAACAGCATTGACCCAGCAGAGTTAGCAAAAGAAGTAACTCCAAATAATGTTTTTGCTACAGGTGGAATTGTTACAAAGTTAAAGGCTGCTTCTTATCTATTAAACTCAAATATTGATATGTTTTTAGCAAGTGGGTTTGATTTAAGTGATGTGAAAAGTTTTGCACTTAAAAATAATCATGATGGTGGAACACTTTTTACAAGGGCGAAAAAATGAATATAATCTTTATGGGAACACCTGATTATGCACAAAAAATTCTTCAAAGACTTATAGAAACTAAAGATATTAATGTTGTAGCAGTTTACACTCAACCTGATAAACCAGTTGGTCGTAAAAAAGTTATGACTCCTCCTCTTGTAAAAAGTTTAGCACAAGAACATAATATTGAAGTTTATCAGCCAAATAGATTAAGAGATGAGGATGTAGTTAGTGAGTTAATTAAGATAGAGTGTGATTATATTGTGGTTGCAGCTTATGGGCAGATACTTCCTCGCACTATATTAGACCACGCACCATGTATCAACCTTCATGCTTCTATCTTACCTCAATATCGTGGAGCAAGTCCAATCCAACAAACTCTTCTTAATGATGATAAAATAACAGGTGTAACAGCTATGCTTATGGAAGAGGGCTTAGATACGGGAGATATTTTAAAAGTAGATACAATGAATGTTCCAAAAGAGATGATGGTAGAGACTCTTTTTGATAGTTTGACAGAACTCGCATCTGATTTAACTGTAGAAGTTTTGCAAAATTTTAAAAATTTTACACCTCAAAAACAGCTTGTAGAAGAAGCCTCTCATTGTAAGAAAATAAGCAAAAAAGATGGTTTAATTGTCTTTGATGATGCTCATGAGATATATAGTAAGTATCGTGCTTTTACACCATGGCCTGGGATTTACCTAGAGAGTGGTATGAAACTTAAAAAGATAGAACTAGTCGATAAATGTGTCCTTGGAATGAGTGGAATTATTTTAGAGATAAATAGTGATAATATTTTACTATCATGTAAAAAAGGTGTAATAAGAATTTACTCAGTGCAACCACAGTCAAAAAAAGAGATGAATATAATATCTTATATAAATGGAAAAAGATTGGGTCTTGAAGATACAATATCTTGAGAAGATTGACTCTACACAAAAAGAGTTAAAAAGACTTCTCAAAAACGGAACTCTTAAAGCACCTTATGCACTTTTAGCGAAAGAACAAACAGATGGGCAAGGAAGTAGAGACAACTCTTGGACAGGATTAAATGGAAATCTATTTTTATCTTTTAGTATAAATCTTGAAGCTTTGCCAACAGATTTGAAATTAGAGTCAGCCTCTATTTATTTTGCTTATATTTTAAAAGAGACTTTAGCAGATGATGGCTCTAAAGTTTGGTTAAAGTGGCCAAATGATTTTTATATAGATAATCTTAAAATTGGTGGAATGATTACAAATATTGTAGGCGATGCTATAGTTTGTGGTCTTGGGATAAATTTAGTTAAAAGTCCTATAGGCTTTGAAAAGCTAGATATTGGAGTTAATATAGAAAATTTGCTAAAAAAATATTTTGCAAATATTGAAAAAAAGATATTATGGAAGCAGATTTTTAGCAAATATAAGTTAGAATTTTACAAGAATCAAAGTTTTTCTACACACATAAATAGTTTAAAAGTTTTACTAGATAAAGCTTCACTTCAAGACGATGGGTCTATAACGATTAACAACGAGA
>Ga0256829_1002242_pt1 | contig 14601 bp, 17 predicted proteins | sample 131447metaG_FD_185979 | JGI IMG/M metagenome (GOLD analysis project Ga0256829, IMG submission 185979) | Hydrothermal vent microbial communities from Lau Basin, Pacific Ocean - 131-447 | ecosystem: Environmental > Aquatic > Marine > Hydrothermal vents | place: Pacific Ocean: Lau Basin | collected...
TAAGTGAATCGGGGGTTGTAGCTTAAATGATTAAGCTACAATCTAGTGAAGCCTGTATGAAGCAAGAATCTTCGCCTCTTTAGGGCGGAGAGTAGTCAATAAGCAAGAACCAACTGATATTACAACAATGTCGAAATCTGAGTCCATCATATCGGATATGGAAATTTAATTCATTTTGGACTATTGGCATTCCGTATTCCAGAATGCCAATAGTCCCATACTATTTCTATCAAGAAATTTCAGTCAGTTCATCATGTTCAATCTGGTCAGGCGCAAATGGCAAGTAATCATCAGGCTTAACAACCTTTCCGTTGATACTTATTGTTCCATGAACAATCTTAATCAGTTCAGCTTTCATGATATCTTCTGCAGTCATCTTCCCATGATGTCTTGCGTATTTTGCAAATCTGTCCCGCTTCCCTTGAGGGTAGCTACCCTTCATATAGCCAAGTTTAATTAACCTTTTAATCCAGGCTTTCGCCGTCCTTTCTGTTATATTGTAATGTACAGACATATCATGGATCAACTGTTTCTTGTCAATATGGCGTTCTGATCTGTATTTCATAATCCAGTTTCTGATAGATGGCGCTCTTTTTGCAAAAGCAGAATTGGGATTCTTTATTCCGAGTCTGAATAATGCATGGCTGACTCTTGATGAATTCCTTCCTATGACTTTGGCGCATTCCTTTAATGTAGCATTAGGATTTGATTCAAAAAAATCAAGGATTTCTTTATCATAATACATATAGTCCTCCTCTTATCGCAGCATTATACGGCAAATTATAGCACGTAATATTGACAAAGCAAGCATATACATATATCGTTATCTTTTAAATCTTAGGACGCTGGAACTTTCTGGTGTGCTTGCCCCTATTGATTTTAAAGCAAGTCGAACATTGTTCTTTGAATCGGCGTTCTGAATAGCTTGTTCAGGGGTTATAATTTCATTCTTCACAAGTTCAACAAAATGTTGGTCAAATGTTTGCATGCCATACATTTTATCTTCAGCCATACTTTCATGCACTTCGTTTATCTTGTCTTCACTGATTAGGTCTGCAATATGCGGTGTATTAATAAGTATTTCAAGTGCTGCTGTTCGTTTGCCCTCTTTATTTTCAATGAGTCTTTGAGATAATATAGCATAAAGATTTTCAGCAATACTAAATCTGGCACTTTCACGTTCTTCAGCCGGGAATAGCCGGACCACCCTGTCAATAGCTTGCGGTGCATTATTCGCATGTAGTGTCGCGAAACACAAGTGTCCTGTATTAGAGAATTCAAGTCCGTATCCCATTAATTCTTTATCACGAATCTCACCCAACAGAATTGCATCGGGATCCTGTCTTAATGCTGCTTTTAATCCAGAATGAAAATCCGGGGTATCCGTCCCTACTTCACGTTGCATAACAATGCCTGCCTTATGTTCATGCACATACTCAATAGGGTCTTCCATAGTAATAATATGACCAGCTTCAGTCTCATTTCTATGGTTAATCATCGCCGCCAATGTTGTGCTCTTACCTGAGCCAGTAGGACCAACCATCAAAATAAGCCCCCTTTTCTGCATCGCTGCATCCGCAAAGGCATTGGGCATGCCAAGTCCTTCCAGGGTTGGAACTTCTGTGTTGATATGTCTTGCGACAATACCCGCATGGCACCTTTGTCGAAACGCGTTGACACGAAACCTGCCACACCCACTAAGTTCAATTGAGAAGTTTGCGTTCTGAGTTTCATCGAATTCTTTCTTGCTACGTGGTTCCATGCATCCGTACACAATAGATTCGGTTTCCTCCGGAGATAGCGGTGTATCTGTTCCTATATTTTGTATGTTGCCATCAATCCTTGCAGATGCAGGCTTGTATGCTGTAATAAACAGATCAGACCCGCCTAATTGCACCATACGCCTGAGCATTTTTGCAGCCAGAGACGTTTCAATCGTCGCTTCATTCATATGGTTCCTCACTCTCTTCTGAATTAATTAGCAGCAGTAACTGTCCTTCATTTTTTATCTCAACATCATTAATTGTTACGGGAATACCATTGTTAATCATATTGATTAACACAGCAATGTCATCCTGACTCATTCATGATTCCTTTTGTTTATCCAGTATTTATTCGAAAGATGACATTATGGAAGCAATACATCAACAGTCCATTCATATATGTTGACAAGCTATACATGTAAAAGTATGCCTTAATACATTATAGACAATTAATACTATTGACAAGCCGCTTTAAGTTTGATAGTATTTCACAAATGCAACGAGTTGAATATAGTAAAGATTTAGGCAATCATGGCACGATAATCAATGGGATTATCACCAAGATTGATGTTACGGCATCATCAAAAGAGATTGATGCCGGGGAAACCGTATCTACATATAAGATAAACATAGGCGTTGACCAGTCGACATTCCTTGCCTTCGTAAACACAAACCTTATTGGAATGATTGTAAGTTTTCTGATTGCTGACAATGATATTACGCTAAGGTTTATTACCCCTCGCTTTTCAATGAAAAAAAGGCGACTGGACGGCATAACAAAAAGTCGTCCTGAGTTTTCACTTAGCGCTGAAATAACATTTGACGATTACTTGTTCATTTCCCGTGAAAGGCATGGCGGAAAGTTTCCGATGGACATAACTTATACAGCGATTCGGAATGGGAGTGAGGTCGAAACGCTACACAAGCGACGTAGATTTAATACTTTAGACAGGACGACGCAAGCTGTGCTTGCCTGTAAGCGTTCCGAGTTTATTGAATTTATATCAATTCACACTAATCGTCCTGCTTCTAATGCTGACCAGGCAGGAAGGCTTGTTTGCAAACTATGCGAGATTGATAGCCGTTCATTTCTAAAAACAGACAAGCTTGCAATAAAGAAATGGGACAAACTATACAATGATTTCCAAGTATGGCTCTTGACAGGTGAGGTTTATCTACATTGTTTTAGTAAGTAGAAAACATTTGTTATAGTTCGCCTGCCGAAGAAAAATAAACAGGGGTATCACTAAAATGCTAAGTAAATTGATTAACGGAATGAATACATATAAGAGCGGCGTAAAAGTCAGTAAGCGAGACCTGTTAACAACAATGTTTGATGAAGAGTTGTTGCGCAGTATTGCCATAGACCCTTCTGTTCATCCTATGGCAAAGCTGGGAATTATGGAATACCTATTTGAGCTTGATGCAAAAAAAGAAGCTGGTATTACGCACAAGTCTGTAGTTAAGCCACTAAAAGAGCTCATTGGTTAGTCCCCTGCAAAAAAAAATGTTGATAGCATACATCAAATGGTGTATGCTATTTTTTTCTTTAAAAATGGTGGGTGACAAATGGCATTAAATGACGAACAACTTGCAGCAATGAGCCATCGCGGTAATGCGATGGTTATTGCTGGTGCAGGTGCGGGAAAGACGACGACAATCATTGATAGAATCAAATGGGTCTCTGGTTTTTCGGGTCCGAATGAAGTCCTCGCCATGACTTTTTCAAGAAAAGCTGCAGGAGAAATGCGAGACAGGCTTGGTTCATCGGCGCATGGAATTGCTAATGTGACAACATACCATGCATGGTGTTCTTTATTTCTCAAAGAAATGGCGGACAGGGACATTGATATAGATGGGCGGTCAAGAAATTTTACGACTGCCGATGAAGTCGTTCAGCAGAGAATCATCAAACAAGCGATGAAGGAAGATATATTTAAAACATTGTCTGGCAGTAGCGAAATCAATGTACGCTCATTATTAGAAAAGATTGGCACACAAAAAGAGTCGAGTATTACTGGTGAATTGCATATGGGGAACCCTGCCGAACAATTTTTGGCAGACAGGTATAATCAAGAGCTACTTAATAATAACATGGTCGACTTTGCGGACATGTTAAGGATTACCCTTTCCATTATGAATATGGGCGATAAATACATTCCAAAGTACAAGCACCTTATTATTGACGAAGCACAAGATACAAACACAATTCAATTTGAAATACTAAAAAAACTGGCAAGAATCGATGGGCAAAAGACAAAAGCTGCCATATTCCTTGTTGGAGATATGGACCAATGCATTTATGAATGGAGAGGAGCCAAGCCGACTAATGTAATGAACGCTGAAGACGTGTTTGGCTGCAAAGTATTTAAGCTGGAGACTAATTATCGTTCAACCCCAAACATTGTCAAATCTGCTAACGCTGTCATTCAGAGGAATAGCAACCGTATTGAGAAGGTAATGCATCCCGTTCGGGATGGAGGTTCTCCTATTGGTTACTTTGATGTTCGAGACCATTATGATGAAGCAAACAGGATTGCAATAGCTTGTGAAAAAACATTAGCTAAAGATGATGATACGACTATAGGTATATTATATCGAGCCAACCTGCAAGCAAGGGAAATCGAACGAGTTTTATGGTCACGCAATATCCCGTATGTTATCAAGAACAATACAGGATTCATGAAAAGAAAAGAAGTCATGAATACAATGTCTCTTCTGTCTGCCATCGTAAATGACAGAGATGTTCAGAATAGAATTATGGTAGCGTCAAGGTCAATTGACCGGATGGGTGAAGCTATTGCTGAGAAATGTATGAGAGCTATATATGGGGCGCTTGGTTCAACACCTGAACGTCCAAAGGGCGTCGGACAAGAAAAATTTGATGAAGTCGTTGAACTGTATGAGAAAATTGAAAGGCTTGGCTCTATGCGCACGAAGGAGGCAGTTTCCTACATTAATATGCCGGGAAATGGTCTTTATAATGGTTTGGTTTCCGTAAGTGGTGATGATGATGAAAAACAAAAAGCCAGAGAGGATAACGTGAGGCATTTGCTTGATACACTCGCAGGTTATAATAGTATAACTGAATTTGTTGATGACAAAGTCCTCGATGCAGATGCCGGTGAAGAGCCAGAACCTGCCCGTATTAACCTTATGACCATCCATGCATCAAAAGGTCTGGAATTTGACCAAGTGTTTATGCCTGGATGCACAGATTCCATGTTCGTTGGAAAGCACAAAGAAGAAGACTGGCAGTTTGAGGAAGCAAGACGTTTATTTTATGTTGGGTTGACCCGAGCAAAAAATCGTGTCATTATTAGCACCCCGGCAAGAATGTCTATTCCTAACATGGACTGTGAACCTTGCCGATTTATTCACGACATTCCTGATGAATGCATTAACCAGAAACCCAATACTTTTACAGGTAAAAGGTTCCTGGAAAAACCTGAGCCTTCGTCTAATATGGATTGGGTATAACTTAATCAACACGTATTGACAACTTTATCTTTTTAACTCTATTTTGCACGATTTTGCTTTATTTTATAAGAACTTCTCATATACACCAGCGAATTAGTTGACTTTATAAAAATAGATAATACTCTTTTTATATTTTATAATAACTATTGACATTTAATGCGAGCATCACTATAGTTCGTTTTATGCCAAGTATAAGGAGGTTATATGTTTCTTGTCCCAAGGATATTACAAGGGTGTTCAATGCAATCTGCATGGGTGACAGTCAACGCATATATGTTTCTGGACAACGGGAAAAAGAGTATTGATTCACTTGTTGAGTATTTGTATGTCGGCTTTGAAGCGACACGAGGTATAAAAATTGAACCGGGGAAACTTCAATTAGAAAACGGCAATGAATCTGCCAAGATTAGGAAATCTATCAAGAAGGAAATTTTAAGGCTTGCTAAAATTGGTATGTTTGAGGTTAATGACGAAAATATCAGCATTCCAGAACATTTAACAATGTCAAACTACAGCATGGCGTATAGCCCAATACTTAAGGGACAACATCACCCTATAGATGAGACGGGGGAGACTGTCGTACAAGGTGTCAAGCAACAACTTCGCGGTGATGCAGCTAAGCGATTTCTTAAATTATGGAATGCTTTTGGGTCCAAGAACTCCAGAAAGAAAGTTGTTGATAGTTGGGCTATTTTTGAAAGGGAAACGCTAAAGGAAAATGGTGGCGTATTCCCCGATAAATTATTTGAAGGCATTCTCCATGCAGCTGAGGAAGAGTCTTTTATCCGTTCTGAAAATGAAGAACTGAGAAACGCTATTATGAATGGTAAAGCCAGAGGCATGATGCCTCCATCCCCGGCTTATGCATTGACTTGGGTAAACCAGAGACGATGGGACGCTGACATTTATAATGAACATCGTCAGGAACGATTGAAGAAGGAGGTCAAGAATGAATCGGCAAGTAGTGAACTTACCAACTGGCGGAAAGGGTAAAAACGCAGGCGTGTCGAAATCACTTGGTAAAATGGATGCTGAACGAGATGTAGCACTTCGTAACGAAGAGTACATTATTGCGTCTATCCTAAAGTATCCAGGCATCACTATGTCTGTTTCAATCAAGCCTGAAGATATGCTGCGCCCTTTGGCAAAGCAGATTGTGTCTCACAAGAAGATTTATCCTGAAGCTGATTGGGAATCCCTTACTCTTGACCGCAATTACAGCAAAGAGGAAGCTGAGCGTGTTCAATCATGGATGGATAAGGGTTCAACCAATAGTCCGATTGAGCTAAAACGAATGACTCAACGTGTGAAAAACTATTCCAAACGTATGAATGTTGTCCGAAGCATTGCAGCAGCAAGAGACAAGATTGTTAATGGCTCTGACATTGATAAGGTTATGGCTGAACTAACCATGTCAAATATGATGTTATCTGAAGATGAATACAGGTCTGCATCTGATGTTATCAAGGACACAGTTGACCGGATTGATTATGTGAAGAAAAACGGCGTAGATACTATTTTTGTACGTTCGGGATTCTGGTCTTTTGACGAACCATACATTGGCTTTGAAAGACGTGCTTGTCACATTCTCGCAGGGCGTCCTGGTATGGGTAAGACGGCATTTGTAACGCAACTAGCAGAACAGGTGGCAAAGAAACAAGTAGTTGCCATTCATACATTAGAAATGGATGGAGAGTCTTTAGCCTTACGCTCCTTGTCAAGGCGTTCAAACAATGATATCAGGGCAATTCGAACAGGTCTTGTTGACGGTACTGATTTTGATGCAGCCTGCCAGGATTATAGTAAGCTGAAATTATTTATTGATGATTGTCCGTCACAAGACATTTCTCATATTGAGGCAGCAGCATACCGTCTAAAAAGCACAAAAGGACTTGATTTGATGATTGTCGATTACTTGGGTTTGATGAGTCATTCTGGTGAAATGAATGATGAGACTCGTATCCGCATTGGCAAGACGACAAAAGGATTGCGCAGGTTAGCAAAAGAACTTGATTTTGCTGTAATTCTGCTCTGTCAGTTGAATAGAGGTGTTGAATCTCGTATGGATAAAAGACCAACTTCAGCAGATCTTCGTGACTCAGGCGAAATTGAGCAGGATGCCGACAGTATCATGATGTTGTACAGGGATTCTGTTTACAATGATAAAGCAGACCCATCATCTTTTGAACTGATTTCGACCAAACAACGCAATGGTCCTATTGGGGCAATCAAGACGATTGACTGGAGCCCGTCTACAGCATCTTTTATTGATAGGCGAAATCACATAAAACCTGAACATAATAACAACAAGGATGAATTCTAATGGATAACAAAATAATACCATCGACATCCCCAGTACCTGTAATTTTGTCCTTTCTTGTAATGGTGTCAGTCTTTGTTGCTGTATATGAAGGGCGACTAAATCACACGATGACCGTGTTCACGGGGATGATGTGTGTAACAGGTGTCCTTGCCCTTGTTTTATTTTCTTTCATTTCGTACAAAATGACCTACTATGAATTTGATGACAATACACTATCCACCTGGACAATGTATCCAGCATATTCATTACAGAAGGTAATACGACTTGAAAGGCAATATGAATCAGTCTCATTGTCCAAAGGTGAGCGCCAATCTATTAAAGATGAACTTGATGAACTCAATAAGCATATAATTGAGTCAGCAGAAAAAAGAATTCGAACAGTAGACCTGAATAATATTGAATATGTATATGTTAACAAGGGCGTAAAAGGCGGATTTAGAAGATGGTTTAACTATGGGAACATCAACCTTTGTGAAAATATATACAAAGCCCCAAAAGTTGTGCTGAAAAACATGCACAATCCTGAACGTGTTGCAGAAATGATCAGGGAGAGGTGTCCAAATGCATAATGAAAAAAGAATGTCCAAAAAAGATGCTCTGGGTATATTAATGCATATTGATTATTTACCATCTTTACCGTGCATGGTAACAGAAATAAATGAAGTTATTGAAAGTGAATCCTCATCTATAAAAGATATTTCTAATGTTGTATCACGAGACCAGTCTATTTCTGTGATGGTTTTAAAAATGGCAAATTCATCCATTTATAGTGGTGTGAGAAAATATACATCATTGCAGGAGGCAATAACAAGGATAGGCACAAGAAAGACAGCAACCATTGTAAACAGCATGGCTATCATGCATAGCATGTCCCTATCGAAAGAGCCAGGCAGGAATAGACTGTTTTGGGCGAGAAGCTTTAATGTTGGATTACTGGCAATGCTAATAGCAGAACAGAATGATGATATCAGAAAGGATAAGGAAAGCATATTTACTATTGGGCTCCTGCATGAAATTGGACGTGTCGCCATGGTATCCGTCGACTTCTGTTATTTTGGCGAAGATGTCATGGATAAACATGGCGATGTTGCTATTGCATATGATGTTGAGAATTACGGAATCTCACATGCTGAAGCAGCACAGGTCATATTAAAGAAGTGGAACTTTGATGCTGAAATGATTGATATCATAACAAATATTCATAGTTCAAATATACTTAATGAAAAATGTGAGCGAATCCGTCATGTATGTCGATTAGCTGAAACGTATATAGATGAAGACCCTGCGCTACCAGCTCCATTTGAAACTGCATTGGAAACATTGTCCGCTTATGTTGACGACAATCTGTGATTGGTATGTACAACAAGAAGATTTTGTTTACCCCTGTATTCGCTGCTGATGAATACTTTACAAATATCGGACTAAAGGTTAAGCGTAATGTAAAAGAACAGTTTGTCTCATTTAATAAACTGAGGATTTTTCATGTATTCCAACATGATAAAGGCGAACAAATGTTTCCGCATATTCGGCAATACATGAATGAGAATGACGGAGAGCTAAGTATCTATGTTCCAGTGCATCTTGATGGTTTTTATAAGGATGAATTCAAAGTTGATGTTATTTTGGATAACATTAAAGAAAGATGGACGACATTAAGTAAAGACATACTGAAAAGAATTTTTGAGATCTCACTTGACCATCATTTGCTAAACTTAAACAATATAAGTAGAACTAACAAAGAAATTAATGATATAATTAATAAAAAGAATAGAACCTGCGCATTTGTATTTAATGTGCTACCGAGCGCATATATGATTTGGGTTATAGCTCAGAAACACAATATGTCCCGCAAGAGACTTATTGTGAATACAAGAAGAAAACTCGTGTTTTCACCAGCAAGACGAGTTATACACCATGAACTTGGGCATGTTGCTCATTGTTTTCACGATATGTTTTCAAGTAGTTCCTCTGGTAACATTAAGGAAGAATCTTATTCTATGATGTTACAAAGGGCATGTTTAAAAGACAAATATAGTAGTAATGTAAAAAACAGTATCATATATGATCTTGGACATAAAAAACCTATTGGGGATAAACTATGTAAATACCTTGATGGAAATATAAAATCTTGGTTATACAACTTTAAAAAATCAAAGATGTTGGGACTGGGTGGATTAACAAGAAAAAGATTAATGGATCATTATACAAAAGCAAATGAGAATAGCCATATTAGAAGTCCATCAAGTATTGTTTACTATGGATATTGCGATAAAAAAGCCCGGAGAATGCTCTACATACCTTCTGCAGGATGGCAAAAGACAGTAGATTCAGATGACGCCAGATCACCTAACTATGGGTATTGCATATCTTCTGAACGATGGCAAAGTAAAACGTCGAAATTGTATCATGCAGGAAATATAAAAGATGTTAGACATATAGCTAAAATGATTTTTTATTGTACATCATTTTCTTATCGGAAGTCCTTTATTATTGCCAGAGAACTTGCAAAAGGACAAGGCAGATATAAGAGAAAAAGAATAATTAGACGCTCATCAAGATGAAAAGGAATAAAAATAAAGAGACGTGTGATACCCGTTAAGTTAATAATATTGACTTAATATGAACCCTACGTTACACTACGTGAACTTTTTTGCCAAGAGGTTTAACAACATGGATAGAAGTTTCGCAACTCAAAAATGTAGAAGAGCAGCTTTAAAGATGGGGAAAGACCTTAGATATTTAAGGGTAAACCAATTGCGTATCAAGCAGGACGAAATGGCACTTCGTGTTGGAGTGTCCAGGAAGACATACTCAAAGATGGAAAATGGTGACTGGCAAACATCTCTATCAGGCTGGCTACAAGCTGCAGCTATTGTACATAAACTGATGAATGTTGAAAAAGCATTTGAGCCGGCAACTCTATTTGAAGTCGTGCAGGTTAACAATGTCAGAGTTAGAAAATGAAGTCCTATGATGTTTACATAACGTTACCCAACGGTGATGAATTAAATGTTGGTACGCTCAATTCCGATGGAAATACATCACAGTTTAAATACAATGATGCCTACCAATCAGATAGTCGTGCTATTTCTATTGACCCGTTAAACCTACCCTTGTCAGGGATTGTTTATACAAAAACTGGAGATATCTTCAATATATTTAATGATTCACTCCCTGACCAATGGGGCGTGAGGATGATGGTTAAGAAACATCATATATCGAGGTTTGACCAATCTTCATACAAATTGCTCCAGCATCTTGATAATGAACATTTTGGAGCCTTGTCTTATTCTCCAAAAGGAAAGATAAAAGTGTTGACCGAAATAATTATAATGAGTTAAGCCATTTAGTTGATTTGGCAGAAAGATATGAGCGAGGTGAGGATATATCTGACGAAGAGCTATCTCCTCTTTTTAATTATGGTTCATCAATGGGCGGAGCCCATCCGAAGGTGACCATTAGTGATGGGAAAAGGCATTACCTTGCAAAATTTAACAGCATAAAAGACAGATATAATACTGTATTGCTTGAAGCTACATGTCTAAGTCTTGCAAAAGATTGTGGGTTGGATGTTCCTTACTTTTATGTTGAAACTCTTGCTGGAAATAAGCAGGCACTCATGATTGAGCGATTCGATATAACACAATATGGAAGAAACCATGTTGTTAGTTTTAAAACACTGTTGGACAAGGATAGATATTCTCATTTTTATTATAGCGATTTAGCAGAAACTTTGGGTGCAGTAACCTATAAAAATGCTGATTTACGAAGTTTATTTACGCAGATGGTATTCAATGCTGCGATAGGGAATAAAGATGACCATGAGAATAATTTTTCAGTAATACGAAATGAACAAGGTTATTGTTTATCCCCCGTGTATGATATTGTCCCTAATATTGAAGGTGCGATTGAACATAAGATATTTTTTCAGTACAGCGCATTATCACCCAGGCGAAACGAACTTATTAGTATAGCGCCATCCTTTAGATTGACACATGGTGATGCTGCAATGATTATTAACAATGTTGTCCAATGTGTAAAGGCAGGATGGCTAAAACGATGTAAAGAATATCGTGTTGATGACAACGAAGCAATCCATTTTTCTAAAGACATTGAGCGAAACTTATCAAAGCTTGCCGGAGCGGACGTAGTTTGCGGACAATCCTGTGATTCTCTAACATTTTAAAACAAGAAAGGCTGGCATATAGCCAGCCTTTCTTGAGGTGAAACAACATCCAAATGGTGGAGACGGCGGGATTCGAACCCGCGTCCAAAAACCATCAGCCAATGGTACTACATGCTTAGTTTCCGATTATAATCAATACCCAGACCGGAAACACGCCAAGATATCAATCTGCGTTTATACTAAATTTTCGTCAGAACGCCAATCACGCAATACAATCAGCGTTAAGCTTATCCCATCTTGGGTTGACCTTGACCTCATCTGCCGATAGGCGAGCAGTTGAGCAAGGGATTACGCGGCAAGCGCAACCAGGTTTTCATCGTTTGCAATTAAGCGTTTGTCAACAATAACGGTGTTGGCAGTCCGGCATGCACCACAGGGTTCAGTATCTTTGTCGATGCCAAGTCGTCCCCGTATGTCGGCAAGTATACAGCACATGAATGATTTGTCAAACAATTTAACGTGTCATCGATATACCATATCCCATAACATTGTCGTCGACATTGTCAAAGTTATTGACTTTACTGTATATGATGACTATAGTTCAGCTTAGTAAAGCTCATAAGGGGTGGACATGACTGTAGAAAATAATATACCAAATATTGAACTAGATGATGGTATTCAGAAACTCCTTCTAATTGCTCGTGGAACATGTCCGTATAAAAAAGTAAATCAATGTGTTGCAGCTGTAGTATTTTCTATCCTAGTAGGAGGGAATACATCTGAAGTATCAACAAAAGCTAATGTTGCTATTGAAACAGCAAAAAGATGGGTTTCTAATTACAAGAAAAAAGGACTCGATGGTATATCATTCACAGCTAGAGTTCGAAATAACAAAATATTGAAGAATATTATAGTTTATAATGAAGATGAAACTAAGTCTGACGTAATATCTACAGCTAAATCTAATGCTGTTGAATTAAATGTTCTGGATACATATTCAGACGATTTATCTCACATTCCTGAAATTGATTTATTTAAACTTATTTACAGAACTTTTACAGAGAAAGCTAATAATGTAATTGAGACAATAGATTCATTAAGTGGTGAAAAAAAAGAGTCTGCAAGACTAAAAGCACTTAAACTGCACGCTATTGCCAAATTGTCACTTGATATTCTATAATGATTCATAATCTTTCATTAAATGACATCTTCAGGTATAATCTTGGTAGTGATATAATTATTGATGGATATTCTATTAATGATATTGTCAATGATCTTATTAAAAATGAAGATGCTCCCATTGAGCAAGACTTAAGACATGGTGATTGTCTCGAAGTCATCAAATCAATACCAGACAATTACTTCAATATGATTCTTGCAGATCCTCCATTTGGTACAACAAATCAAAAATGGGACACTGTTATTGATTATGACTTATTATGGAAAGAACTCATTCGTGTAAGTAAACATAACGCCGCAATAGCTTTATTTGCAGCAACTCCTTATGATAAATTTTTAGCTATGTCTAATATATCTATGTATAAATATGAATGGATATGGCAAAAAGAGCAGGGGACAGGTCAACTTAATGCAAAAAGACAACCGTTAAGAAAACATGAAAATATTTTGATGTTCTATAAAAAACAGCCACTGTATAACCCCCAGTTTACAGAAGGAAAACCATATCATATTAAAAGGGATATAATTAGTGAAGGAATGAATACTTATAGTGATATATCAAGAGTAAGTGAAACAATATCAGATGGTCGTAGGTATCCAACAAGTGTGTTGCGTTTTAATAGAGAACTAAAAAATAGATTTCATCCAACTCAAAAACCTATATTATTACTTGAATACTTAATAAAAACGTTTACCAATGAGGGAGACAGGGTGCTTGATTTTTGTATGGGCTCTGGATCAACCGGAGTAGCATGCAAGAATTTAAAGAGAAAATTCTTTGGAATAGAAAAAGAAAAGAAGTATTTTGATGTATCTGTAAAAAGAATGGGAAATTAAAATGTTCAAACATTTGTCTCCGCTTTTAAATAAAATTATTAATGGACGAACCAAATATTCTTCCTATCAATATAACGCTCCAAAAGAAATAGGTTCTGTTTCTAAGATAATTAATTCTCATAATTTTGGAACTATTGATGATTATATAGAGTATTATCACCTTAATTATTTAAACGATTATCAACTAAAAATATATAGCGTGAAAATTTTTAATGAAGTTGGACATTATTTTTCTAATGATGGTGTGTTACCTAAGTTCATTTATGAATATCTAAAAGATCTTATTTTTACAAAAACGTGGAATGGTATAATTATAAAAGAAAATGCAGCAATTTTATATTTAAAGAAACATGGGTGTAAGAATGTTATTCTGTCATCTTGTGTCGATAGTATGATTGATGAGAAGTATGCCATTGATATTTTTGCAACATGGAAAAACTTAAAATTTGGAGTGCAGGTAAAACCAGAAACGTTTTTATCTAAAAAATATATATTCCATTACCAAAGAAACCTTATGAAAAACCTCTCATATATGGAGTTATACCCTCTAAAAATAGATAGAATTGCGTATATATACGCTTCAAATAAAAACATATTTGACCCATCGAAAAGTACATATTTTAATGTTGATACTATAAGAATTGAAATAAAAAGGCTATCAAATATTCTTGAAGATTAAATTATAACAATAAATAACAATAATACGTCTTTAACCATGATCGCATCAGAAGGCTTCTCATGAATTAAGCATGTAGCGGGAATAACCTTACATACCCATATCATGTTCACAAGCAACCTGCATTGCTGCAGATTCATCGAACTTGTCTGAAAAGACATCTTGAATATCTTCTCTTGTTATTTCAGACCAGGTTGCAGTGCGCCATCAATAAACC
>Ga0256829_1002243_pt1 | contig 14598 bp, 17 predicted proteins | sample 131447metaG_FD_185979 | JGI IMG/M metagenome (GOLD analysis project Ga0256829, IMG submission 185979) | Hydrothermal vent microbial communities from Lau Basin, Pacific Ocean - 131-447 | ecosystem: Environmental > Aquatic > Marine > Hydrothermal vents | place: Pacific Ocean: Lau Basin | collected...
CGAATCCGCCCAGACATCAGCGCTGATGTTGGTCTCATCGAGCAGGGTATCGAAGACCTGGCTGTCGTGAACGGCTGCATCGGTGACCTCGAAGTGGCGGACCAGTTTGTTCTCCTGGTCGATGCTGATGTGGTTCTTGTACCCGAAGTAGGTCTTGCCGTGCTTCTTCGTCCAACGGGCATCGTTTCTGATCGGGACGAAGGAGCCGTCCTGTCCTGTATGTGGCAAGTCCCTCGGCGAAGCTGGCGACAAAATACGCCGGCAGGAACACAAGAAGCTCATGAAAGCAGGCAAGGCAGACCTCAAGGCAACCAAGCATGACTGGCTGTCCAATCCCAAGAACATGACCCGAAGACAGAAACAGCGCTTCAAGGCGCTACGCGATTCCACGCTGAAGACCGCCCGTGCCTGGCCATCAAGGAGTTTGCCATGTCGTTGTGGGAGTACGTCAGCAAGACTTGGGTGCGCCAGGATTGGGAGCGGTGGTTGTCCTGGGCAATGCGCTGTCGGCTGGAGGCGATGAAGAAAGTGGCCAAGACCATCAAGCGGCGCCTCTGGGGCCCCCTGAACGTCATCGTTCTGAAGGTCGGCAACGGACCTGCCGAGGGCGTCAACAGCCGCATCAAGGCCATCAAGGTTCGGAGCCATGGCTTCCGCAACAAGGAGCGCTTTGCCAACGCTATTTATTTCCACCTTGGCGGACTCGATCTCTACCCAGAGGGAGTCAGCCGGTGACCGTTACCCATCTCATTTGGTGAAGAGCCGAAAAACAAAAGCATTAATAGATATCGCTGAATCAAATCCGCTTATAGAATTTAAAAGCGATGTCAGTGATGATGAGATAGTAAAGATATATAATGAGTCTATACTATTTGTTTTCCCATCGTTTTATGATGGTTTTGGCTTGCCTATACTTGAGGCAATGGTTTGCGGAACTCCTGTAGTATGTTCAAATACTACTTCACTTCCAGAAGTTGGAGGGGATGCCGTTGTGTATTGTGATCCTAATAATGTGAATGATATAGCAGAAAAATGAATATGGTGTTGGGTGATGAAAAGTTGCAGCAAGATATGATGGGAAAAGGTCTCAAAAGGGCTAAGCAGTTTACATGGGAAAAAGCTGCACAGGAGCATATGAAAGTTTTTAGAGAGATGTTGCAAAGTTGAAAATTGCAATAGTACATGATTGGCTTGTTACAAATGCAGGCGCAGAGAAGGTTTTAAAAGCTTTTATAGATATTTACCCTAATGCTGATGTGTTTAGTTTGGTCGATTTTTTAGATAAAAAATCGAGATGTCATTTCAAACGGCAAATATGCAAAAACTGCATTTATAGAAAATGAATAAAAATATCCATTCCGAGAGAATCCTCATTCTCGACTTTGGGTCACAATATACCCAGCTCATTGCCCGCCGCGTACGAGAAATAGGCGTTTACTGCGAGATTCATCCATGGGATATCGGTGAGGCGGCTATTCGTGAGTTTGCTCCGGCCGGTATTATCTTATCAGGCGGACCTGAATCGACAGTCGGGTCCGACGCGCCTGCGGCGTCTAAAACAGTGTTTGAACTGGGTGTGCCTGTTCTGGGAATTTGCTATGGAATGCAGACCATGGCGGCTCAGTTGGGAGGTGACGTGGAAATCAGCTCTCATCGTGAGTTCGGATACGCACAGGTGCGCGCACGCGGCCATACCCGCTTGCTGCGTGATATCGAGGATCATACAAGTGCTGAAGGCTATGGATTGCTCGACGTATGGATGTCTCATGGTGACCGTGTCTGTTCGCTTCCGCCGGGATTCACCCGAATGGCCAGTACAGAGAGTGCGCCGCTGGCGGGAATCGCAGATGAAAAACGCTTTTTTTACGGCATCCAATTTCATCCAGAGGTCACACATACCCGGCAGGGCGAGCGTATTCTGAGTCGTTTCGTGCTTGAGATATGCGGTTGCCGTCCGCTCTGGAAGGCGGGCAATATTATCGAAGACAGCATTGCCAAGATTCGTGAGACAGTAGGCAGCGACCGCGTTATCCTCGGGCTGTCCGGGGGGGTGGATTCATCTGTAGTGGCCGCCTTGTTGCATCGAGCGATCGGTGACCAATTGACCTGCGTGTTCGTCGATCATGGCTTGTTGCGGGCAGGCGAGGGGGATCAGGTCATGCAGACTTTCGCCCGTCACATGGGGGTGCAAGTCATTCGAGTGGATGCCGCAGAGCGGTTTTTCATGGCTTTGAAAGGTGTTACCGAGCCTGAAGCCAAGAGAAAGCGTATCGGGGGACTGTTTGTGGAAATATTCGATGAAGAAGCCTCCAAAATCACGGATGCGCGTTGGTTGGCGCAAGGAACGATTTATCCCGACGTGATTGAGTCTGCGGGCAGCAGAACGGGCAAGGCGCAGGTTATAAAATCTCACCATAACGTCGGCGGACTGCCCGAAGAGATGAAGCTTGGACTGATCGAGCCGCTACGCGAACTCTTCAAGGACGAAGTGCGCAAGATTGGTCTCGAATTGGGTCTGCCCCTTGAAATGGTCTATCGTCATCCCTTTCCTGGGCCCGGGTTGGGTGTGCGCATACTTGGCGAAGTCAAGAAAGAATATGCGGACTTGTTGCGGCGAGCGGATGCCGTCTTCATCGAAGAGCTGCGCCGACACGGACTGTATGACAAGGTTTCCCAGGCGTTTGCCGTATTCTTGCCGATCAAGGCCGTGGGCGTGATGGGGGATGGCCGCAGGTATGACTATGTCATTGCATTGAGGGCTGTCGAAACCATCGACTTCATGACCGCCCGCTGGGCTCATTTGCCCTATGAGTTTCTGGATCTCGTCTCGCGCCGGATTGTGAATGAAATCGATGGTGTTACACGCGTTGTCTATGATATCACCGGAAAACCGCCAGGTACGATCGAGTGGGAGTAGGACAGATCCGGCACTGACGGGTACCTGCAGGCATTCAAAGCCACTTCTGACTTGTCTTTTTAGTCGTAACCTGAAGCCACCGGTTTTAGTCGGTGGAGTGTTCACTGCGTCTAGAAGCCTGTCGTAGCGAAACTAGGCTGCGCACTCGTCGCGATACTGTAGACGCACGTTTTCTACATCAGGTAGTAGTTCCTTGAGCACATCGACCAGGTGGGACTCGAAATGTTTGTCGCGCTGTCGATCGATTTCGGCCAGTGCCTCGTCCACTGACCAGGCTCGTTTGTAGGGGCGTTCGCTGGTGAGGGCGTCGAAGACATCCGCGAGGGCCACGATGCGGGCTTCGATGGGAATCGCCTCAGCCTTAAGCCCATGAGGATAACCGCTGCCATCCCATTTTTCATGATGATACAAGGCGATCTGCTTGGCCATATCCATCAGGTCACTGGATTTCTCTGCGTTCAGGATCTGGTACCCAATGGTGGTATGGGTTCGCATGATCCTCCATTCCTCTTCGGTGAGTTTTCCCGGTTTGAGCAGGATACTGTCTGGCATGCCCACCTTGCCAATGTCGTGCATGGGGCTTGCGTGCAGGATCAGTTCGGCTCTTTCATCTCCCAGACCGAGTGCCTGTGCCATTAACTGGCTGTACTTGCTCATTCGTACGATATGCATGCCGGTTTCATTATCCCGGTATTCCGCTGCCCGTCCCAGGCTGCGTACCACCTCCAGGCGGGTTTCCCAGAGTTCCTCGGTGCGCGCGCGCACCTGGATTTCGAGGAGTTCGTTGTGATGCGCCAGAAAATCACTGTATTCCTTAAGCCGCAACAGATTTCGCATACGGATAGTCAGTTCCGTACGATCCAGCGGCTTGTTGACGAACTCCTCGGCACCCGCTTCGAGCCCTTTGAGGCGTGATTCACGATCATCCAGGGCGGTCACCAGGATAATGGGGATATTGTGGGTCCGCTTATTGGCCTTCAGTCGTCGGGTCAGTTCATAGCCGTCCATACCCGGCATCATGATGTCCACCAGCATCAGATCCGGCTGGTATTGTTCGACACTTGTGAGGGCCGCATTGCCATCCTCGGCACACAGGCAATCTAAACCTTCTTGCCTGATGATCGTTTCCAGTAGCTTACGGTTGGCCGCCTGGTCATCGACCACAAGGATACGTTTGTGTTTCAAACTGCTGCCCCTTCCTTCTTGTCGCTTGTCTGGGGTTCCTTCGCCATGCAAACCCGGTTGCGACCGCTCTCTTTGGCTGCGTACAGGGCGGTATCGGCGCGGGCCAACAGGGCTGTAACATCTGTGTCAGCGGCAGAATAGGTGGCAAGCCCTGCGCTCACGGTGACACGCTCATCGGCGACACTGTCGAAATCGTGTGCTTCTACAGCCTTGCGCAAGCGCTCGGCAGCCAACCGGGCTTCTTCCGGTTCTCCCGTATCCGCCAATATCACGCAGAACTCTTCACCGCCATAGCGGGTTACGATGTCTGCTGCGCGCGCGGCCTGTTTCAGGCATGCCGCCACCTCGCGTAACACGCTGTCACCGATCAAATGGCCAAATCGATCATTGATATGCTTGAAGTTATCGATATCCAGCATGATCAGAGAGAACGCCCGCTGAGGATCCCGGCTGGCCTGGGCAAAGCGGTGTTCCAGGTCAGCGTCGAGATAATAACGGTTACGTACCCCGGTGAGTCGGTCGGTCACGGTATCCTGCTGGAGACGTTGCACATCGTGCAGGAGGCGTTGCTGCGACGATGCCCTGCGCAGACCGGCACGTACGCGCGCCAGAAGTTCGCTGCTGTCAATCGGTTTGATCAGATAGTCATCGGCCCCGCATTCGAGACCTTCGACCTTTCGCTGGAGATCCGTTACTGAGGTCATAATGATGACGGGTATGTTATTGACAGGTTCAAGTGCTTTCCATTCATTCAGCAGTTGCAGACCATCAGCGTCCGGCAATAACAGATCCAGCAGAATCAGGTCGGGCATATATTGTGTTGTCACCTCACGGGCAGTGGCCGCACTGTTAACGATCATCGTCTGATAACCCTTGGTGCTCAACACATCGCTGAGCTGTTTGTGCATTCGTTCGTCGTCCTCGACGATCAGCACCAGGTGTTGGTCATGCGCCCCCGGCTTGTCATCCCGGCTATCCTGCATTATTCGTTGTGCAATCTGCTGTCGGTTTTGCAGTTCGTCCTGCATGTGTTTCATGCGTTGCAGGGCACGCACCCTTGTCAGCAACTCGGTGCGATTGACCGGCTTGGTCAGAAACTCATCTGCGCCGGCATCCAGCCCCTTGACCCGGTTGTCACTGCCATCGAGGGAGGTGACCAGGACCACCGGAATATGCTGTGTGCGCGAATCCGCCTTCAGACGACGGGTGACTTCAAAACCGTCCATATCCGGCATCATGACATCCAGCAGTATCACGTCCGGGTTCTTGCTGGCTGCCAGTTCAAGGGCCTTCTTACCGTTATCAGCGGTAATGGGCTTGAAGCCGTCACTCTTGAGATGGGAGGCCAGCAATTTGACATTGCGGGGCTCATCGTCCACCACAAGAATAGTTCCCCGATCAGTCATGGTCACCCCTGGCTAAAAGCTGTTCGATCAATGTTAAAAGTTCTTTATAGCGAACCGGTTTTGAGACATATCCATCACAGCCTGCCTCCTGGGTCGATTCACGGTCACCATCCATGGCGCGTGCAGTAACCGCAATAACAGGGATATGACGCGTCTTTTCATCACGCTTCAGCAGTCGCGTCGCCTCCAGCCCGTCCATACCGGGCATATGGATATCCATCAACACCAGGTCCGGCAGTGCATCACGGATCAGCGGGATGCCGATCTCGGCGTCTTCCGCTGCCAGGGTCTGGTATCCGGCCCGTTCCAGCACGCCGCGAATCAGTTTCATGTTGGAGGCATTGTCCTCGACGATGGCAATGGTGGTCATAGTCCCTGGTACCTCCGCAGTATCCGTTCGATCTCGCTGGTCAGAAGCTCCCGGCTCGCCTTGCCTTTCTCGGCGATGGCCGCCACCTGGTTTTGCAATTGCTGCCGCTCCTCGTGGCTGAGCAGCTTGGCAGTCAGAATGATCACCGGGATAACGCGCGTCTTGTCGTCCTGTTTCAGGGCTGTCAGCACCTCGAAACCACTGACTTCCGGCATCATCAGGTCAAGCACGACCAGGTCGGGTAACTCGGCTTTGGCCAGCTCGATGCCATCGGCCCCGCCAAACGCTGAAATAACTTCATACTGATCGTCCGGCAGATAAGAAGAGACCACCTTGATGGCCTTGGGGTCGTCATCCACCAGCAGTATTTTGGATCGCTGGCTGTCCTTTTTTGCGGAAGCAGGCAACAGGCTATCGATCAGCGGCAGTAATGCCGAACGCCGTATTGGCTTGTTGAGCACGGCATCGGCGGCCAATGGCGAACCCTCCATCTGGTCAGCGACGGCCGACAGCACCATGACCGGAATATGGGCATATTCCGGTTTGCCAGCCTTGGCCTCGAGGAAGGCGAAACCATCCATTTCCGGCATCAACAGGTCGAGGGTGATCAGGGCGGGCATTTCTTCCTGCATGAGCGCCAGGGCTTCACGACCGTTTCCGGCCAACTTGACACGGAAGCCGGCGTCCTCCAGGTAAAGTTGCAGCAGTTCTGCCTGTTTCTGGTTGTCGTCCACCACCAGTATCATTGGTGCATTATCCTGGGCCAGCGGTAACCTGGATGGCGCGGGAAGGTGAGGCATGGCCTGCTGCACGCTGGCGATGAAGGCCTCGCTGTCAAATTCGCGTTTGCTGACAACCTGGACGACGCGTTCGTTGAGCATCTGCCGGTCATCCTCGGTCAATACCTTGGCGGTGAGGATGATGACGGGGATATCACGTGTCGTATCGTCGGCACGCAGTGTTGTCACCACGTCGAAACCGGTCACTTCCGGCATCATCAGATCCAGAATGATCAGGTCAGGATGCTCGCTGCGAACGATGTCTATCGCCTCCTGGCCGCCGTAGGCGCCGATGGCCTCGTAGCCACAGCTTTGCAGTTGTGAGCACATGAACTGCACGGCCTTTTCCTCGTCGTCCACCACCAGTATCCTGGCGGTCGAGTCGGACCCGGCGGGGAGAAACCGGCCGATGGCATCCACCAGGGCCTGCTTGTGCAGGGGTTTTTCCAGCACATCCACGGCGCCCAGCGCAAAGCCCTTCTTTTCGTCGGCAACGATGGAGACGACAACCACATGGATGGACTCCAGTTGCGGATCCTGTTTCATGCGCCGCATCACTTCCCAGCCGTCAATATCGGGCAGCATGATGTCCATAACGACAAGATCCGGCTGCTGCGCCTTCATCATATTGAGCGCCTCGGCACCGCCGCGGGCCCGTTGAATCGTGTAGCCTGCGCTCCCGAGCTGCAGGGCCATCAAGTCAGCGGCCTGATCGTTATCCTCAACGATCAGCACTTCGGGTTGCATCATGCGGGGTTCAGACACGCTGGCAAGGAGCGGGGTTGCCGCTGCTGCCGGCGGTGCAGCCGGCGCTGTTTCGACGGGAGTACGATCAGCCGGCTTGTCTTCATCAACCTTGCGGTAGGGGATGGTGAACTGAAAGCAGCTACCCTGACCTTCCGTGCTGGTCACGTGCACCTCACCCCCGTGGAGTTCCACCAGGCGCTTGACCATGACCAGGCCCAAACCGGTGCCTTCGTATTGGCGCGACAGGGAACCGTCCAGTTGCTCAAAAGCCTGGAACAACCGGCCGATCTGATCCTGGGGAATGCCGATGCCGGTGTCAGTGACCTTGACGCGAAGCATGTCATCCACCTTTGAGGTCTCAATGGAGACACGCCCGCCATCGGGCGTAAACTTCACGGCATTACTCAACAGGTTGAAGACGATCTGCTTCAGCTTGCGACCATCGGCTTGCAGGGTGCCGACCTCATCGCTGACATCGAGCTGCAAGGCGATGTGATGGCTATGCGCCTTCTCCTTGACGATCGACAGCGCATTGTTGAGCAAGTCCGGGATCTCAACAGGCTCCAGGTACAGCTCCATCTTTCCTGCCTCGATCTTGGACAGATCCAGGATGTCGTTGATCAGGGAAAGCAGATGATTGGCGCTATCGAAGACCTCCTTCACATAATCGAGTTGCTCCTCATTCAACTCTCCCAGCAACTGGTCCTTGAGCACTTCCGAAAAGCCGATAATGGCGTTCAGCGGTGTGCGTAATTCGTGGGACATGTTGGCCAGGAACTCGGTCTTGAGGCGATTGGCCTGTTCGAGCTGGGCGTTCTTTTTCGAGATTTCGTGGCCACGCAGCTTGAGTTGCTCGGACAAGGCCTTGAGTTCAGTGTACTGGTTCAGGTTGTTCAGTGAGATACCCAGCTGGTCAGCCAGGCGATCGATAAACCCAAGCTCGTCGTCCCCCATACGCTGGGTACTGGCCAGCACCATGACGCCCATGACTCTCTCGGCATAAATAATGGGGGTTAACACAACCGTGTCCGGCACAATGGAAAACAGGCCCGTATCTATTTTGAACGGCATGTCCTCGGCAGCCGTTAGCACAATCTGTTTGGCTTCGGCCGCAACCTGGCCAACAAGCCCACTGCCCGGCGCCAGTTGACGACTGAAATCCTCGGGAAGACCGTGACTGGCGACACAATCCAGCACGCCCTGCCATTCGTCGAACAGATAGACGGCCGAGACGTTGAAGCCATGTGCTTCTGCCAGCAAGTCCAGCACCAGCTTGCTGATATCTGCCACATCCAGTGATGACTTGAACAGGGCCATGGCCTGGGATAGCGTGCGTTCGTACGCGGCGGCGATCTCGAGGGCATGGGATTTTTCTGCAATGGCCGCCTCGGCGGCCTTGCGCTCACTGATGTCACGCACGATGCCGGTGAACATGCGCTGCCCATCGATTTCCATCTCGCTGACGGCCAGGTCCATGGGGAAGGTGCTGCCATCCTTGCGCTGGCCAATCACTTCGCGACCGATGCCAATGATCTTGCGCTCACCCGTATCCAGATAGTTTTTCAGGTAGCCGTCGTGGGCGCCGCGATAGGGCTCGGGCATCAGCATCTTGATATTCTTTCCCCGAACTTCATCGCTGAGATAGCCGAACAAGCTTTCCGCCGCCGGGTTGAACGTCTGTATCGCTCCCTGTTTGTCGATCACGATGACGCCATCCACCATCGTATCTATCAGAACCTGGATGCGTTCTTCACGGGCCTGAATTTCGGCTTCCACCTTCTTGCGCTCGCTGATGTCGCGCACGATGCCGGTGAACATGCGCTGCCCATCGACTTCCATTTCACTGACGGCCAATTCCATGGGGAAGGTGCTGCCATCTTTTCGCTTGCCAGTGACTTCGCGACCGATGCCGATGATCTTGCGCATGCCGGTGGTCAGGTAGTTTCGCAAATAACCATCGTGTTCATCGGCATAGGGTTCAGGCATTAATATCTTGACGTTCTGACCAACCAACTCCTCGGCAGCGTAACCAAACAGGCGCAATGCAGCAGGATTGGCTGTCTGGATATGGCCCGAACTGTCGATGGTAATAATGCCGTCGACAACGGTTTCCAATATGGCGCGAAGCCGGGATCCCGCTGCGGAACCGGTCGTCATTGTTTTATTGGCAGTCATTAAGGTTTTCCAATGAATACGCTCTGGATAGGGTTAAAAAGCCGCCGACCAGGGAAATTCTGACATCATGGCTGAGTAATATGTGTTCAGGCATATAGAGTTTCCTCGCTGAATTGGAGCAAGACTTGCGCCATCCAGGCCGGCATGTCTGTGCGCTTCAGGGTTTCGAACTCTTCTGCCGTCAGGCCATCTTTGATGGCGCGGACCACAGTGGCATCGACGTTGTTTTTCTCCAGGTACCACAGGGCCGACAGCGCCAGGCCCGGGCGCGCCCCGGCCAGGTGAAGCTTCCGGTGACTGGCGTGTTTGAGTTTGACGGTCAGGTTGCCGATCTTGAGTTCCCGGCTTGGCCCGCTGGTGTAAAAGACCGGCGTGGCAGGCACCTGGGTGGTGAGTTTGAAACGGCGTGCGGCTTCTGCGCCATGCACCTGGATCGTCTCACCATTATCCCTTGCCATGACTTCCACGACCTTGGTGACGTCAGGCATGACATTTCCGACAAATTGGTTGTTTTGGGGACGCACGAACACGCCCCGAATAATCCGATCGATCACGCCTTCCTCTACCAGACGGGACAGCGTCTTATCCACAGCTGCACGCGAACCCAGCTTGAGGAACCGGGTATTGGTAAACGGTTCTCCTCGCCGGATTTGCAGCACGCGCTTACGGATCGCTTTGGCGGTAGGCAAATCATTGCACCTCATATATATGTCAGAAAATATAACACATTATCTGACAACGAAAAAGTGCGGGGGGGTGGCAACTCATTGAAAAAACAGTAAAAAATCGTCTATTTTTCGCCATGAACCTTTACTCAGGAAGCTGGAATTGCACGATCTGGCCCAGCAGCGGCAGGGCCTTCACCCGGTACTCCCGACACAGGCGTTCATCGGAAACCGGCTCCACCATCGCCAGACCCAGAAAGGCGTCTTCATAAAAACCCCGTGGCCGCCAGGTGTCACCGTAGCGGGTGAGCAGGTAGAGTGTGAACAGGAAGGCGCTCTGCATGAATGGCAAATCAGGTTAGCCGCCCCTGTATGCCCAGTTGAATTCCTCGACATAGGCCCTGAACAGTCTGGGATAGATGGCGGTCATGCCATCCTTGACCAGCAGCTGGCGACAATCGCGGCTGAGGATGAACCTACCCTTGTACTTACGGATCAACCCCCAGTTCGGCCACCAGGCGGGTGACATGCAGATCGTCAAAATCCTCCTCCCGGTTGATGCCACCGAAACGGGTCTTTTCCTGATATTGCTGCTCACCCCAATAGGCCAGTGCGGCCTCGCGGCAGAAGTTACGTGGCAGGTTGCCCTTGGCGGTTGGTTTGAGTCCCTGCTCGCCGATGGCATCAAGCGCCTCAGGAAAGCGTACCAGTCTCGGTGATGTGAACGGAAAATCCAGAATCTGGTGCATCTGCTCGGGCGATAAACCATGAAATTCGTCCAGCGGTTGACGGTTTTGCTGTTGGGTGATCTGGTCCAGAAATGCCTGCGCCTCTTTCAGCGAGTTGAATTGCCGGCCTTCGAGTGCCTTGCGCATGCTTTCGGACATTACCGCCAGCGCGGTGGCTGGATGTCGTGCTGCTCTCTTTGTCCAGGCAGCAGTGCTTGAATTTCTTTCCGCTGCCGCAAGGGCAGGGATCATTGCGACCGATACCTGTTGACTTCATCTCACGATCTGCTCGGCGTCGATTTCATGCCATGGCAGAACAGTGACATCGGTACGTGTTTGTCGACTGTCACCGCCATAGACCAGCCATGCCTTTCCAGCGGTTTCTCCTGCCAGCTTTTCCCAGAATTCCAGCCCCTTGAAGTAGTCCCGGTTGATGGTTTGCCCGGATTTAATTTCCAGCGGTGACAGATGGGTTCCATGATCAATCAGCAGCTCCATCTCGTGTCCCGAACGATCACAGCAGAAGTAAAGGTTCGAGGTTTCATCCGCGTTATAACAGGCTTTGAGCAATTCACTGATGATCCAGGTTTCGAACAAGGCGCCGCGTTGCACATGAGTGGCCAGCTGCTCGCTGTTCTGGATGCCGTGCAGCCAGATGGCAAGACCGGTATCCAGAAAATAGAGTTTGGGTGTCTTGACCAGACGCTTGTTGAAATTCTGCTGATGCGGTGGCAGCAGATGCACGATATAACCGGCTTCCAGTACGGAGATCCAGGCCTTGGCCGTGTTGTGCGTAATACCACAGTCGTTGGCCAGCGAGGAAAGGTTGAGCATTGTCCGGTTCGGCCTGCGCACAATTTCAGGAAGCGTTGAAAGGTGCCTAAATCGCGTACATTGATCAGTTGACGGACGTCACGCTCCAGGTAAGTGCGTACATAGTTTCCATACCAGGGATGGAGTTTGAGTCCGCGATCGTAGATGGGGGAAGGCGTCATCAAAGAGGATCTTGTCCAGGTTCCTGCCAACTTTTCCTGCATGCTGCAACTCGTCGTAGGTCATGGGTAGCAGCGTCAGCAATGCGGCTCTGTCTGCCAGGCTCTGGGTGATGCCTGTTAACAGGCCAAACCGCTGGGATCCCGTGAGGATGAACTCGCCGGGTTGTTGTCTTTTATCGACGCGAGTCTGAAGATAGGAAAACAGGGCGGGGCAACGCTGCGCCTCATCCAGGATGGCTCCCCCACGAAACTGATTCAGAAAACCCCGTGGGTCTGTTTCGGCAGATTCCCTCTGGTCGAGATCTTCAAGCGACACATAGCTGTTTTCAGGAATGGCACGCCGCACGAGGGTGGACTTGCCCGACTGGCGAGGCCCGGTGACCACAACCACTGGATAGCCGTCGGCGAAGTGTTGCAGCCTGGATTCTGCGTTTCGGGGGATGTAGGACACGGTGGTTACTTGTTGCTTTGCGTACGCCTACATTAATGCGGAATAATGGCTAATTATCAATTTAATATACGATTAGCATTTTTAGTAACTGTTTACGGTGATCCATTGCTTAAAGAGTCAGGGGCGTATACCTGGAAGTCAAAGCCCGGAAGATTATCCAGGGTGCTGTGTAGCCGCGCCCAATCGGCACATTTCGAGAATTTTGAAGGGCTTTCTGAACATGGTATTTTTCTTGGTATTATCAATTAGTAGAAAAATAACTCATTGATAATAAAATCTAAAAAGGTTTTATTGATAATAGAGTGGGAGTGACAGAAATTTATAACCAATTGAATAATAAGGGTTAAATCAATCATATTGATGATGTAATCTGCATCGTCAATGGTATTTTTCATGGTATTTTCTGTGCACTATAGTATGAAAAGCAGCGATACCATGAATGGCAGATTAGCGTAATCATGGTATTTCTGGCGCCCGGTTGAGCAGGCATATTGATGGCCTGCTTTACGGTAACCGTTCAAACCAGACCGTTCTTCCCGAGCTGATCCCTGCACCATAACCTGCTCCTGCATTCAGCAACAGGAGCACGACATGAACAAGCGACGTAGCCGGAACGAGTGGCAACGACTGATTGAGGCGCAGGCAACCAGCGGCCTGACCCAGAAGGCGTTCTGTGCACAGGCTGGTATCGCGGTGACGACCTTCGGCCACTGGAAGCGCAAGCTCCGGGCGAAAGGAGACGGAGAGGCCCACGAGGCGGCGAGTACCCGGAGCGTCTCACTGGACGACTGGATCGAGCTCTCACCCCCGGTACCCGAGCAGTCCCCGAGTTGGCACATCGAACTCGATCTGGGTAACGGCCTCTGCCTGCGGCTGCGCCAGGGCTGACGATGCTGCTGCCCGAGTCCGGTGTCCGGGTGTGGCTGTATGCCCCACCCACGGACATGCGCAAGTCCTTCGATGGACTCTCCGCCCTGGTGCGGCAGAAGCTGGCCGAGGATCCGACCAGCGGCCAGTTGTTCGTCTTCATCAACCGCCGCCGCAGCCAGCTGAAGGTGCTGTACTTCGAGCCGGGCGGCGACTGCCTGTGGAGCAAGCGTCTGGAGGCGGGGCGGTTCCACTTCAACGCCCAGGGTGGTGACAAACAGGCATTGAGCTGGACCGATTTGAAGCTGATCATCGAGGGGATCGATCTGTCTTCGGTCCGGCGTTTCAAACGCTACCGAAGATAAGGCAGGAAGGCGCAAAAAAGATAGCTTCCGACAGGGCCTCAAGGTATAATCCAGGTCATGCAAGTGACGGATTGCACAGCGAAAAACCCGGTCGCCAGCGAGGCCGATCCCGCCGCTGTGATCCAGGCCCTCCAAGCCGAAGTCGCCACGCTCAAGCAACAGCTCGACTGGTTCCAACGCCAGCTGTTCGGGCGCAAGTCCGAGAAGCGGATCATCGAGCATCCGGACCCGCTCGATCTGAGCGCCCTGCTGGGCGAGACGCCCCCACCGGCCGAGCCGGAAGCCACCGAAGAGATCACCTATCGCCGCCGCAAGCCCAAACAGCGCAGCGAGGACGATGTCACCGACACGGGCCTGCGCTTCGGCCCGGATGTGCCGATCGAGGTGGTCGAACTGTCCGCGCCCCAGCTCGAAGGCCCGGAGGCGGATCAGTACGAGGTCATCGACTACAAGATCAGCCGCCGCCTGGCGCAGCGCCCCGGCAGCTACGGGGTGCTGGAGTACCGCCGCCCGGTGCTGCGGCACAAGCTCAGCCGCCACCTGATGGAGGTCCCGGCACCCTCGGCGGTGTTCGAGGGGAGCCTCGCCGATGTCAGCCTGCTGGCCGGTATCCTGGTGGACAAGTTCTGCTACCACCTGCCCCTGTACCGCCAGCACCAGCGGCTCAAGGACGCCGGGATCACCCTGAGCCGATCCACCCTGACCAACTACACCCAGCGGGCCATCGAGTTGCTCAAGCCCATCGTGGATGCCCAGTGGCAGCACATCCTGCAGAGTCGGGTACTGGCGATGGATGACAAATTCGCCGGGAGCGAATTTGGACCGTAAGCGCCAAGGTATCCACCCCCTTGACGCCTGATCCCCAGAGGTGACAAGGCCCCACCAGCGTCCTTGCCAATGGGGCCTTACGGGAACCGGTGCGAACATTCCTTATCCGCTGATGACATT